>ENA-OQEB01000806-OQEB01000806.1-human-gut-metagenome-genome-assembly--contig:-NODE-806-length-12277-cov-4.435802_pt1 | contig 12277 bp, 18 predicted proteins | sample MGYA00242787_ERZ504619 | MGnify/ENA primary metagenome ERZ504619 (study PRJEB26092, sample SAMD00036317) | human gut metagenome | host: Homo sapiens | study: EMG produced TPA metagenomics assembly of... | reverse complement strand
CAAGGCTACGGTTGGCGAATGCTGGCGTTCGTACTCAGCTCGCAAATATCGTGGAACACGTTCAGCTCACTGCGATTCAGGCGTCGAACCTCCACGCCGCTGTTCCGCGCGATCTTGACGTTACGACGCGTGTTCTTCGCATACGAAGCGAGCAGCTCGCCGGCGTTCGAGAACTCTCTCAAGTCCTTGACGTAATTCCAACGGTTCATCAGGCATCGTATCCACGGGTAAAGCCAGCATGCTTCCAACCCAGCCGCTCGTACTCCCGCACCATCTCATCATTGGGCTCGGCCATGGCCTTGCCTTGCGAATCACGAACGCAATATACCTGGTTGGGTCAGCACGTCAGGCTGATGGCGTGAACCCGTTCGGCAGCCTCGCGCAAACCTTCGGTCAACGCGGTCATCTGCTCTCTGTTATTCCCATTGCACAACGGGCCAAGCCATAACGAGCCTTCCACGCCGAAACGCCCTTGCGAAAAAGCCACCAACGCGCCAGCCACCGGAGCATCGTGCGAATCCACCAATCCAACGTATTGCGTTTGCATGCCGTCGGACTGAGCCAATGCCGCCATTTCGGAAGTCTGCTGGAATCCGCCGTATCTGCTCGCGGCGGAAAGCTCATCAAACTCACTACCGCTCAGCTCGCGCACATTCCATTCAGACGATTCTTGCTCTTGTTCCTCACTCGCATTCACTTCGCGCATCACGATCCGTAACTGCCTTTCACTATCCCAACTGGCTAAAATCCCTTTTCGCCAAAAGCGATAACCTAGTCCAGCCTACAGTCGCCGTCAACAGCGTTCACATAACCCTCGCGCACCTATAAGCCCCCACCCAGAATCCTCCAAGCGGAAGGTGAGCTAATAGCTAGTGGCGCAGGAGTTTGCGGAGGGCGGTCTTGAGTTTGAAGGTCAGCGGGCGTACGGGAAGCACGAATGAGCCCATGAGTTCCTCGACGTACCCGTTGAAGCCTTGCTTGAATTCGAGTACGCCACGACCCTCATCTTCCGGATCGTCGAACACGCCGTTGATGCCGTAGAAGTTGTAGCGGGTCACACCGCGTTCCACACACAAATGCAGCATGGCATCATGCTGAATGAGCGCGGAAGCGTAGAACGGCTTGTACTTTTCCACACTGCCTGAGAACAGATACACCGTTTCACGAGCGTGTTCCACGAATAGGGATGCTGCCGCCGGAAGCACGTCACCGTCTTTGGCGTACTCGGCCGCCTCGGTCAAACGTTTTTCCGCCGCCGCCAAGTTTCGGGACTCCTCCCCTAGCTGGCGTTCCGTTTTGGTGGTCGGATGCTCGTCGTATTTGGTCTGCAGCGTATCGACCTTCTTCCGCAAGGCGTCGCGCTTGGATTCCATGTCGCAATGTATTCGCCGATGTGAATCTGCGCCACCATGAAGTGGGCTTTGCTGCCATAGGCTTGCTTGAACTTGCGGAAGTAGGCTTCACCGCGATATTCGAAATTACGGCGTTCGGCGGTGGCCTGCTCGATGTCGGCAAACACCTGCAGCTCGTCTTCGCCTAGCTCGCGCACATGCACGCCCATGGATGCGGCACGTTTCACGCTCCACTGCGTGCGCTTGTCATACGACTTGAGCAGTGACTTTTCGTCGGTAATGCCAGTCAGGTCTTTCAGGTAACGCCAGCGCGGCACCGCAGTGTAGCCGATGGTGAAGCCGTCATGCATGAAGCCGAGGTTTTTCAACGTTTCCACGGCATCATCAGCAGGAGCGCCACCTTGGTCGGCTGGCAGTTCGCCGCCACGCGAGTCATGCAGGCAGTATGGCATTTCCGGCACGATTTCCATCTGTGCGGAACCTTTCGCCTTCGCGTGCTGCTTGAGTTGGGTCATGAAATATTCGGTCAATTCGCGATCGCGATAGTCACACAAGGGGCCGTCGTGCACCACACTGAAGGTGGAAAGGCGACTGTGATGCGTTTCGAATAATGCTCCCGCAACGATTGTGCCGTTTTCTTGAACGCCAAGGTATTCCACTTCGATCCCTTGGCCGGCACGCAGACGGCCTGCGGCAGAGGTCTGTTGAAAGTTGCCGTCCGCGTGATGTGCGGAAAAATCGTCAAACGCCTCCGGACTCAACGTAACCAGAGAAAATGCTCGCATGTAATCCTACCCCTTCATGCTGGTTGATTACGAGATTGATTGCCGTACGCAACCAGCATGATGGTAGCACGAGTCAAAGGACGGTGATTTCGGTAGGGATTACCGGGTCGCCCTTCATGAGGCTTTGCGCGCCGATCGGCAGTTCGGCCAGCGCCTGGGCGCGGTAATTATGCGCGTTGACGATGGCTTCGTGGCCCTGATAATCGGAGTTGATTTCGCCGTTGCTCACGTAGCCGACCAGCAGATCCTTCCAGCCTTCTTCCGGCTGATAGGCGGCCAGCTGCTCTTCGGAGCCGGAAATCACATGTTCGCAGTCGGCCAGCGCATACTCGTACGAACGGAAGGCGAGCTTGCGGCCCGGAACCGTGGCCTTGTCTTTCGACTTCTTGGCCACCGGCTGCATGTCACCAGCGGAATTCTCGCGTTCAGTCAGCTTGTACACCATCGCACAGGTCGGAGCGCCCGATCCGGTGACGAGCATGGTGCCCACGCCATACGAATCGACCGGCGCGGTCTGCAGCGAAGCGAGCGCATACTCGTCCAAATCGTTGGTAACGGTGATCTTCGTGTTGGTAGCGCCCAACGCATCCAGCTGGTTGCGCACACGCTGCGCCAACGACGCCAGATCGCCGGAATCGATGCGCACGCCGCCCAATTCGGGTCCGGCCACGTCAACAGCTGTCTTCACGGCCTCTTCAATGTTGTACGTGTCAACCAACAGTGTGGTGTTCTTGCCGAGCGCGGCAATCTGCGATTCAAACGCGCTGCGCTCATCATCATGCACCAGCGTGAAGCAGTGCGCGGCCGTGCCGATGGCATTCAAGCCATACATTTGCGCGGCCAGCAGATTGGCCGTGCCCTTGAATCCGCCCACTACCGCAGCACGGGCAGCGGCAACGGCGGCCCACTCGTTCGTACGGCGCCCGCCCATATCCATGCACGGGCGATCCTTCGCGGCGCTGACCATGCGGGACGCGGCCGACGCAACCGCGGAATCGTAATTCAGAATGCTCAGCAACAGCGTTTCCAGCAGCGTGCACTCGCCGAACGTGCCTTCGACTTGCAGAATCGGCGAATTCGGGAAGAACATCTCACCTTCGCGATAGCCCTTGATCGAACCGGAAAAATGGAAATTCTCAAGCCATTTGATAGTTTCGGGGCCCACTACTTTGCGATCTGCAAGGAATTTCAGATCATTATCGTCAAGATGGAAATTTTCAAGCGCGTCAAGAATACGACCTTGGCCGGCGGCCACCCCATAGTGGCGGCCAAGCGGCAGATGACGGGTGAAAATCTCGAATACGCACTTGCGATTGGCGGTGCCGTCCCTCAGGCACGCGTCAAGCATGGTGTATTCGTACATGTCGGTCATGAGTGCAGGTGAATAATCCAGCATTTCCAAAGCCTTTCTGACTTTTGGTGAAACTGACCATAAGTGTAGGCCTCGCCGTGGCCAAGCACAGGTTTTCGTTCCATCATACGTGCTTGCATGCCTGTATTACGTGAGACAAACGTGAGATGCGCGCAAATTCGGGCACGACGCAAATTGGGATAGGCAAATTGAGGTGCAGCAAGAGGCGAGTTCAAGACGGAAAGACGGGTTTTCGGCTGGTGATACTGTTTTTTCGGAAAATACAAACGATTGTTGATCGTGTGATCAATCGAAAGCAGAGAAGTCAGCGATGGTAGCGATTAAAGACTTGTTGGGCGAAACGATGATTCGTACGGACGGACGCAAGGTGGATGAGCTGCGTCCGGTGCGCATCACCCGTCATTTCACGGATGTTCCGGAAGGATCCGTGCTTGTGGAATGCGGCAATACGCGAGTGATGTGCACGGCCACGTTCACCGCAGGCGTGCCACGTTGGCGCAAGGACTCCGGCTTGGGCTGGGTCACCGCGGAATATGCGATGCTGCCGCGAGCCACTGCAGACCGCACCGATCGTGAATCCGTGCGCGGCAAGATCGGCGGACGCACGCATGAGATCAGCCGACTGATCGGTCGCTGCCTGCGTGGCGTGGTTGATATGAAGGCACTCGGCGAAAACCAGGTGCAGATCGACTGCGACGTGCTGCAGGCCGACGGCGGCACCCGAACAGCGTCGATCACCGGCGCATATGTGGCGCTCGTGGACGCCATGCGCTGGGCCGAGAAGCACAAGCACATCAGGTCCGCCGAGCGCGTGATCAAAGACAGCGTTTCCGCCGTGTCCGTAGGCGTGATCGATGGCACACCGATGCTTGACCTGCCGTACATCGAAGACAGCAAGGCCATGACCGACATGAACGTGGCCATGACCGGTTCCGGCGAATTCATTGAAATTCAGGCACTGCCGAACACCGCCCGTTCAACCGCGCCGAGTTGAACGCGCTGCTTGACCTGGCGGAAAAGGGCAACAAGGAACTGCAGGCCGCACAGCAGGCCGCGCTCGCACAGGACTGAAGGCTGCAAGTCGGACGTAAGCCGACCGCAGGCTGGCCTCGCAAACCAATCGTAGGTAGGCAAGTCAGGGCACGTCAAACGCACGTCAGGCAAGCCGACATCAACGAAGCAACGAACAGCAACGAAAGGAATCGGAACGTGAGAATCATCGTCGCAACGCATAACGAGGGCAAACTCGTTGAAATCAACCGCATTCTGGAAGATTGCCTGGGTGTGGACGCGGATCAGGTGGAGCTGGTGTCCGCCGGCTCGCTGAATCTGCCGGATCCGGTGGAAGACGGAGTGACCTTCCAAGAGAACGCGCTGCTCAAGGCCCGCGATGTGGCCGCACGTACGGGCTGCCCGGCAATCGCCGACGATTCCGGTCTGATTGTGGACGTGATGGGCAATGCCCCCGGCATTCTTTCCGCACGTTGGGCGGGCAAACATGGCGATGACAAAGCCAACAACGCGCTGCTGCTCGCGCAGATCGCCGACATTCCGGATGCCAAGCGTACCGCGCGTTTCCGCTGCGCGGCCGCGCTGGTGGTGCCGAAAACCGAAGCAGGCGCAGGCGCCGATGGCCGTTATGCGATCGCTCAGGAAATCGTGGAAACCGGCGAAATGCCGGGCGTGCTGCTGCATGAGCTCATGGCGAGCATGGCTTCGGCTACGACCCGCTGTTCGTGCCCGACGATCAGCCGGCGCGTGCCGCCGAAGCCGGCGAGAAGCTCACGTCCGCGCAGATGGAACCGGCCGAAAAGAACGCCATCTCCCATCGCGGCAAGGCGTTGCGCGCCCTGCTGCCATCCGTGGCCACTCTGCTGAAGTAGGCTGAAACGAGTCGCAGCAGTCTCTATTAGACGTTCTGCTAGGTGTCCTAAAGGTGTGGAACTGTAGTTTGCGGTTCCACACCTTTTATTTTCCGCTTTTTCGCCAACTGGGCGTCCCCGCCCTTCGCCAACCAGTCTTCACTGATCTTCGTCAGTCCACCGAACTTCACCGATCGTCGGCGCGAAAATCCTTGCCATCATAATTCGCCCAATCCGGGTATGGCGCCCCCGTTTCGATGCTGCGTTGAATGTCGCGGTACAAGTGCAGTTTGCGCAACACATGCATGTACGCCTCTTCCAGCGCGGCCCGCTGTTTCAAAATCGCTTGATGCCGCGATTCCAACAATTCCAGCATGTCCGCAATGTGCGCACGCTCGTCTTTTTCGTATGCGAAGAAGCGTTTGAGTTCGTCGATGCTCATGCCCGCATGTTTGAAGCAGGCGATCGCCTCGAGCCGCCCGATATGCGAGTCGGTGTACACGCGTCGCCCCGCATCGTCGCGCTCCACGTCGCACAGCAGCCCCTGATCCTCGTAATAGCGCAAGGTTGACGTCTGCACATGGAATCGTTGCGCGACTTCACGAATCGTATATGTTGCCATTCCCCTTCTCATTTCTACGATTTTCTAGGTTTTTCTAGCGATTTTGCGATTCCTTGCGATTGTCAATCATCGGAAAACACACTATCGACGATGCTTGCATTCAAGTTTACTTGAAGTGCGACGATAGTATCGTCGACAAACTTACGACATGCGCCAACTCAAGCAACACAGCGCACAGCGGAATACGCAGAGTTTTCAAGGAGGAACCATGCTTGAACCGACCACCGTCTACACGCCGTCACCCGCTCGATACGATTCCATGACCTACAATCATGTGGCGAGAGCGGCCTGAAACTTCCAGCGGTTTCGCTCGGCTTTTGGCATAATTTCGGCGATATCACGCCGTACGCCACTATGCGTGACATCGTGTTCACCGCATTCGACAACGGCATCACACATTTCGATCTCGCCAACAATTACGGTCCCGAGCCGGGCAGTGCGGAAAAGAACTGCGGCCGTCTGCTGCGCGAATATTTCCATCATCATCGCGACGAACTGATCATCAGCACCAAAGCCGGCTACGAAATGTGGCTCGGCCCCTACGGTGATCTCGGCAGCCGCAAATATCTACTCGCCTCGCTCGACCAAAGCCTCGAACGCCTCGGTCTCGACTATGTCGACATTTTCTACCATCACCACATGGATTCCTCCACGCCGCTCGAAGAAACCATGGGCGCGTTGGCAACTGCCGTGCAAAGCGGCAAGGCACTCTACGTGGGCCTGAGCAATTACGATGGTCCGACGCTGGAAAAGGCCACCGCGATCCTCGATGAGCTGCATGTGCCGTTCATCATCAACCAGAACCGTTACAGCATTTTCGACCGCACCGTGGAACGCAACGGATTGAAGAAAACCGCCAAAAAGCTTGGCAAAGGTCTTATCACGTTCTCGCCGCTCGAACAGGGTCTGCTCACGAACCGCTATTTCAACGGCGTGCCCGCAGACAGCCGCATCGCGCACGACGGTCGATTCCTCAAAGAAAGCGCGTTGACGCCGGAACGCCTGCAGCAGATCCGCGACCTGAACGATCTTGCCGCCGAACGCGGGCAGACGCTTGCCGAAATGGCGCTCGCCTGGCTGCTGCACGACGGTTACGTGACCTCCGTGCTTGTCGGCGCTTCCCGCCCGCAGCAGCTGCTCGACAATATCGGCGCGTTGAAGAACACCACGTTCAGCGATGAGGAATTGCGTCGCATCGACGAAATTTCGTTGCGCTAAACGCGGATATTTCAAAACGGCAAGCTGACAATAAAACGCGACAGCAATAAAAATCTGCCGAGACAATCTCAATCATCGAAAAACAATTTCGATATAGAGACCATCTCGGCAGATTTTTATACGTAATCGTGTTCGGCAATCTTCAGAAATTTCAACGAAATTCCAAGATCACCATACGATGAAAGAGATAAAAAACGATTAGAAATTGGAATTCATCATTTCGTCGTAGATACGCTTGCAATCCGGACATACCGGGAACTGCGAAGGATCACGCTTCGGCACCCACACCTTGCCGCACAACGCCACCACCGGGCGTCCGGTGCGACGGGACTCGGCAATGCGATCGCGCGACACATAATGCGCGAAACGATCCGCATCGCCGTTGCCGCCATCATCCAGCTTCGTCTCCTCTTCGGGGCGTTCCAGCACCGCAGTGCCGGTACCCGCGTCGGGATTGGAAAGCGGCGAGACCGGGTCGGCCTCGTCAATGAAGCCGTCGCGATCATCGAATATCGAACATGCCATAATCAACTCCTCAAATACGCCGCAACCGCGGCACCACTGCCTCCATCATAGCCATGAAAACCCACATATTCGCCGACACTTCGCGTAATTTCACGCAATCGCGGTACGCTTGAAGCTATGACAATTGCAGTTTGCCCCGGGTCGTACGACCCAGTGACCGCCGGACATTTGGACGTCATCGAACGTTGCGCGCGTTTTTTCGATGAAGTGCATGTCGTAGTGGCGGTGAACGCGGCGAAAACACCGATGTTTTCCGAAGAGACCCGCGTTGAGATTATCCGTAAGGCGCTTGAAGAGCGGAATTGCCGCAATATCAAGGTTGCTTCAACAACCGGACTGATTACCGACTATTGCAAGAAGGTCGGTGCGACGGTTATCGTGAAGGGGCTTCGGCAGAATGGCGATTATGAAGCCGAGTTGGGTATGGCGCTGGTCAATCGCAAGCTTGCCGACGTGGAAACGCTGTTTTTGCCGGCGGCGCCCGATTTGGAACATATCTCCAGTTCGATCGTGAAAGATGTGGCACGTCACGGCGGCGATGTGACCGGCATGGTGCCCGATTGCGTGATTCCGCTACTCGGAGAAGCGCTCAATAATGAAAAGAGGGCATGATGGGTGAAGAAACGAATGCGTACGATCCGGCCGCAGCCAGTTTGACGACGACGTGACCGCCGAACGCCCGACCGATCGGGCGGCCCAATCCGGTCAGAAGGCACAAGCCACGGCACGCGCCGCCGAGCCGGTCAAACCGTTGATTTCCATGTCTGATCTGCCGGATTTACGCAACACGTTCAATCCCAACGCGCCGCTGGACGATTCCAACGATTTGAGCCGCGACGAATTCACCACCGTGTACGACATTATCGACAAACTCGAATCGGCATTGGACGAAGCGAAACCGATACTGTTCTTCCCCGGCAGCGTGCGCGTCGACCGCGACGAATTCACCGAACAGCTCGACCAGTTGAAGAAAATGATGCCGGTGCAGCTGGAACGCGCTCAGCGTTGATGCGTGAGTCGGAACGACGTTTGGAAAGCGCGCAAACGCAAGCCAACGCCATCGTCGCTTCGGCGCAATCGCGTGCGGCAGACACGATACGTGAGGCCAACGAGCAGGCGCAATTCCTCGCCGGGCAGGAAAACGTGACCGAACTGGCTCGGCAGAAGGCGCGTGCTATTCTCGACCAAGCGCAAGCTAGGGCCGACCATCTCACGCAGGGAGCTGACAAATACTGCACCACGGTGATGGAAACGCTGCAACAGCAGCTCGGCAAGCTTGGCAACGACGTGCAGGCGGGATTGAACGTACTGTATGATCGCCAGCGCGAAGCGAGCACGCATGTGCCGCATCTTGACGCAAACGACTATCCGGAAAGCTGAATGGAAGGCTGAACATGGCACGTATCGAAGATTCCCCGTGGGCGATTTCCGTGGCGCAAGTCGCCTCGCGAGCCGGGCAAAGCAAGGAGATCGACGCAACGTTCCCCGCACCGAGCGGCATCGGCGATGAGATCGTCGGCGTTGAGGAGGGTGCGGATGTGACCGTTGTCGCTCGTTCGACTCCATTGTCGACGGCCTGATTTTCAACGCCCGCATCAGTGCCCCCGTGCACGCCGAATGCACCCGCTGTCTGAAACCGATCAAGCGCGATTGGACGGTGAACGTCACTTCGTTCTTCCCATATGAAGACAAGTCCGCAAGCGTTGCGTCCGGCAAGGGCGGCAAAAACGGCAAGGGCGGCGTCAAGGAAGAGGAAGTCGACATTATCGCCGGCGAAGACGAGTCGGAGGATTCGTATCCGCTGCTTGAAGGCGGATCCTGGGCCGATATTGAGACGCTTCTGCGCGACACGTTGGTCGAGGAACTGCCGTTGCAGCCGCTGTGCAAGCCTGATTGCTTGGGATTGTGCTCTCAGTGCGGCGCCGATCTGAACGAGGATCCGGACCATCATCACGATGTGACCGATATTCGTTTCGCCGCTTTGGAAGGCTTGAAGGCCCGGCTGGAAGGCAACGAGTAAGGTCCATCCGGGTGCTGGCAGGGCTGATTTTGCTCGGTTTTTGCAATTTGTACGGAGCACAAGTTAAGATACTGAACGCTTAAGTCAATCGTTCGAACGAAACAGAAGGAAACACAATGGCACTGCCTAAGTACAAGACCTCGCGCGCGAATACTCATTCTCGCCGCGCAAACTGGAAGGCCAAGCGCCCAGACCGTTACCTGCCCGAACTGCGGCGCTCCGACGCTGCCGCACATGGCATGCCCGAGCTGCGGTTCCTTCCGCGGCCGCGTGTACCGCGAGGCTGTCCGCTCCATCCACACCAAGTGAGTGGTTGCCGGATAACGGTATAAAGCATCGAAACCCTGCCATCGACGGGTGGCAGGGTTTCTTTTATTATTATCAAGTGATACGGCGATTGCATTGCGATTTATTTCCGCGTGCGATCGGCGTACGACATACGTTGCTTGCGTAGCAAAACCGCCAGATCAGCTGGCGTCTTGCCATGTGCGCAACGGCCACAACCACAGACCGCGGCAGGCTCGGCCCGCCGCATGAACGGTAAGGAACATCCATGGCCAAAGAGACCAATCAGGACAACGCGCAGGACAACACCCAAACCGAAAACGGCAACAATACCAACGCCGGCCGCATCGGCACCTCCATCACCCCCGAAGGCGAGATGACCGCCAATGTGTTGCTCGAGGCGCTCGGCACCACAATCGAACCGGACCTGCTCGTCGAAGCGCTCACCCACCGCTCGTTCTCACACGAGCATGAGGGGGCCAAGAACTACGAACGCCTCGAATTCCTCGGTGATGCGGTGCTCGAACTGGTCTCCACGGAAACGCTGTACAAGGTGCATCCCGACATGAACGAAGGCCAGCTGGCCAAAATGCGCGCGAAAGCCGTTTCCGAGGAATCGCTGAGCAAAATCGCCCGCGAAAAGCTGCACGTCGGCCCGTACATTCTGCTCGGCCACGGCGAGGCGGAACAGGGCGGCGCGGACAAAAGCTCGATTCTGTGCGACATCGTCGAATCGCTGATCGGCGCGACGTTCATCCAGCACGGCATCGACGAGGCGCGCCGCGTGGTGCATCATCTCGTCGACGATACGCTGGCGGAGGTCGCCACCGAAGGTCCGGCGCTCGATTGGAAGACGTCGCTGACCGTCAAGGCGCATGAGATGGGTCTGCCCGACCCGCACTACCAGACGTCGGTCGCCGGACCGGAATACGCACTGGAGTTCACCGCGCGCGCGATTCTCGGCGATGGCGGCGAAGTCATCGGCGTCGGTACCGGCAGCAGCAAACGCAAGGCGCAGCTGCGGCCGCGGAAATGGGCTGGAAGGCGCTTGACAGTCGCAAGGGCGAAATGGGCGGCAAGCAGAACGGGAAGACGCATAAGTCGCACCACAGGTCACACCGCAAGTCCAACGGTGGCACGCAGGATGCAGCGCAGGCAAGTAACCGCGCAAACGGTAACGCAAGCGGCGGCACGGCCGGCGTCACGAAACAGCATTACAAGGCAGCGTCGCAATCGCAAAAAATATGGTCCATATCACAATGGCGCGTAACGCGCCAGAATATGGGCCTTTCCGGCGAACCAAGCTGTCAGCCGTTAGCATAGACTCATTATCAGAGAGGAATGCGGCTGCAATCCGCCACAAGCGGTTGCATAGCATTCCGTTTAAGGGGTAAAACGGCGCATGAAACGACGCGGCCGCGGCCCCTTACGAGGAAATTTTCCACGAACGAGCATGAGAGGGAACATGGTGTTCCTACGCCTCTGCAGGCATTCAGCGGCATGCCAAAGGCATCCGCTACCACTGAAAAGCAGACCATTGTCGACGGCGAAAAGATGACCGGCGCCGAAGCGCTGGTTCGTTCGCTGGAGGATCTGGGCGTCAAGGACGTCTTCGGCGTTCCGGGCGGTGCGATTCTGCCCGTCTACGATTCCATCAAGGACGATACGAAGTTCCGCTTCGTGCTGATGCGTCACGAGCAGGCCGCCGGACATGCGGCAGAAGCTACGCGCTGACCACCGGACAGGTGGGCGTGTGCATCGTCACTTCCGGTCCGGGCGCGACGAACATGATCACCCCGATCGCCGACGCGAACATGGATTCCATTCCTATGGTCGTCATCACCGGCCAGGTCGCGTGAACGCCATCGGCACGGACGCTTCCAGGAAGCCGATATCGTCGGCGCCACCTATCCGGTGGTCAAGCATTCGTACCTCGTCACCCGCGCGCAGGACATTCCGCGCGTGCTGACCGAGGCGCACTACATCGCACGCTCCGGCCGTCCGGACCGGTGGTGGTGGACGTCACCAAGACCGCGCAGACCGGCGAGATGTACTATTCCTGGCCGCAGCGCATGATCCTGCCGGGATACAATCCGACCACCAAGGCGCACGGTCGTGTGCTGTCCGACGCGGCGAAGCTGTTCGAGCAGTCGTATCGTCCGGTGCTGTACGTCGGCGGCGGCGCGGTGCGCTCCGACGCGGGCGAGCTGGTCAAGGAGCTGGCCGATGTGACCGG
>ENA-OQEB01000805-OQEB01000805.1-human-gut-metagenome-genome-assembly--contig:-NODE-805-length-12282-cov-1.843933_pt1 | contig 12282 bp, 11 predicted proteins | sample MGYA00242787_ERZ504619 | MGnify/ENA primary metagenome ERZ504619 (study PRJEB26092, sample SAMD00036317) | human gut metagenome | host: Homo sapiens | study: EMG produced TPA metagenomics assembly of... | reverse complement strand
CACGGCATTTCCACCGCATTACCACTGAGAAGCACCAGAACCAGGTTCTTGTTTACCCCCAGCAAAGCTTCAATCAGTTCATCCTGCCCGAAAGGCAAGCCGTATTCCAGACGATCGCCGCTTCACAATCCTGGAAGTGGTTCTTGTTCAATCCGCCTACCAGTACCACCAAGTCTGCCTTTTTCGCCATTTCCACGGCTTCTGCACGGAGTGAGTCTACCACATTCTGCGGAATTTCATCTGCACGGCCGTACATCGGACGACCGGCGGCATAGCCTTTCGCATAGGCTACCTTATCACCATAAACGGCACGCAAGCCATCCAGCGGAGATACCATATCCTTCACTTTCAGTTCGGAAGAGCCTCCTCCCTGATTCAGCAAGCGTACGGCATTATCGCCCACCACCAGGATATTCTGATACTTGGCTGCATCAATCGGCAGCAACGGGGCACCTTTCTTTATCACCGGAGCATTCTTCAACAGCACAATGCCCTCATTGCCTATCTCGCGGGCAGCGGCATAATGCTCTTCCGTAGCTACCGAACCATAGGGTTTCTGACGGTTCATCGCCGTACGGAATATCAAGCGAAGAATGCGGGAAGCTTGTCATCTATTGTAGACATCGGCACTTTGCCATCTTTCAACATCTGGAGGTAAGGGTTGGCAAGGTAATAATCGTTATAGGTAAATACACTCTCGGACGTCAGACCGTTGGTGTAAGAACCCATTTCAATATCCAGACCGTTGACGGCAGCTTCATAGGTGTCGTGGGCACCGCCCCAGTCGGTAATGACACAGCCGTCGAACTTCCAGTCATCTTTCAGAATCTTGTTCAGTGTGAAATCGTTATGGCAGGCGTGCTGGCCGCGAATCTTATTGTAAGCGCCCATAATGCTCCAGGCACCTCCTTCTTCTACCGCAGCCTTGAATGCAGGCAGATAGATTTCATGCAAAGCACGGTCGCTAAGATTCACATCAATATGTCCGCGCCACAGTTCCTGGTTGTTCAGCGCATAGTGCTTGACACAAGCTGCCACTCCGTTCTTCTGCAACTCCTGGATGTAAGGTACGCACATCACACTGGCCAGATAAGGGTCCTCGCCCATATATTCAAAATTACGCCCGTTCATCGGAGTGCGGTAGATGTTGACGCCGGGGCCCAGCAACACATCCTTTTCACGATAGCGCGCTTCCTCACCGATGGCCTTGCCATACTTGGCAGACATGTCCGGATTCCAGGTAGCGGCCAGACAAGTCAAGGCCGGGAAAGCGGTAATGCTGTCATTGGTCCAGTTGGCATATCCCCAGTCATTCCAGTTGATTTCGGCACGGACACCGTGAGGCCGTCGCTCATCCAAAGCTCGGGAATGCCGAGCCGCGGAACACCCGCACTGCTGAATTTACTCTGCGCATGGCAAAGGGCTACCTTCTCTTCCAGTGTCATCCGGCTGAGAGCATCCTTTACACGTGCTTCAATAGGTTGTGCATCGTCCATATAGACCGGTGTCTGTGCAGACACGGTACTGATGGAGCATGCAAGAAATAAGGTTGCTAAAAATTTATTCTTCATGTCTTAATTGGTTAATATGCTAATGTGCCAATTAGCACATCAAATTATCATTTAACTTTAATCGCCGTCGTCGCCTTCTCCAGTCCATCAGCGTAGCCGTCACCTTGACACCACCCGGTTCACCGTTGTTCTGCAGTACCACCAGGCACTTTCCGTAGAAAGCCTTGCGGTGGTTGTCCTTGAACTTCTCCATAGAGATGGGGCTTCCGTTATCCACTCCAGCAATGAAGCCGGCACCTTCTACGGCAAAGGTCACATCGTTTTCGGCATTCGGACACAAATTTCCATCTTTGTCCAGAATCTCAACCGTAATGAAACTCAAGTCTTTGCCATCTGCCTGAATGGTACTGCGGTCGGGGCTGAGACGAATCTGCGCAGGTTCGCCCGCTGTCCGGATTTCCTGCTCGGCCACAGTCTTTCCTTCCTTGCGGGAAACAGCCTTTACCGTACCCGGCTCATACTTCACGCGCCACATGACGTGGAAATCGTCTTTTCCCTTGCTGCGCACACCCTGCGACTTTCCATTCACGAAAAGCTCCACTTCGTCGGCATTGTTATAATATGCCCACAAATCGATGTCTTGTCCCTCCGTCCAATTCCAATGCGGGAAAAGATGCAACACCGCCTTATCCGGACGCACTCGGACTGATACATGTAGTAGACATCCTTCGGGAAGCCGGCCAAGTCGATAATGCCAAAGTAAGAGCTGCGTGCCGGCCAACCGTAAGGAGTAGCTCACCGATATAATCGAAGCCCGTCCAGACGTATTGTCCACTGATAAAGTCGTTGTTCTTCACATGACGCATAGTACCTTCGTGACGGTTGCCCCAAGGAACATGACAGTTGTCGTAGGAGGAGCAAGAGAACGAGGCATCATAGAAAGGCTTGTCCCAACGTTCGGGCCAGATGAACATCGAATCACTCGGCATCCGGTAGTAACCGCGTGTCATCAGCCGGAAACACTTTCCGTCACGATGAACGGCTTGCCGGGGAAGTTCTCGGGAACACCTGCAAACCAGTCGTCATGGTAATTGAAGCCGATAATATCAAGCGCACTGGAACGGAACAAATGATTGTTCGGGTTCGGCTCGTTGCAGCCTGCCGTCACGGGGCGCGTGGCATCGAGCTTTCTCACCATATCCGCCAGTTTCTTTGTCAGCAGTGAGTTGACGGACATTTCTCCGTCCTTTGCCAGCATATCCGCACTGTGACCGAAGTTCAAGACCAGATTGGCCTCTTCCAGACTCAAGGTGTCGGCTTTGGCATCCGTCCACTGCTCCAGCACTTCGTTGCCGATGCTCCACATGAAGATGGAAGGATGATTGCGGTCACGCACGATAAGGTCAGTCAAATCGCGTTCGTGCCATTCGTTGAAATAGCGTGAATAATCGTGGCGGGTCTTTTTCTTGCGCCACATATCAAAGGTCTCGTCCATCACGATGAAGCCCATACGGTCGCAAAGGTCGAGCAACTCCGGTGCAGGAGGGTTATGGGAACAACGGATTCCGTTGCAACCCATTCTTTCAGAATCTCCAACTGGCGCTCGATGGCGCGCGTATTCACCGCAGCTCCCAGGCAACCCAGGTCATGATGCATGCAGACACCGTTTATCTTCACTTGTTCACCATTCAGGATAAATCCTTTTTGTGCATCGAAGCGGAAAGTACGGATGCCGGTAGGAGTATAATAACGGTCGAGTACCTCGCCGGTCTCTTTATTCTTGAGGATGCTTTCTACCTTATACATATAAGGTGCATCAATACTCCAGAGATTAGGATTCTTCAATTCTATTTCCTGCTCCATTTCTGCCGGAGCGACAGGCATCAGCTGAGCTTCCGACACAGCCTCACCCACACATGACCGTCGGCATCCACTAACCGGGATTGCAGGACGACATCAATCAGAGGAATAATTTCCGAATCGAACACAACATATGTACCGTCGGCCTGCTGCACGGAATCTTCCGTCTGCGTCTCTACATCGTACTGTAACTGGTACGTATCTTCAACCGGGCACTGTTCTTCGACACTTCTTCTGCCGTCACGTAGGTACCCCACTGTGCCACATGCACCGGATTCAGTTTCGTCAACCACACATTACGGTAGATACCGCAACCGGAATACCAACGTGAATTGGGTTGTTCGGCATTGTCCACTCTTACAGCAATCACATTCTTCTCCCCCCATTTGATATAAGGAGTCAAATCATAACTAAACGAGATGTATCCATAGGGGCGTGTTCCCAGTTCATGCCCATTAATATAAACGGTGGAGTTCATATAGACACCATCGAAATCTATGCGATAGCGCTTGCCCTCATCGACCTTATCGGCAATAAAAGTCTTACGATACCAACCTATACCACCAGGCAGAGCACCTCCCCCTGTTCCTGACGGATTGTCCCGACTGAACTCTCCTTCAACAGCCAATCGTGGGGCAAGTTCAGTTTCCGCCAGTCTGCGTCATTATAATCCAGACGGGCTGCCGCCGTATCATCTCCCAAGCGAAAGGCCCAGTCGGCAGTAAAATCCAAGCTACGGTCATCGCCAGCTACCTCTTTAGGAGCATTGCAACCGGCCAATAGGGACAGCCCGATGGCCAAAGACAATATGATTTTATTCATGGTAATAAATATCTAAAAGATTATCGAGTGCCTACTCCTCTCTCACAGCTATTCAGAAGTGGGGAAGTGCCCGGCACCGAGGAACGACGAGATCGGTACCGGGAAGACTTCTCTCCCTGGCACCGTCGTCTATCATTCTGATTATAATTTTACGGTTTGTGCTTTTCCGTCATACTTCACCGTTGTACCTTTAGCCTTTAAGTCGAACGGTTGCGGCCGGTCTTTGCTTACCTTCACTACATTGAAAGTACGTTCCTTCAGCATACCAGGGAAGTCACCCGTACGGTCGCCGATAACCAGTGTACCCTCAGCATCGTTATAGGCAAACGGTATAGTGGCATATTGTCCCTTCTCATAATTATAGTTCACACCTTCATCCTCATAGAGCGTAAATGCGCCGTCCTTACCCGTATAAACATAGAGGGTGATTTCCGAAGCCGGTTTTTCATCACTGTATTGCATGTCCGGACCATAAGGTACAATGGCACCTTCGCATACGTAGAGCGGAATACGTTCATAAGGAGCATCTACTGTCAACTTCTGGCCGCCATCCACATACTTGCCGGAGTAGAAGTCATACCAACCACAGCTTGCCGGGAAATAAACCTCGCGGCTGCGTGCGCCATATTCGTAAACCGGAGCCACCATCAAGGCAGAACCGAACATGAACTGGTCACCTATATTGTTGACGTTTGCATCAGCTGTGAAGTCCATTACGAGCGGACGCATGATGGTATAATCATTGAAATAAGTCATACCTGCCAAAGAATAGATATACGGCATCATGTTGTAACGCAGCTTCGTATAATAAACGATGGAGTTGTAGCACGGATGTCCTGCCGGAGCGATATTCCAAACCTCACGGTACGGATACTGGCCGTGTGCACGGAACAACGGGCAGAAAGCGCCGAACTGATACCAACGGGTATTCAACTCTCTCCATTCCTTATAATCAGCATTTTCACGTCCAGTCTTGTTGAATTCCATCTGACCAGCCACATAACGGTTCTCTACACAGAATCCGCCGATGTCCATGGTCCAATAAGGGATACCGCTGACAGCAAAGTTCAAGCCGGCAGAGATTTGCGCTTTCATATCTTCCCAACGGTAGCGATGTCACCACTCCAGGTGGCAGTAGAATAGCGTTGCAATCCTGCAAAGCCGGAACGTGTCAACAAGAAGACACGCTTGTCCGGTTCCACGCCGCGCTGTCCGTCATAGATAGCTTCAGCATTCATCAGTGCGTATGCATTGAAGAACTTGGCAGAGGGGCCAAGTGCCGTCGGGCCGCAAAGGTCCTTGCGGTATTGCAAATCCGTACAGTCGCGTATGTTCGGTTCGCTGGCATCCATCCACCAAGCGTCAACACCCAGAGGATAGTAGTGGTCTTGCATCTGCTTCCAGAAGAGCTTGCGTGCATCGGCATCGTATGCGTCATAGAAAGAGCCCAGATAGCCGGGGCCTACCCAGTCTTTGATGCTGTCTTTGATAGCCTGCTGATACATCCAGCCTTTTTCGTCAAATTCCTTGAAGTGTTCGGTCGTAGCATAGAACTTGGGCCATACGGAAATCATCAGACGTCCGTTCATGGCGTGGATGGAGTCGACCATTCCTTTCGGGTCGGGGAAACGTTCGGGGTCGAACTCATGGCTTCCCCAAGAATCCTGCTTCCAGTGCAGCCAGTCGATTACGATATTGTCGATAGGAATCTGACGTTCACGGAATTCCTTCAAGGTGGAGAGAACCTCCTCACGCGTATTGTACTTCTCACGCTCTGCCAGTAACCCATCGCCCATTTCGGCATAATCTGGGATTTACCTGTCAATGTACGGTAGCCGCTAATCACATCGTCCATATCATCACCATAAACGAAATAGTAGTCTATTTCATTCTGCATTTCACCCCACCAGGAGAGTTTGTTCTGTTCTTCATCAGCCACCGGACTCAATACCCGCAGACCGCAGTAAGAAACACCGGCATCAGGCTTCCACTCTATCTTCAACGGAACGCGCTTGCCCGCTTCCAGATTGACAGCAAACTTATAACTGTTAGGATTCCAAGCCGTACGCCAACGTTCGGGAACCACCAACTCATTATCAATATATACTTTCATGTAGCCTGCATAGTAAAGGATGAAACGGAATAAGCCGCTTTCTGCCGGTTCTATTTCTCCCTCATAAACTACATCAGACCCTCCGAACGGGAAACCCGCAGGCAAATTAATCACCTTACTCAGATGTGCGGCACGGTCCAGATGTTCAAAATAAAGAGAATCCTCACGACGTACAAGGGTTTCCACATCTTTCTTGCCCGGAATATATGTACCGGTCAAAGCACCTTCCTTGCCCTCTTTATCATAAAGTTTGAAGACATCACCCAGTTGTGAGTAGTCACGCGGGTCACCGAAACGGCAGAGCGAATAGCTGTCCCAAAGCACACCGTAGTTTTTATTAGACACGATGAAGGGTACAGACACCTTTGTATTGTACTGGAACAGTTCCTCATTCTTACCTTTATAGTTGAACTCATCCGCCTGGTGCTGGCCCAAGCCATAGAAAGCCTCATCATTGCCTGCCGACTGGAATACCTGACGTACTGTATATCCTTTCGTACCTTCCACTTCCACCGGAGTAAAGGTCCGCCCGTCAGAGTCTTCAGCCAGAATCTGCTTGCCGTCGCATCCGTGAAGCGTACCTCACCCGTTGTCTTGGACACAATGGCACATAATTCCGATGTCTTGACAGTCACTTCATCGCCCTGCTCTTCGACCTTAAAGTCGGTCTTATTCTGTTGAGGGATCACAATGAGACTCTGCTCCTTTGAGAATTCCTTCTCAGGAGTAGCCGATACATGAATGAGCTTCTCGCCCATTACTTCTAATCTTACTTTACGCACATCCGTCGGTTGCTGCTGCTTGACTTCCACAACAACACCGTTCTCGGTCTTTTGGAATCCGCCTCCGGAACATGCGGCGAGCATCCATCCGGCAAGCAAATAAACTGAAGTGTTTTTCAATTTCATATTACTGTTTTTAAAGTGAATTTTCTCTGATGTAAAAATAGAAAATTTCCTCCAAAAACGAGCCCCCCTGATGTTGAAACAAAAGGCGCTTTTGATTCCCCTAAAAAACAATATGTTTCCATAAAGGGTATCTTTTGTTATTTGCCCTCTCTTTCCTGATAAACAGAGGGCAAAACACCGAATTCATCCTTGAAATATTTGCTGAAATACTTGGGGTTGTTAAAGCCCAACTGATACGCTATCTCCGATACATTCTGCTGACTCTCGCGCAGCATCTGCGCCGCTCTTTTCAGACGGATGACACGGATAAATTCAATGGGTGTCTTACCGGTTATCTGCAAGAGTTTCTTGTAAAGATGTACCCGGCTCATACCCAATCCCCGGCTCAACTCTTCTACGGACAAGTCACACCGACCGATGTTCGCCTCCACATATTTGATGGCATTTTCCACCAACTTTTCGTCCAGCGAAGTAATGGCTATCTCGCTCGGTTCGGGTCGATGAGCGACTTTGCCTTGCGCTTCTTGCTCAGGTCAATCAGCTTGCGCATACGCAGAATCAGGATTTCCACATTGAAAGGTTTCGTCACATAATCATCTGCACCGATGGTCAACCCCTCCACTTTATCTTCCACAGCCTGCCGTGCAGTGAGCAATATCATCGGAATGTCACTCGTGCGTTTATCGGTCTTCACCCAGCGACACAGTTCATTTCCATCCATCTCGGGCATCATTACGTCGCTGACAATAACATCCGGCATCAGTTCCGGTATTTTCTGCCAAGCTTCCCGGCCATTAGAAGCTGACTGTATACGGAAATACAAGCTCAGACTATCTTTCATGAAGGCAACCAAATCTTCATTATCATCCACAATCAGGGCCAACGGCTTCTCTTTTTCATCTTCATTATCCTCCTCCATATCGTCCGGCAAATCATCCGGAAGCGGTTCCTCTTCCATATCCGGCAAAAGTTCCTCATGCTCTTCCACCTCTTCTGCAAGCGGTGCAGGCTTGGAAGGACTTACATGCACATGTTTAACCGGAAGCTCAATCAGGAACACACTACCGGACCCCACATTGTCAACAACGCGCACCGTGCCCTCATGCAGCGTCACAAAGTCGCGTACCAGGCTCAAGCCAATACCGCTACCCGTTGACTGGTGTTCCGGTTCTTCCTGCTCCACCTGATAGAAACGTTCAAAAATTCGCTCCTTGTCTTCATCCCTAATGCCAACACCGGTATCCGATACCTTTATCAGCAATCTTCCGGACATCTCTTTCGACATTTCCAATGCCACATCCACACGTCCCCCGTCCGGGGTAAATTTGAAGGCATTGGATAGAAGATTCATCACAACTTTACCAATTTATCCTCGTCGAATGACATATTCAGCGATTCCATGGCCGAAAAGAATGTCAGATGTACATGTTTCTTTTCAGAAAGCATCAGGAAAGAAGCACAGATGCTACGCACATACGCCACAATATCCCCCTCGGACAAAGTGAGATGCAATCCTGCCATCTCATTCTTACGGAAATCGACAACTGGTTGACCAAATTCAACAAACGCTGCGCATTGCGGTACATCAGTTGCAGCTTGCCATGCAGTTTTTCGTCCGTAATCTCCTTCATCATACTTTCCATCGGCGATATAATCAGCGTAAGCGGCGTACGCAACTCATGGCTGACATTCGTAAAAAAGCGAAATTTCATCTGGCTCAACTCCTCCCTCTTCTTCGCATCTTCCTCTATCTGGCGGATTCTGAACTTATTACGTTCCCTCCGTTGTACGGCATAAAGTGAAAAGGAAACAACTCCTACTATCAGAAGAGCATAAACGATATATGCCCACGGAGTCATCCAGAAAGGCGGAAGAATGACAATCTTGAGCGAAGCCTCTTCAGTGCCCGCATATCCGTCACTGTTTGTAGCCTTCACTTTTAAGATGTAAGTCCCCGGAGCCAGATTGGTATAGGTAACGCGATGCATATCGGACATACTCGTCAGCCAGTTCTCATTAAATCCTTCCAATTTATAGAAATACTGTGTCTTTTCGGGCAGCACGAAATTGTCCGACGCAAACAGCACCGTGAACACATTCTGCTTATAATCCAAGACAACTTCTTCTGTTTCATTCAAAGCTTCCTTCAAGATGACACGTCCTGCATACTCCTTGCCCACCTTCACGTCTTCATTGAACAACTGGAAACCGGTAAACATAACCTTGGGCAACGTACGGTTATACTTTATGTTGCCCGGCTGGAAGCGATTCAGCCCATACAGTCCTCCCACTACAATCTCGCCCGTATGCAGTCGTTTGAGGGAACGCTGGTTGAAGTCACAACTCTGCAACCCGTCCTTGTCATTATAGGTATAGCAACGGAACACGGGCTGCTCCGTCTTGCTGTCAACGGACAACACCACGTTTATCAGTTCTCCTCCGGTGCTGATCCATATACTTTTGTTTTCATCTTCCGTAATACCTAATATCAATAGTTTGGAGAAACCGGGCTTGATAGGCACTTCGTACAATTCATCCCGTTGCTGTCATATACATTCAAGCCTTCACGCGTGGCTATCCATAGCAAACCGCGACTATCTTCGTAAACTTGATTGATATTTTGGTTGGAAGTCTGGTCTTACCCGATTTTGTACCTGCAAATTTGTAATCTCGCCGGTCCTCAGGTCCATGAAAGCCATCCCTGCCGAAGTACCGATAACCAGATTATTGTCACAGCTGATGCAGAGGGATGAGATATAGTCCGACACAAGGTTTGAATTACCTGTAGAATAGGTGGTAAATATCCCCGTCTGAGGATTCAGGCATTGCAATCCTCCCCCTAACGTACCGATCCAGATATTTTTGTCCGCATCTTCTGCCAATGCCCATACATTGTCATAGACCAGCGAGTTACTGTCTCCCTTACGGGACCGGTAATGGATAAAGCGGTTCCCATCATAGCAATTCAGTCCGCCCCAGAAAGTACCTGCCACACTCTGCCGCTACTGTCCCGAAGAAGGCAGACTATGACATCACTCGAGATAGAGTGGGGATCTGCCGTATGCGAAAAAACCATACGTTCATCTGTCACGCTATTCCAGCGCACCAGCCCGCGGTCGTTGGTTCCCAGCCATACGATGTCACCGCCTCCGTCCTCCACGCAATTGATGTCGCCTACATCGGCAATACCGAACTTGAAAATGCTTTCATTATAGAAAGAGATGCCTTTCTTGTAGGTTCCCACCCACATCGTACCGGCCTCATCTTCATAAAGAGCCGTTATTGTATTGTTGGACAGAGTACGCCCGTTATTAGGTTCATTCGCCAGACGGATTTTCCGTCCCGCCGGTTCTATCAATTCAACGCCATCCTGATCCCTGCCTACCCATATACATCCGTATTTATCCTGTGCCACTGCACGTACGGTATTGTAGGTGTCCGTTCGGGGAGAACGCTGTTCCCAAACCTTCTGAGAAAGGCTATAAATCCACATCCCCTCCACACTGAATATCCACGCCCGCCCACTATGGTCGACAAACAAATCAAAGGTAGCATTCTTTACTTCCCTGCAATCTTCGGCAATGCCCGGATTGGTCCACTTGATATTTTGCTTTTCCTCATCTATACAAGCCAAGATACCGTTACTCAGAACCAGCAGGATTCCTTCGCCGCATTCTTTCATGTCGGACACTTCGGCTTTCGCAAGCAGTTCATCCGCCCCCTTTACTGCTACGGCATTTTTCTGTTCCTCTCTATAGCTGTAAACACCTTTACCATTAATATAGATCCAGAAAGTCTTTTCCTTATCAATATAGATAAGCGAAGGATTTCCGGTCAGACCGATGTTCCACATCCAGGCTTCCACATTACGGTCAAAAACATCGGAAGCCGAGTTGTAAATGGCATACCCGCCTCCCGTACGTATCCACAAATTACCGGACGTATCTTCTTGTATATCCTCGACATAACTATCGGGAAGAGATTTCTCATCATCTTTCTGGCTGCGATAAATCTTAATATTGTAACCATCATAGCGATTCAGCCCCGAAGCTGTACCAAACCACATGAATCCGTTTGAATCTTTATAAATAGCATTAACCTGATTATTGGAAAGTCCGTCTTTCACTTCCAAATGTTTAAACATGTAGTCGTGTGAAGCAGCAGAGAAACATACCATCCAAACCCACAAGAGCAGTAGTTGCAGTCTTTTCATACTATCAGAGCTAAGGGAAGTTATTTTTGTTGCAAATGAAGTGAAAAACGAACAGAAAAGCAAGGAAAGACAAGGATTTTTAAAGAAGGAGAAGCATATCCCTCGCGGACATACTTCTCCATAACCAATCAAAAAAAACTATATCAACAATCCTTGTAACCTATAAAACCTATTTATATGATACTTTGAAAACTGTCTTTTATTCTATCCACACTCAATTAATAAGGGTATTTACCGGCTGCGGCTCCCTTCATGATGCCCTCAATGGCATAAGCCTCCTTCGCCGTACCCGTACCACGGTTCATGTCACCGCCGGTTTCCCAATAGAAGGGGACGCAACCGTGGTTTTTCGCCTCTCGGGTGACTACCTCATTCCAATAGGCGCGGCTCTTGTTGTGCATCTCCTGGTCAATGTCGGGATAGCAGGTTCGGAAGTACCCTCTATCTTGTCTTCTTTTGTACGCTTCATGGCGCTATACTCGCTACAATCACAGGAATTCCCTTATCTGCATAGGCCGTTTTCATCTTCTGGAATTGCTGCTTCACATAATCTTCTTCGTAACCGGTGGCATTATGAATGGAACCGGATACATGATTATCCTTACCCCAATAAAGGAATACATTGCTCCAGGTTTCGTCATGGTTCATCATGGTGACTGATAGGATCATAGAAGTGAACTTCCACCATCAGACGGTCGGGTACCTCATCCTTGGGCATCGTGTAGTCATTCACCGTCTTGTCAATATTGGTATAAGGACCTTGCACAATCAGACAACGGCTCGCATTATTTCCTCCGGTGGCACGCACGGCATCAATGAAGGTCTGTTCGTATTTCAAGATGACATCTATGGCCG
>ENA-OQEB01000804-OQEB01000804.1-human-gut-metagenome-genome-assembly--contig:-NODE-804-length-12303-cov-1.904156_pt1 | contig 12303 bp, 16 predicted proteins | sample MGYA00242787_ERZ504619 | MGnify/ENA primary metagenome ERZ504619 (study PRJEB26092, sample SAMD00036317) | human gut metagenome | host: Homo sapiens | study: EMG produced TPA metagenomics assembly of... | reverse complement strand
TAGAGAGCGTGGCGAGGAAATCATGCAGTTCTTCCAGGTATTCATCCTTATCGGTGATGCCCGGAATCAACACATGACGAATCCATACTGGCTTGTGGATATCACTGAGATAGCGGGCACAAGCTAGAATATTTTTGTTGGAATGACGCGTAAGTTTACGGTGCTCTTCATCATTGATATGCTTGATATCAAGAAGAACAGTATCGGTGAAGGACATCAGACGCTCAAATTTCTCGAACCATTGTCCCTTCTGAGTAAATAATTGTGCTGAAGTATCCAGACAGGTGTTGATGCCACGCTGGTGTGCTTTCTCAAACAATTCCAAGAGAAAGTCGATCTGCATCAAGGCCTCTCCTCCACTCACGGTGATGCCTCCCTTGTCGCCCCAATAAGAGCGGAATCGCTCAGCCTTGTCGAGCAATTCATCGGCACTCCATTCCTCTCCCTTTCCTACTGCCCAAGAATCGGGATTGTGACAAAACTGGCAGCGCATCGGGCAGCCCTGCAAAAATATCAAAAATCGAATGCCTGGTCCATCTACCGAACCAAAGCTTTCTATACTGTGAACAAAACCTTTAATCATGAAAACTCCATAATTTAGGCACTAAAATGCTCCACGAAGAAATACATCCCCAAAAGCAAAAAAATATGAAAGCAAAAAATATTACCAACCCTATCATTGTTGCTTGCGAAGATCAAAAATACCCCAAAGAGCAAAAGCACCCATGAAACAAGCAATTATGCCTAAAAAAATAAATACACCCATAACTTTATTGCTTCTGCAAATAATGTTCTTTTTTCATCTCTATTCAATTTCATTTGGTAAAGTTAGCAATTTTATCAATACCCTGCTCTATTTCCCAGTTAAATAATTCTAATTATAGGAAGAAGAAGGAGCAGAAGCCTGAAGCAGGAAAGAACTCCGAACTCCTAACTCCTAACTTCTAACTCCTAACTCCTAACTTCTAACTCCTAACTCCTAACTATCTTTTAGAGCTTCTCGTGAGCCTGACGAGCAATCACGTCGAGCTGCTGCTCACGAGTCAAGTCGATAAACTTAACTGCATAGCCACTCACACGGATGGTGAAGTTCTGGTACTCTTCCTTCTCAGGATGCTCCATAGCGTCCTTGAGCTTATCCACACCAAATACGTTCACATTCAAGTGGTGAGCACCCTGGCTGAAGTAGCATCCATCACGCCTACCAATGTATTGGCACGCTCCTCATCATCATGACCAAGAGCTCCAGCTGATAGTCTGGGTGTTAGAGATACCATCGAGTGCATACTCGTATGCAACTTAGCCACTGAGTTCAGGGATGCGAGCAAACCATTCTTCTCTGCACCGTATGATGGGTTGGCACCTGGAGCCAAAGGAGCACCAGCTGGACGACCATCAGGCATATTGCTAGTGTACTTACCATATACCACGTTAGAGGTGATGGTAAGGATAGAAGTGGTAGGCTCAGAATCACGATAAGTGTGATACTTCTTGATCATGTTCATGAAGGTCTTCAAGAGCCATACTGCTATCTCATCGGCACGCTCATCATCATTACCATAACGTGGGAAGTCGCCCTCGGTCTTGAAGCTCAATGGGAAACCTGTCTCGTCACGAACGATGTTAACCTTGGCATACTTGATGGCTGAGATAGAATCCACTACGTGGCTGAAACCTGCGATACCTGTAGCGAAGGTACGACGTACATCGGTATCGATGAGTGCCATCTCGCTGCCTCATAGAAGTACTTGTCGTGCATATAGTGGATGAGGTTCAATGTCTTCACATAGACACTAGCGAGCCAATCCATCATATCCAAGAAGCGTGGCATAAACTCCTCGTAAGTTACCACATCACCCTCGATGGCACGATACTTAGGACCACACTGCTCACGGGTCTTAGAGTCAACACCACCAGAGATAGCGTAGGTCAAGCACTTAGCCAAGTTGGCACGGGCACCAAAGAACTGCATCTCCTTACCTGTCTGTGTAGCAGATACACAGCAGCAGATGCTATAGTCGTCACCCCAAACTGGGCGCATTACGTCATCGTTCTCATACTGGATAGAGCTGGTCTTCACAGAGATGAGAGAAGCATAGTGCTTGAATGCCTTTGGCAAGCGAGCGCTATAGAGCACGGTCAAGTTAGGCTCTGGTGAAGGACCCATGTTCTCCAATGTGTGGAGGAAACGGAAGTCGTTCTTGGTTACCATAGAGCGGCCATCCTGACCCATACCACCTACCTCAAGCGTAGCCCAAACTGGGTCGCCAGAGAAGAGCTGGTTGTAAGAAGGAATACGAGCGAACTTCACCATGCGGAACTTCATCACCAAGTGATCGATGAGCTCCTGAGCCTCATCCTCCGTAAGAGTACCCTCATTGAGGTCGCGCTGGATGTAGATGTCGAGGAAGGTAGAAACACGACCTACTGACATAGCCGCACCATTCTGGGTCTTAACGGCACCGAGGTAACCGAAGTAGAGCACTGCACAGCTTCGCGAGCATTCTTAGCTGGCTGAGAAATATCAAAGCCATAGAGCTGGGCCATCTCCTTCAAGCCCTTGAGAGCCTTGATCTGCATAGAAACCTCTTCACGAAGGCGGATCACCTCGTCGATCATCTCACGGTCGCCCATGTTGGCAAGGTCGTTCTGCTTCTCCTGAATCAAGTAGTCGATACCATAGAGGGCCACACGACGGTAGTCGCCCACGATACGGCCACGACCGTATGTATCAGGCAGACCAGTAAGGATATGGTTGTGGCGCACGTGCTTCATCTCTGGGGTGTAAGCATCAAATACGCCGTCATTATGAGTCTTGCAATACTTATGGAAAATCTCGTGGAGCTTCTCAGATGGCTCATAGCCGTAAGTGGTGCAAGCCTGCTCTGCCATCTTGATGCCACCGTATGGCATGAAGGCACGCTTCAATGGCTTGTCGGTCTGAAGACCAACCACCTTCTCAAGCTCCTTAGTGTTTTCGCCGATGTAAGCTGCTGGGTAAGCTGTCAATCCTGAAACAACTTCTGTCTCCATGTCGAGCACACCACCCTTGGCACGCTCCTCTTTCTGGAGTTCCTTCAACATACCCCAGAGGTATTTGTTGCATCGGTAGGGTCTGCAAGGAACGACTCGTCGCCGTCATAGCTAGTGTAGTTGTTCTGAATGAAATCACGAAGATTCACCTCACTCTTCCACTGGGTTCCCTTGAAACCTCTCCATTCTGTTTTCATCATATTATTCTCCTGTTTTTTATAAGTTAATAATTATATTTATATTTGTACACACATTCGATACATACTCCTCAGGAATTTACACCTTATTATATATATAGCAATAAAAAGCCCGAACACGTTTGTGCCCGGGTTTTTATACACCTTGTCCGCAAGGTGCAACTACGATGATGCCGCCGACCGTGCCGACCCCACCATTGTATCCTATATTCATATATTTTCCGATGTTCGTTCCTGTTGATTTATTCATATATCTATTTCCTTTATATTACAAAGCTGTTACATTGAGCTCTGTTTGCGGATGCAAAGTTACAACAATAAAATGAGAAAAGAGAATATTTCGAGTAAATTTTGCACATAAATGTTTAAAATCCTCATTTGTGAGTAGGAAAGCTGGCTCTTTTTGTTTTTTTATACATTCGGAATGTCGCTATCTGAAATGTTTTCCGTATCTTTGCAATCTCATTCATTCATTTAGTAAGAAATATACAATACATTATACTATATGTTGACAGATATTGAAATAGCTAAATCAGTAAAGTTGCGCCCCATCAATGAGGTAGCAGCAGAACTTGGTATCCATGAAGACCAAGTGGAAAACTACGGCCGTTACATCGCCAAGATTACTACTGGCGACATCGACAAGAACAAGTTTAAGAATCATCACCTCATTCTCGTTACAGCCATCAGTCCTACCAAGGCTGGCAATGGTAAGACCACCGTATCCGTGGGCTTGGCTCTCGGTATGCAGAAGATTGGCAAGAAGGCTGTGGTGGCACTGCGTGAGCCATCGCTCGGTCCTTGCTTCGGCATGAAGGGCGGTGCTGCCGGTGGCGGTTATGCCAGGTATTGCCAATGGATAAGATCAACCTCCATTTCACTGGCGACTTCCATGCCATCACTGAGGCCAACAACATGATAGCTGCCCTCTTGGACAACTACCGTTATCAGCACGAGGCTGAGGGATTCAAGCTCAAAAAGATATTATGGCGTCGCGTAATGGACGTAAACGATCGTGGACTCCGACGCATCATCACTGGTATCGGCGACAAGAACGGCATCGAGACAGAGGCTGGATTCGACATCACTCCTGCTTCTGAAATCATGCTATCATGTGCTTCGCCACTAGCGTAGACGACCTCCGCCGCCGCATCGACAACATTCTCCTCGGCATCACAGAGGACGATAAACCATTCACCCGTCAGGGATATGGGTGTAGGTGGCAGTATCGTTGCCCTCCTCCTCGATGCCTTGAAGCCAAACCTGGTTCAGACCACTGAGGGCACTCCTGCCTTCGTTCACTGCGGTCCTTTTGCCAACATCGCCCATGGATGCAATTCCATCATGGCAACAGCAGCTGCCCTCGAATATGGCGACTATGCTATCACAGAGGCTGGATTCGGTGCTGACCTCGGTGCTGAGAAGTTCTACAACATCAAGTGCCGCAAGACTGGCCTTCAGCCAGACCTTACCGTTCTCGTTGTTACTCTCCAGGCATTGAAGATGCACGGTGGCGTGGCTCAGGAAGATATCAAGAAGCCTAACGTAGCAGGTATGGAAGCTGGCTACTGGAACCTGGACAAGCACGTGAAGAACCTTCAGAGCTTCGGTCAGACCGTTGTCATCGCCTTCAATAAGTTTGCCACCGATACCGACGAGGAAATCGAAGTATTGCGCAAGCACTGCGAGGAGATGGGCTGCGGATTTGCCGTAAACAGTGCCTTCGCCGAAGGTGGCAAGGGTGCGATGGAATTGGCAGAGCTCGTGGTGAAGACCATCGATGAGCGTCCATCTGCTCCTCTCTACTTCACTTACGCTGATGAGGATTCTGTAGAAGAGAAGATTGAGAAAGTAGCATTCAATCTGTATGGTGCCGGCAGCGTAACCATGAGCGATTCGGCAAAGGCTATGATTGATGAAATCAAGAAGCTCGGCGCAGGAGAAGTTCCCTATCTGTATCGCCAAGACTCAGTACAGTTTCTCTACCGATGCCAAGGCTTACGGTCCTACAGAAGGTTTCGAACTCCACGTTCGCGACATCACCCTGAACATGGGTGCTGAAATGATCGTAGTCATCGCTGGTCCTATCATGCGTATGCCTGGTTTGCCAAAGAGCCCACAGGCTGAGCGCATCGACGTAGTGAACGGAGAGATTACAGGACTTTCTTAAAGAATTTAGAATTTAGAATTTATAATTAAGAATTCGTGGATATCCTGAATAATAAATAAAGACAAAAGGTTGCTTCCGGCGTGGGAAGCAACCTTTTTTTATTGATCATTATTCTTTTGCATGGCAGTAGAAGAAGCTAGACTGAATTCGCAACCGCAATATAGCTGGTTATAGAATTCATTAAGACGCAAGAGTTCTCCTCTTCTATTCTGTAGACCACCCTTGCGCCAGTTCATATCCCACCATTCCACATCGGGACAGCCCTCCACGGCGATATGACCCGCGGTATCTATCTGCTTGATATTCTTCCAGCGCGAGGAAGCTAGCGTGGTGGTGAGCAGATGGAATCCATGCTTCTGCGCATAGCGAGCGGCATGGGTGAGTCGGAACTGGAAGCAAACCGAGCAACGAGACCCTCTTTCTGGCTCTTGCTCCAATCCCCGGATGGTATCGAGCCACTCCTGATGGTCGTACTCATCCTCCACGTATGGCACGCCCTGCGCCTCCAAGAATCGCATCAACTCATGCTTGCGGATGTCATATTCCTGCTGGGGATAGATGTTGGAATTGCTGAAATACACGGTGGGCTTCATACCATTGCGAAGCATGCACTCCACAATGGCTGCCGAGCAAGGCGCACAGCAGGCATGAAGCAATACCGATGCTCCATCTGCCTTGGTGCCATCAGGCAAAGCAAGCTTTACGTATTTATATTGTTCTTCTACTGGAATCTTCATTTGCTAATTAATAATTTATCATTAAGAATTAATAATTACCTCTTCTCCTACATTTGAGCACAAAAAACAAATGAGGTACAGTCTCTCGACACCCCCATTTGCCCAAATATATGCGAAAACTTATGCAAAGTTACGACTTTTATCCTTACAAACAAATTTTTAGACACTTATTTTTACAAAATGGTTCAAATTAGCTTGTTATTTATGCTATCTTAACACTCTGCATCCGTTATTTCTGTCTTTTTTTTGAATAGTTATGCACAAAATATGCATACTATCTCAGCTCTCGCTTCAGGGTGATAACAGTAAGTTCAGGCCATGCCCCCAGGCGGAATGGGAAACTTCCACCGATGCCCGATGACACATAGAGCATCTGGCTGCCGATGGTATAAGCACCGCCCCACTCCTTGAAAGCCATGTGGCTGGTGTCCATTTGCCCACCTTGAGCTGTCCCGCATGGGTATGCCCGGCAAGGGTGAGCTGTATATTCTTGCCCACTACCTCACGACGCCAATGATGAGGATCGTGGGTAAGGAGCACCTTGAAGCCGTCCTTGTCCACCCCCTTCATCGCCTTTCTCAGGTTGCTGCGATTGGTAAATGGCGGCTGACCGGCATTCTCCACGCCCACGATGGTGATGGAAGCCATGCCATGACTCACCACATGATGGGCGTTCATCAACTGCTGCCACCCCAATCGCTTCTGATAATCGAAGAGCAATCGGTGATTCTGGCGCAAGGCTCCGAGCGAATGGTCGGTGGCATATTCGCAATAGTCATGATTGCCCCAGACGGAGTAGATGCCGTCATTGGCATGCAGTTGGCTCAGTATCTTGACGTAGGGCTCCACCTCGGTGGCATTATTGTTCACCAAGTCGCCCGTGAAGAGAATCATATCTGGGTCCTCGCTATTCGTCTGGTCCACCACCTTCTGCACAAAGTCCCTGCCCTTGCTACCCTTGGGATAAGAGCCCAAGTGGAAATCGGTGAGTTGCACCAAGCGGTAGCCGTCGAAATAAGGAGGCAAGTCGGGCGAGGTAAAGGTAACATGCTTCACCTCCAGTCGCTTCCAGCCCTCGATGAATCCGAAGGCAAACCATCCCATCAGCGCCAGCGCCGGAAGAAGGGCGAAGAACCACGGCATCATGAAATCGAAGAGGATGAACACCACCTTGGGCATCACCGAAAACAGAATCGTGGTGAAGAGAATGCGGACGGAAAGCTTATGAAAGAAACCCATCTGCAGTCCTACCTCGGCAAGCAGAAGCAGCGAGGAAGGCACCCACCACAGAATGGCTAGCACCCAAGGCCACTCGCTCACCCCAAGATGCCAGAGCCAGATGTCGGGCAACAGAGCAACCCCTGCCATAACTATTATATATAAGAAGGATCTCAAAACCCTTGTAATTACCTTTTTCATTTACCTATTCAAGAATTACTTCGGTGCAAAGGTACATAAAAATCCGATGAACCGTTCATGTTTGTAGATGTTTAACTTTATTTTTTTGTCAATTCATCTCTTTGCTGTATCTTTGCAAGCCGTAAACTGTAAAAAACATCATCAAATTTAATATGGCAAGAAGACTCAGAAAGAAAAGAATAGCTATCATATTGCTCACATTCACAGCCATCATCGTATGGTCTACACATAGTTGCGTATCGCGCTGCACCTCATCTTCGGATAAGGAAAAGGTGAAGGATACGCTCCCCAAGGCACACATCAACGATTCCATCAGCAATGCACTCACCGAGGGAAAGGAATACCAGAAGATGGATTCGCTCGTCGAGAGATACCTCAAGCGATGGGAAATCAATGGTGCACAGCTTGTCATCACCCGCAACGACTCCCTGCTCTATGCCCGCGGTTTCGGATGGGCAGACAAGGAAAGGGGCATCAGAATGGAACCGAACATGCTGATGCGCTTTGCCTCTGTATCAAAGCTTATCACTGCCGTAGGCATCATGAAACTGCAGGAGATTGAAGAAGCTCAGGATGAACGGAGAAGGTACTTCGGACCTAAGGGAATCCTGAACGATACCACCTACAACAACGGCATCAAGGACCAGCGCTACTACAATATCACCGTAGAGCAGCTGCTTCGCCATCAGGCGGGTTTCAACAACTACGCCGGCGACCCGGTATCCTCTACCCGCTACATCATGATGCAGAACCGTCTCACCACTCCTCCTGACCATAAGACGCTGCTCAAGATTCTCCTGAAGCGTCATCTGGGTTATACTCCGGGCGAAGGCAAATGCTACAGCAATCTGGGCTACATAATCCTCTCCATGATCATAGAGAAGAAGAGCGGAATGAAGTATGAGAACTTCATGAAGAAGTACGTGCTCCAGCCTGCCGGATGCTACGACATGCATATTGCCGGCACCTACTATAAGGACCGTCGTCCTAACGAGACGAAGTAATTACATGCACCAGGGCAGCATCCCGGTATATGAATACAACAACAGTGGCAGAATGGTAGAAAAAGTGTTATGGCGATACCGACCTTCCTCGCCTCTCCGGTGCCGGAGCATGGTGTGGTTCCGCAGCCGAACTGAGCCGTCTCATCGCCAGCATAGACGGTCTGCCTCATGTCAAGGACATCCTCAGCAAGAAGAGCATCCAGTTCATGACCACTGAGCAACCCGACCATCAGTATTCCATCGGTTGGAACTACACCCCAAAGAGCAATGGTCCGTGGATTCGTACCGGTTCTCTTGCCGGCACCTCTGCCATTGTCCTGAAGTACCCCGATGGTCAGTGCTGGATTCTCATCACCAACACCTCCACCTGGAAGGGACACGGTTTCAGCAACGACACCGTGGCATTCTTTGAGAAACTGAGAAAGAAATATATAGCAAAAATGCCTAAGAGAGACTTGTTCTTATAGTCTCTCCTAGGCATTTGGAAATCTGATCCTAGATACTTATAAAATTATATCCTCGATGCGGAGTATTGTTCCTCGTGAGGGCACTTTGGTGCCATAGTCAGGGCACTTTGGTGCCCTCGCGAGGAACAAATATTTTAGAAGGTGTACTTCAAACCTACCTGACCACGCCAGCGGCTGTAGTAATCGCTATAGCTCTTGTAAGCATAAGCACCATCAAACTTGTAAACACCACCACCCTGATAATTGACAGGTGAATAGTATGCACCGAAGCCATCACCATAAGTATGTCCCCAGTCCTTGTTCAAGAGGTTACCTACGTTCAAGATGTCGAAACTCAACTCGATAGAGTTAATCTGACCAGCCACCTTGAAGCTGAACTTCTGAGCGAAGTGAACATCGAAGTGATGCTCGAAAGCCAAGTTGTCGGCAAAACGCTCGTAGTATTCGCCACGATGCTTGCTCAAATATGAGTCATCAGCAATCCACTTCTTCAGCATCTCACGCTGCATATCCTCGGTAAGCTTGTCTCCATGATTGTTGCCAAACATACGGTTGGTGAAGGTATTCTTGTTATACTTGGTCTCCTCGAAGCGCATCTTGTCTATCTGCGCATCTGTAGGAATATAGAACAAGTCATTGCCCTTAGAGCCATCCTCGTTCACGTCACCATAATAATAATAGGTATATGGAGCACCGCTCTTACCCTGGTAGATCAAACCGATAGTGGTCTGCCAGCTCTTCTGATGACCATACTGGATGTGATAGAAAGCAGAAGCCTGGATGCGATGAGGCACATTGTAAGCAGAATTGCCCACCTCCAAGTCGTTGCAGTCACGATGAGTATACTGGTAAGTCCAGTTACTCTTGGCTACAGAAGAACCACCGTTGACAGCACTGCGTGAGCGGGTCCAAGTGTAGCTAGCCATCAAGTCGAGACCAAAGTCGAAATGCTTCTCAGCCTTCAAAGAGAGGTTGACGGTATAACCCTTGGATGTATTGCCGAGGGCATAGACGCCTGCGATAGGAGTACCCTTTACTACGCTTTGATAGAGTGGACGATTGTCCCACTCATATCCGTACTTCTGGGAGAAAGTCTCACCAGTCTGCTCCTGAGCGAGGTTCTTATAGAGAATATCGTTCAATGTCTTAGAGTAGATAGCCTCAGCTGTCCAGTTGATGCCCAAAGCCTCGAAGTCAAAGCCAAGGTTGAAGCGGAGATTCTGCGCAAACTTAAAGTTCTTGCCACATACGGCAACATCTTGGTTACCAGCAGTAACCTTCATCTTGTCGGCATTTGCATTCTGCTTGTTAGGGTCAAGGATCAACTCCAAGCCCTTGGTAGTAGAGTTGCTGCTATCATAAGATGAGAGCTGAAGACCTGTACCAGAGAAATTGTTGCTTACCCAAACGAATGGGATGCGACCTGTGAAGACACCAGCACCACCACGGAGGATAAACTTGCGATCATTGTTGATGTCCCAACGGAAACCTACTCGTGGAGATACCATTGGAGAGAACTTGAGCTTGTCATTGGTCTTCAAGCCCCAACCCATCTTCTCAGACAATTCGTTGAAGTCCTTGTTCTCCACTGGAGTATCGAAGAACACTGGCACATCCAAACGCAAACCATAAGTCAAAGTGAAGTTGTTGGTGGCAGCCCACTTATCCTGTGCATAGAAACCAAACTGACCAGAAGAGAACTCTGAAGCCCAGTTAGGATCGCCAGTAACATCCACATTAGCCTGTGCATAACGATACTGGTCCATGTAAGCCTTGGAAGGATCCAACTTATCAGCCATATAGTCATCATAGTATGACTTGAACGCATCATAACCCTTGAAGGTATAAGAACCAAACTTATCAGAGATAAACATGTTCTTGAAATGATACACCTCATTGTGAGTACCAAAGATGAAGGTATGACTGCCATGGAGCCAAGTCAAGTTGTCCTCGAATGTCCAGATGTCCTGGTTCAGGTAGTTGGCCTGAGAGTTGCGCTCCGTACCGATATTCACAGAACCATTGCCCACACCCGAGATGCTGATCATAGGCAAGTTGGCCTTGATGTCACGCTTGTCTCGTACACGAACGAAGCTGACACGAGCCTCATTGCTCACAGCTGGAGAAAGACGGCTCTGGAGCTCAGCGATGAATGAGTTGGTATTGCTCTTGAATGGATAGCTGTAAGCATAAGTATTCAAGCTGCTTGCGCTACCGCCACCGCTCAACTGCTCTGCCTTTACCAAGCTCCAACGGATGGCAAACTTATTAAACTCGTTGATGTTCCAGTCAAGCTTCAAGCCAGCCTTATCGCTCTTGGTATAAATATCCTGATTGCTAAAGTAATCGTTGAATGATACACCTGCTTCTCAGCCATCTGCTGGAGCATGTTCAGGATGTCCTTAGCCTGATCGGTATTCACCTTAGAGTTGCCAGAGTCTACACCATACAGGTTAGGATAAGTCTTGTTGGTGCGCTCATAGTTGGCGAAGAAGAAGAGCTTGTTCTTGACGATAGGACCACCGAGGGTAACGCCCATGTTATACTCTGTCTGCTTCTGATACTTAGGAGCATAGCCAGTACCATCGAGGTAAGGATACTTAGAGCCGATGAGGTCCTGATTGTAACCATAATAGTATGCAGAACCGTGGAACTGGTTGGTACCACTCTTGGTAATGGCATTGATGGCACCACCGGTGAATCCGCTCTGGCGCACATCAAATGGAGCCACGCTCACCTGAATCTGCTCGATAGTCTCCATGGACACTGGCTGAGTACCAGCCTGACCACCATTATTACCACTGGCTGAAAGACCAAACACGTCATTGTTGGCTGCACCATCTATCATGAAGTTGTTGTAGCGGTTGTTAGCACCTGCAAATGACATGGTACCAGACTGAGTAACGGTGAGCTGTGGTTCAAGCGAGCCACATCAGCGATGCCGTGGGTGATACTAGGCATATCATTGATCTGTGCAGCGTTCATACTGGTAGCAGCACCTGTACGGGAAGCAGCAAGACCAGCCTTACCCGAAACAACGACCTCCTGCAATTGATGTGCATCCTCCTTGAGAGAGAAAGCCAAATTGGTGCTTTCACCCAAAGTAAGACTCACATTGTTCAATGTTTTGTCCTGATAACCAATGTAAGATACCACTACCTTGTAAGGACCACCAGGGCGCATACCCTGAATGATATAACGACCATCGATATTGGATACGGCACGATATACCGTACCAGATGGTTGGTGAGTAGCGGTAACAGTAGCTCCAATGAC
>ENA-OQEB01000803-OQEB01000803.1-human-gut-metagenome-genome-assembly--contig:-NODE-803-length-12304-cov-3.697627_pt1 | contig 12304 bp, 14 predicted proteins | sample MGYA00242787_ERZ504619 | MGnify/ENA primary metagenome ERZ504619 (study PRJEB26092, sample SAMD00036317) | human gut metagenome | host: Homo sapiens | study: EMG produced TPA metagenomics assembly of... | reverse complement strand
AGAATCAAACAGAAACTCGGCTGGTTAAGTCCAGTTGAGTACAGGATTAATGCCTTAGTTGCATAACAAAAGCGTAGCAGCTAAAAGCCACTACGCTTTCAAGTCTAACTTTTTGGGGTCACCACAAATCCGACCGTGTTATTTTTTCATTATTTTAGTAAGGGAGAACCGTGTTCGCTTGACTATATGCAACGCATAAGATTGCACGCAATGCATACAAATTTGCAACATTCACAAAATATATTTTAACATAAAATTTGAACGATTACTTGCAGGAGAACATTGATTCTCGCTACAAATTAACATTGAATTTGATTATAAAAACAAAAATTGCATCAGAACCTTTTCGGGCATCTAATGCAATTCGTTTATCTAACTATCTTCTCGAACGGGGAACGGCGACTTGCCGTAATTTTCAACTTTCAATTTCATCATTCTTCACTTGCGTGTCTGTGCATACTCTTGTGCAGGAAGAAAAGTCCGATCGAAACTATAAAAAAGATTACAGAACAGATTGCAAGGGCAATAAGAATATTGTTCATACTCTGAACAAAAAGGTTGTAGAACGCCCTTGAATCAATATTAATCTTGCTCATATAGCCTGTTGAAAGCAACAACGCCGGAATTATGCCAACCGTAAGGAATGCCGCAGATGTTGAATAACAGATATACCTTACCGCTCTGTGCTTCCAACTATTTGTAAAGATGATGATTACGCATAGAATTGCGACAAGGACTGCAAGACCGCCGATAATCAACGGCATCATATTTTTCAATGCAATGAGATAAACAGAAAGTGTGGCAAAAAGCGGTATTCTGAGCGCCGCCGCATAAATGTTAGCAGCCTGATTGATGAGATATTCTCTGCTTCCATCGTTTGCAACCTTGAGATTATTCTTACTTATGTAGCTGTCAAGCTCGCTGTTGAATTTCTGCTTAAACGCTGTTGTGTCAATCTTAGCCTTCTCGCCTGCATAAAAGCTGTTGAGATAGGCCTGTGTATTATCGTGAATTGTCACTTCGTCAACAACATTTTCAAAAAACTTTTCATCAAGTCCCGACGCATAACCGAGGTCAACAAGGCTCTCTTTGATTTCGTCACGCTTGTCAACAAAATAGTTGCTCGCATTCATATTATCCATAATATACGATGGGTTGAGGATTGTTGACTGAAGAACTATTGCAAACGAAAGCAAAAACAGTACAAACGAGAGAACGAACGAAATTATTCCGTAAATAATATGTCTTACTTTAGAATTCATCAGTTCGCCTCCTTATCAATCGGAGTACCCGACACTAACTTTGCATACACAAAATATCTCTGTGGTGTAAGACCGAGTGACATCAAACGGATAGCATGTGTACATTATAAGATTTTCATAATCCGCCGAAAGGTCATATGCGGTTCTGTCAGTCGCTTTTTTGACAGCCGTGTCGGTGATTTCATAGATGTAATTACCGTAGCTTGTCTTGATTTCAACCTTCTGACCGACTGCTGCGTTTTTAAGACCGTTGAAATAAGTGTTGTTATGACCTGCAACAAGGATTGTTCCGCCATAACCGGGGACAAAACTTCCGGCATAAATGCCAACACCGTTTCTGAGCGCAACATCATTGTCACCGAAAAAAAGATTTGCGTCAACATTGCAGTCATTGATTATAAGCTCACCGAACAGATTTCCGTAGTTAGGGTACTGAACGGAGTCGTTTTTAACATAAGTTTTTTCCTGACCGTTTGAATCCTTTTTTGTAACGGTAGGAACGGTTGAGTTTTCTGACACGGGCACAAAAATATTATCGTACTCTGTTGAATAATCCTTTTCATTATCTGAGAAGAACATACCTACTGCCGAAATCACAGGTGAAAAGGACGGAACAAAAGCAAGATACAGCACAAGATATGTTATCAAACAAAAGATAATGGGAAGAATTATAAAACTCTTCCCATTCTTTGATTTATGACCGTGTCTGATTTTTTTATCAGACATTAGAATCAAGCTCTTTCTTTTTTAGATTTTGCAAGATAGAAAGCACCGCCTGCTACCATTACAAATGCAACAGCAGAAACAGCGATAATGCCGCTGAAGTCAGCCTCTGCGCCTGTTGTCTTGATCACACTGTTATCCTGAACACTGCCTGCCTTTGTAAGTGTAGGAACAGCTGAGAATGCAACCTTGCCGTCTTTGCCGTAAATTGTAAGCTTCTTTGAAGATGTGTCATATGACATTGTCATATCAAGCACACCGACAACTTCCTTACCGTAAGAAAGAAGTGTCTGCTTCTGAGCAAATGTGAGATCTGCAATATTAGATGCACCTGAGTTCTCAAGGAAGCTCTCGCCCTTCTTGAGAACAGCAACGATCTGAGATGACTCATCTGCTGTCATATCGATTGTGTTAAAGTAGTTTTCAGCCTGGTTTACAAACTCGCTCGGAATAACCATCTCCGAACCGTTCATCTTAACAGATGTCTTGAGTTCGTTGAGAACAGCCTGTTCGCTGTCATTGATTCCTGCTGCAAAAGCAGTGAAAGCAGTTGCTGCAACAAGGATGAACGCTACTAACATTGCTGATAACTTTTTCATAGTTCATACCACCTTGTATTTTATTTTGTTTTCATCAGCAAGAAGCTTCACGGATTCATTGGCATAATACGCATCTGCAAGCCGAAAACTGCAGGGAGCACAATGGGAAACTTCACCATTTAACTTCTTTGTACAGTATTATACACCACATTTCGCATTTTGTAAAGCATTTTATTATAAAAATTTCTTATATTCGGAAAAATTACAATCCTTTTGTCAAACCAGGCATTTTCATTGTGCATTATGCCGTTTTAAATCAATTTTGCGCTGCATCGTTTTCTTCTGATCTTGTATTTTAATTCATTTGTACACTTGCCTTTTACATAAAAATGCACCTGCCGATTTATAAATTTCTTCTTTTTCAAATATTCGTGTATAGACCTCATCCGTTTACCCTACACCTTTTTCTGTCATTGTTTTCTTATTATGACATATTGTGACATACTAATATATAAGTAGAAAATTTATCGGTTATTTGCCATATTTTTGTTTATTTTTTTTGCAAATTTTACCTGAGCTTTATTTCAGCTCGTTATTTTATATACTTATTGGCTAACTGCAACAAAATAATCACATATTTTATGTGTATTTTGTACATATGAAAAATCAGAGTAATTGCATATTCTGCAAAAAAAGACATCTTTTTCCTTTATTGAAACCTTTGTTCATATTGATTTTTTTACTGATTTAAAATATAATAGGAGTATCATGTTTAAAAGTATTTTGTGCTTTTGTGCCGTTTTTCGCCTACAGCACTTTCGTGTCGACTGTGGCATTATCTTGCCATAAGCGTACAAAAGCCGAGAAGAGGAGTAATTTAATGGAGATAACATTCAAGGACATAACGAGAATTATCAAGAAAAATATTGTGTTTATTGCGGTGCTGTCGCTTTTATGTGCGGCTGCGTCATATTTTGTAACAACATTTTTGGTTCAGAAAACATATACATCAACCGTAAAGCTTTATGTTGAAACCAACTACAAAAGCCAGTCGGCTTATGACGACTATCAGAGTATCAACTACGCAAAGAACCTTGTTCTCACCTATATCGAGTTGCTCGATTCAAATTCTTTCTACAATTCCGTTTCAAAGGAACTCAACGAAAAATACACGGCGTCACAGCTTAAATCAATGATTAAGTTTGAAAGCATTGAAGATACCGAGGTTTTTAAGGCGCTTGTAAATTCGGGCAGTCCGTCCGAATCAAAAAACATAGGCAACGCAATTGCAAAAATTGCACCAGATACAATTGCCAATGTAAAGGACAATGCAAAGCTTAAAATTGTTGACAAGGCTACAACACCGAAAGCTCCTACATCCCCGAATGTTTCGAGAAATGTTATGATAGCTTTCGCCGCAGGTCTTATTATTTCACTCATCATTTCATTCGTCCGTGACTTCCTTGATGTTAAAATCAAGTACAATGATGAAATGACAACCGTTCTTGACCTTCCGTTGCTTGCCGCTATTCCCGATTTTGAATATTTTTCAAATCAGAAGGCAGCCGAAAAGAAGTACGGTAACTACGAATCGGGTTATTAATTGTTAAAGGAGTGAAACTGCAATGAAAAAGACTAAAATCGACCGTTCAATCGACACTGAGGCACTTGGCTTTCAGGTTCGTGAATCATACAAAACAGCAAGAACAAACATCGCATACTCAATTTTCAAAAAGGGTTGTAAAAAGGTAGCCTTTACTTCTTCAACAAAAGGTGAGGGCAAAACCGTAACTTCAATCAATGTTGCATCTGCTCTTGCTCAGCAGGTTGGCACAAAGGTCGTCGTTGTTGAATGTGACCTTCGCCGTCCGAGAGTTAACACAGCTTTAAAAATCACACCTACTCCCGGTCTTACAAACTACCTCAACGAGGAATGTTCGCTTGAGGATATTGTAAAGGATACAAAAATCGAGAATCTCAAGGCAATTACATACGGCGCTATTCCGCCGAACCCGTCAGAGCTTCTTTCGAGTGAATCCATGTTTGATCTTATCAAAACTCTTGAAAAAATTACGACTACATTATTTTCGATACACCGCCAATCGGCGTTGTTATTGACGCCCTGCCTATTATGAAGGCGTCTGACGGTGTTGTTATTGTTGCAAGAAATAACTCAACAACATATCCCGAGCTTTCAAGAACAGTTGAAGTTATCAAAAGAACCAATGCAAAAATTCTCGGTGTTATTCTTAACCGTGTAAAGCCTCACGAAACCCGTAAGGGCAAGGGCTATTACTCAAGATACGGCGGATATTACAAGACATCAACAAATGACTGATGCCAAACCGCCTTTGCAAACATAAACTAACAGGCTAGTCCTGCCCACGGAGGGGAAAATGGAATCCGTAAAAAGCATAAACAAAAGTGCGCCATCAAGCGGACATACAACTGAACAAAAGCCCGTTTATGATTTTTTTAAACGGATTTTTGACATCATATGCTCGTCAGCCGCTCTGATTATATTGTCGCCTGTCTTTTTAATTCTTACAGTAGCTATCAAAACAACAGACAAAGGTCCTGTATTTTTTACTCATAGGCGTGTAGGAAAAGACGGAAAACCCTTAAACATATATAAATTCAGAAGTATGGTAACGAATGCCGAAGATCTTATCAAGCAGTTTACTCCCGAGCAAAAAGCTGAGTACGAAAGAAATTTCAAGCTTGAAGACGATCCCAGAGTCACAAAGGTCGGCAAATTTATGAGAAGAACAAGCCTTGACGAGTTGCCTCAGCTTTTCAATATTTTAAAAGGCGACCTCTCTATTGTAGGACCAAGGCCCGTTATGGAGATTGAAACTGAAATTTACGGCAACTACCGTGATATGCTTTTGAGCGTTAAGCCGGGGCTTACGGGTTTCTGGGCGGCAAACGGCAGAAGCTGTACTACATACACACGCAGAAGGGCAATGGAAATTTGCTATATCAAAAACCGCTCTGTCTGCTTTGACCTGAAAATTATTCTCAAACTATCACCTCTGTTTTCAAGGGTGAGGGCGCTGTTTAAGGAGGCAGAGTTTTGAAAGCTGTTATACTCGCAGGAGGATACGGAACAAGAATTTCCGAGGATCCCAGTTCAAACCTAAACCAATGATTGAAATCGGCGGAATGCCTATTTTGTGGCACATTATGAAGCTATACACCCACTACGGTGTGAATGAGTTCATCATATGTGCAGGTTACAAACAGCATGTAATCAAGGAATGGTTTGCCGACTATTTTCTTCATACATCCGATATCACCTTTGATTTTACTCAGGATGATAAGATTATTGTACATAACAAAAGAGCCGAAAAATGGAAGGTTACTGTTGTTGACACAGGTCTTGACACGATGACGGGCGGCAGACTTAAAAGGGTTCGCAATTTTATCGGAGACGAACCGTTTTTTATGACCTATGGCGACGGTGTTTCCGATGTTGATATAAACGCTCTGCTCGATTTTCACAAAAAACACGGCAAGCTTGCAACTATGTCAGCCGTAAAACCCGAAAGCAGATTCGGTGTGCTTGATTTGACCGAACACAACGAAGTCAGAGCTTTCCGTGAAAAAAGCGATATTGACTCAGGCTGGATTAACGCAGGCTTTATGGTGCTTGAACCGAAGGTTTTGGACTATATAAAAGACGATACAGTTATGTTTGAGCGTGAGCCGATGGAACAGCTTGCAAGAGAAGGTCAGCTTATGTGTTGCAAGCATAACGGATTTTGGCAGTGTATGGACACATTGCGTGACAAGGAACGTCTTGAAAAGCTTTGGAACGACTGTACCGCTCCTTGGAAAGTGTGGTCGGAATGATGCTTGATTTTTATAAGGGTAAAAAAGTGTTCATTACGGGACACACAGGATTCAAGGGCAGTTGGCTCTGCAAACTGCTTGCAAATGCCGGTGCGTATGTAACGGGTTATTCGCTTAATCCGCCAACCTCACCGTCACTTTTTGAGATTGCAAATATCGAGAGCGATGTAAAGTCGGTTATCGGAGATATCCGTGATTTTGATTCGCTTAAAAAGGCATTTGATGAGGCACAGCCTGAGATTGTACTTCATCTTGCGGCTCAGCCGATTGTGCGTGACAGCTACAAAATGCCTGCATATACATATGAAACAAATGTTATGGGAACGGTCAACATTCTTGAGTGTGTACGGCAGTCAAGCTGTGTGAAATCGTTTCTCAATGTAACAACCGACAAGGTTTATGAAAACAGGGAATGGCAATGGGGATATCGTGAAAACGAACCGCTTGACGGGTTTGATCCGTATTCAAACAGCAAAAGCTGCTCGGAACTTGTAACCCACAGCTACAAAAATTCTTTCTTCGCCGACGGAAGAACGGCGATTTCCACAGCGAGAGCAGGAAATGTTATCGGCGGCGGAGATTTTGCAAACGACAGAATTATTCCCGACTGCGTGAGAGCATTGGAAAATGGCGAGGATATTATCGTCCGCAATCCGCATTCCATAAGACCGTATCAGCATGTTCTCGAACCGCTTTATGCATATCTTATGATCGCAAAAGCCCAGTACGGGGACATTAAGTTTGCCGACTGTTATAATGTAGGTCCTGACGAGTGCGACTGCATAACAACAGGCGAACTTGTTGACTTGTTCGTAAAATATGCCGGCAATATAAACCGGATTGACAAAAGTGAAAAGAATGCAGTCCACGAGGCTAATTTTCTCAAGCTTGACTGCTCAAAACTCAAGACTGTTTTTGGCTGGAAACCTCATTGGCATGTTGATGATGCAGTTAAAAAAACGGTCGAATGGTCATGCTGTTATATGGAAAACGGCAATGTAAGAGACTGTATGGATAGGCAGATTGAAGAATTTCTGAAATAATCATACGGCAAATATAAAAAGAGGTTTACTTATGAAAAAGGCAATTGTAACAGGCTCAAACGGTTTTATCGGCTCAAATGTCTGCAAAAGGCTTTGTGCCGACGGTATAAAGGTGTTTGCCGTTGTTAAGGATGAAAACGAAAACATCGATAAGATAAAGAATCTCAGCGGCATTGAAATTGTGTATTGCGAGCTTGATGAGATTGAAACCTTGGCTGACATGATTTCCGACAGAGATATTGATGTTTTCTACCACTTTGCATGGGTAGGCTCGGCAGGATCGCTCAGATGCGATGAAAATGTTCAGTTGCAAAACGCCCTGTGGACCGCTCGTGCTCTCAGAACAGCCGACAAAATGCAGTGCAAAAAGTTTGTAAATGCCGGTTCTATTATGGAAAAGGAAACCTACACCGCTGTTTACACTCAGGAAAGCAAGCCCGGACTTCCGTACATTTACGGTGCAGGCAAGCTGATTGCAAGAGCAATTTGCAAGCCGATTGCAAACAGCCTTTCAATTGACCTCTGTTGGGCAGTTATCACAAACGCATACGGTGTTGGTGAGCTTTCGCCCCGTTTTGTAAATTCTACAATCCGCAAAATCATTGCAAATGAGCCGTTGCAGTTCACCGCCGCAACACAGAACTATGACTTCATCTATATTGACGATGTTGCAAGAGCGTTTGAGGCAATCGGAGAACACGGTAAACCTAACAAGGAATATACAATCGGCAGCGGAAACGCAAGACCTCTTAAAGAATTTATTCTTGAAATGCAACAGACGCTTGCCCCAAACGCAAAGCCGATTTTCGGCGATGTACCTTTTACGGGAGTAAATATGCCGCTTGAGGCATTTGATACAGCCGATATTGAAACAGACTGTTATTTTAAGCCCTCGGTTTCTTTTGCCGAAGGTGTTTCAAAAACAATGGAATGGCTTAAATCACTTAATTAGTTTTTTAAAGTAAGGTGTATTTTAATGATACAGAAATTTGAATTTTGCAATACGGACTTTGAGGGTGCATACCTCATCAAACCGTTCTGTGCAACCGATATCAGAGGTGCATTTATAAAGGACTACTCAAAGGAAGTTTTTGAGGCTAACGGCCTTGAACACAACCTTGCCGAGGTTTTCTACACGGTTTCTCACAAGGGTGTAATTCGTGCGCTTCATTTTCAGAGAGTTCACGAACAGGCAAAGCTGGTACGGTGCATTAAGGGCAAGGTTTTTGATGTTATCGTTGACCTCCGTCCCGAATCACCTACATTCAAAAAATGGCAGGGATTCTGTCTTTCAGAAGAAAATATGAATGAACTCTATGTTCCCGAACATTTTGCACACGGCTATCTTGTGCTTGAACCGTCTGTTGTTTCATACAAATGCGGTGAAAAATTCTACGGCGAATATGATGACGGCATTATGTACAACGATCCGGATTTGGGGGTTGAATGGCCGTTTGATGAAATCGGCGGTATTGAAAATCTCATTATTGCCGACAAAGATAAAAATCTTCAGACTTTTAAGGAATACGAGGATAAGTATCTTAAGTAATTTTTATGTTACGACTATTTTTTTGCGGAGGGTAAAATGAACGTAGTATATTCGAGCTCCGACAGCTATGCGCCTATTGCCGGTGTGTCAATAATGTCACTCTTACACAATAATACCGATGCCGATGAAATCAACATTTATATGATTGACAACAATATCTCAGATGAAAACAAAAAGAGATTTGAGAATATGGTTGACAAATTCGGCAGAAATATTGTTTTTATCCCCCGTCCCGACCTCAACAAAATGGCAGGTGTTGATATAGAAGTCGGAAGATGGAACATAAGTACATTTTTCAGACTGTTTCTCTGCACGATACTGCCTGATAATCTTGACCGCTGTATTTATCTTGACTGTGACACAGTTGTGCGTCACTCTTTGAGAGAATTTTGGGAAACAGATCTGGAAGATAAGATTGTTGCGGCAGTTGACGATTGCCGAAGTGACCGTTATAAAACCGAACTAAATCTTCCGTGCGACAGCACTTATACAAATAACGGTGTTTTGCTGATTGACCTTAAAAGCTGGAGAGAAATGAATGTTGAAAAAGATTTTCTCAACTTCATTATTGCCCATAACGGTGACATTACATATGTTGATCAGGGTGTTCTTAACGGTGTTCTTGCAAAAAAGAATCTTGTAAAGGTTGTCCATACCAAGTACGATGCTATGACCGTGTTCTTTGATTTTAATTTTAAAGATCTTATGAAGGTGCGTCGTCCCGAGCATCATCTGAGTGAAGAAGAATACATTGAGGCGGTAACCGATCCTTATATAATTCACTACACCTCGTGTTTTCTTTCGGGAACTCGCCCATGGAATGAAAATAACAATCATCCTTTTGTCGGGGATTATCTCAAATATAAAGCAATGTCACCGTGGAAAGATTTTCCGCAATATCCCGATGTCAGAAAGAAATCAAAAAAAATGATGACGAGTGTGTGCAATGCCATGCCGAAAAGAATGATGATTGCAGGTATCTCACTTGTTCACTCAAAGTTGTACCAATGGTACGCTCACTTAAAGGAAAAAGGCGGGGTTGATAATGAAAATTCTGCTTGTTAATAAATACCACTATGTAAAAGGCGGAAGTGAAACCTACTATTTCGGTCTTGCCGACCTTCTCACAAAGCTTGGTCACGAAGTGATTTACTTTTCAATGGCAGACATTAACAACAAACCATGTGAACAGGAAAAATACTTTGTTTCAAATGTTGATTTTAATTCTAATATTTCCACGCTTCAGAAGGTAAAAGCAGGTTTTCGCGTTCTCTATTCTTTTGAGGCGAAAAAAAAATATTTCTGCTCTCATTGAACAAGAACATCCTGATATTGTTCATATCAACCTTGTTCACCGTCACATCACCCTTTCGATTGTTCGGGCAATAAAAAAATACAACATACCAATAGTGTTCACAATTCACGACCTTAACTGTGTATGTCCCAACCACGAAATGCTTGTAAACGGCCATGTGTGTGAAAAATGCCTGCACGGCAGATATTCAAATTGCATAAAAAATAAATGTGTAAAAGGTTCAACTGCAAAAAGTACTCTTGCGGCTATTGAGGCAACAAACTATAAACGAATGAAAATATACGACGACATAGACTTGTACATCACGCCGTCATATTTTTACAAAAAGAAGCTTGAAGAATCCGGCATTATCCACAGCGAAATTATCCATATAAAAAACTTTCTGCCTACCGATACTGTTTATTCCGACAATAATCCCGATAACGGTTATCTGTTATACTTTGGCAGAATTTCCGAGGAAAAGGGTGTGCTGACGCTCGTTAAGGCTGTTGAGAAGCTCGAGAACAATATTCCGCTCATCATTCTCGGCACAGGTCCTATTGAAGATGAAATCAAGGAATATATAAAAGCACATAACCTTGGAAACAGAATCAAAGCATTAGGCTTCAAGTCCGGTGATGAGCTTAAAAAGTATGTTGCAGAAGCAAAATGCGTCATTCTTCCCAGTGAGTGGTACGAAAACGGACCCTATACAATTATGGAAGCAATGTCACAGGGAAAACCTGTTATCGTAACAAATTACGGCGGACTTCCTGAAATTGTAGAAGATGGAAAAACAGGCTTTATCTGCTCACCGTTTGACAGTGATGACCTTAAAAACTCAATTAAAAAAGTCTGCTCGCTTTCTGATGCTGAATACAAAGCAATGAGCAGTTGTGCCGTTGAGAAAGCAAAAATCGAATTTTCTCCGGTAACCTATGCGCAGAAACTCACACAAAAATATAATGAGATTATAAATAATCACAAAAAGAAAGGCTGATACCATGAAAAAACTTGGCCTTTGCGCTTGCTACAACCACAAAAACTACGGCAGCCAGCTTCAAAGCTATGCAACAACAGTTGAACTGAAAAAGCGTAACATTGATTACGAAATAATCCGATATAAAAAAAAAGATTACACCGTTGCTTCTTACAAAAGCAATACCGCGTCTTTTTAACCCCGTTTTTATAAATGACAGGATTATTGAAACATTCCAAAAAAAGCTTATGCTTAAACTTCATTCACAGCTTGCGGAACAGAATGCCGTTAGAAATGACGCGTTTAATAAATTTTCAGAAAACAGATTTAAAAAGCTTTCACCTATTTACTACGGTTACGATGAACTTAAGAAGCAATCTGAAAAATACACCGCCGTTATGGTTGGAAGCGACCAACTCTGGTCTCCGAGCGGAATAACCTCTAATTTTTACAATCTTATGTTTGCAGGCGACAGCTGCACAAAAATATCATATGCAACAAGCTTCGGTGTTTCACAGATTGAGCAAAGATACCATAAAATTTACAAAAACTTTCTTGACCGACTTAATTATGTAAGCGTCAGAGAAAACAGCGGAAAGGTAATTGTTGACAAGCTCAGCATAAATGATGCTGTCGTCGTCTGTGACCCTGTAATTCTTCTTGATTCCGATGAATGGCTCGAAGAAATTCCAAACAAGAATCTTTTCAATGAACCGTATATATTTGCATATTTTCTCGGTAAAAGTCAGGAATACAGAGATGAAGTAACCAAGTTTGCAAAAGAAAAAAATTTAATTCAAACCACCTGTTAGCGATTTTTATCGTGGTGTGTGGGTTACTGGCGGGAATCAGTGTTTTTGCCGGAGGAGTCTTAACTCCAGTCAAGAATATCTTTTTCACTGTTTTATCTCCGATGCAGGAAGGCATTAATTCGGTAGGTAATGCCGTATTTCATGGAATGAGAATGCGAAAAGCAAGAAGACACTGAGAGCCAGAGAATGAGCGTCTACAGGAGAAGAACTCGATGTTCTGAAGATGCAGAACTCGTAGTGCTACAGCA
>ENA-OQEB01000802-OQEB01000802.1-human-gut-metagenome-genome-assembly--contig:-NODE-802-length-12313-cov-2.618907_pt1 | contig 12313 bp, 18 predicted proteins | sample MGYA00242787_ERZ504619 | MGnify/ENA primary metagenome ERZ504619 (study PRJEB26092, sample SAMD00036317) | human gut metagenome | host: Homo sapiens | study: EMG produced TPA metagenomics assembly of... | reverse complement strand
TTGAATATTAGGGAACGGGAAATCATCGTCCTGATCGAGGGCTTCCGATTGGCTCCCGGTTTCGGATACGGTGGCGACAAGCGTCGTATAAGCCGTGTGGTGGAAGGTATCGGAGGTACTTTCTCGCCAGTCGTGATCTCCGATCGTAGTAGCGGGGATTTTGAGTTTGATTATTTGTCCTTGCCGGATATATATATATAGGAAAGGAAGATCCGGATAATTTGCCGGATAATTTCCGTTTATTGGTAGACGCTCATTTTTGGAAAGAGCGTCCGAATGCTTTTCCTTGCTTCATCGCCTCGGAGGCGGAGGAGTTAAAGGATTACGATTGTCCGCTTAAGTTTATCCGTCTGACGTATATGGATCTTACGGATCGTATGTTGGAGATCTTGAAAGCGGATAAGACCGTGGTGGTCTTATTAAGTACACATCATCGGAATGGGGTTGGCTCGCAACGTGCGGCTATGCATAAATTGCTGATGGCGGGTTGTGACGTGCCGGTTGTCTTGCATCGTGATTTCCGGGAGACGGATGTGGAGTTGTTGCAACTGAAATCCGCCGCCGATTTCGGAACGCTTTTGCTGGATGGTTTCGGGGATGGCTTGATGCTGCACAATGAGGGATGCGAGGCGGTTGTCTCGGATCGCTGTATGTTCGGGATCTTGCAGGCTACAAGAACCCGTATCAGTAAGACGGAATATATCTCTTGTCCGAGTTGCGGACGTACCTTGTACGACCTGCAAACAACGATCGCCCGTATCAAGGAGGCTACTTCCCATTTAAAAGGCTTGAAGATCGGTATCATGGGCTGTATCGTGAATGGTCCCGGCGAGATGGCCGATGCCGACTATGGTTATGTGGGTGCCGGACGTGGACAAATCAGCCTGTATAAAGGTAAGGAATGTGTCCTCAAGAATATCCCCGAGGAAGACGCTGTAGAACGTTTAGTTCAGTTAATAAAAGAGAACGGGGATTGGGTTAATTGATTGACTATTGACAATTTGTTTATCTTTGCAAGTATGAAAGTAAGAATTATCAATAAATCGCATCACCCGCTGCCGGGTTATGCGACTCCTTTATCTGCCGGGATGGATATCCGGGCGAATTTGTCGGAATCGGTTGTGTTGAAACCGTTGGAACGTAAATTAATCCCGACCGGACTTTATATCTCGCTGCCGGAAGGCTATGAGGCCCAGATGCGTCCGCGTAGCGGGCTGGCTTTAAAGCATGGGATAACCCTGCTGAATACGCCGGGTACGATCGACGCCGATTATCGGGGGAGATCGGTATCATTCTCGTGAATCTATCTTCCGAGCCTTTTACGGTGAATGATGGTGAGCGTATCTGCCAAATGGTTATAGCCGCTCATAGCCATGTGGATTGGGAACCCGTGGAGACGTTGGATGATACGGAGCGGGGAGCCGGGGGATTCGGTCATACCGGAAAAGAATAAGAATAATAAGGTTAACAAGAATAATAGGATGTTTAAGCAACTGATATATCTCATCTCTTTCCTCTCGTTGGTCGCTGTGCTCCCGGCTGGTGCTACAGAAACGGAGAAGGATCAACGTAAGTTCGATTACTTCTTTTATGAGGGCTTGAACTTGAAGAACGCCGGGAAATTCGACGCCGCTTATGATGCCTTCAACCATTGCTTGGAGATTGACTCTACGGCGGCTCCGGTCTTGTATGAGCTTTCTTCTTTTTATGTACAGTTGAACCGTCCGGAGAAAGCGGTCGAGATGTTGAAAAGAGCCGTGGCCAACAGCAAGGATAATTTCACGTATAAAATGGCATTGGCGTCTATCACCCGGAATCTGGGCATGTATGGCGAAGCGCCGAGGAGTACGAGGAATTGGTTCGTGATTATCCGGAGAAGGAGGAGCTGAATTATTATCTGGCCGATGCCTTGACGCAAGCCGGCGAGATCGGGAAGGCGATCGAGGCTTATGATGCGTTGGAGTCGGTTATGGGTATGAACGAGGCGATCTCCATGCAGAAATACAAACTGTACGTCCAGTTGGAGAAACCGGAAGAGGCTTTCAAGGAGATCGAGAAGCTAGCGGCTAAATATCCTATGGAGGCCCGTTACCAGATCGTATTGGGCGATCTTCATTTGGAAAACGGGGAGATGGACAAGGCTTTGGCTTGCTATCAAAAAGCGAATGAGATTGATCCGACCGACCCTTATTATATCGTCTCTATGGCCAATTACTACGAGGCGAAAGGGATAAGGAGGCCGCCGAGCAACAAATCCGCAGCGCTTTGGTAAACGAGAAGCTGGACGTGGAGACGAAAGTGAACATCCTTTCCCGGTATATCTTGAAACTGCAACAAACGAAGCAAGGAACTGAGAATGCGAACCATTTATTCCAAACTCTTTTGGAGCAACATCCGGAGGATATCGACTTAAAACTGATGTATGGCGGTCTCTTGATGGCCCAAGGAAAGACAGAGGAGCGAAATTCCAGTTCCAGTTGGTAACAGAGATGGAACCGGGTAACGCCGGGGCTGGCAGCAATTGCTGAATCTGGCTTTGAAAGGGGAGGATATCCCGGAGGTCATCCGTATCTGTACGGCTTGTATGGAGCTTTTCCCCGAGTCGCCGGAATATTACTTCTATCTGGGTATCGCTTACTACCAACAACAGAAATATCAAGAAGCCTTGAATACCTATTATGCGGGCTTGAATATCATTCCGAAGGAGAACCTGCCGCTGAAATCGGATTTCTACGGTCAGATCGGTGATATTTATTACCAGATGGGGCAATTGGATCAAGCGTATAAAGCGTACGATGAGGCGTTGAAGTATAATGACAAGAACGTGGTCGTACTGAACAACTACAGTTACTTCCTTTCTTTGGAGAAGAAAGACTTGAAAAAGGCGGAACGTATGAGCGCCCAATGTATCAAGCTGGAACCGGACAACGCCACGTATCTGGATACCTACGCTTGGATCTTCTTCGTACAAGGAAACTATACCTTGGCGAAAATCTATATCGAGAGCGCTTTGGAGAAAGATAAGACAAAGAGCGCCGAACTCGTGGATCATTATGGGGACATCCTTTTCATGAACGGTGATAAGGAAAAAGCGGTGGAGCAATGGAAAAAGGCGAAAGAGATGGGGAAGGATTCCGAGATCTTGAACCGTAAGATCGCCGAGCAACAATATATAGAAGACGAGAACGCGAAATGAAAAGAGACTATTTCTTGACCTTCCTGTTATGTGGAGGTCTTTTACTTTCGATGTTGACAGGCTGTAAATCGTCCAAGAAAGTCGGGACGGTGGAATCCGCTAGCGTGAAGGCTCATAATGAGTTCTTCCAGTCGGTGGAGGATCAATCCTTCCAGTTCCGTACCTTGACGGCCCGGTTGAACGTGGATCTGGATATCCCTGGTAAGCAAATGAGCTCTCGGTGGATATGAAGATGGTCAAGGATAGTGCTTTCCAACTGTCGGTACAACCTTTTCTCGGGATCGAGATCTTCCGTATCGAGTTGAGCCGGGATACGATCAAGGTGGTAGACGCATGAATAAACGCTATATGATCGAGAATTATTCCAATTTGCAAGGGCAGACTCCGATCGAGTTCAACTTCTACAATTTGCAGGCTCTTTTCACGAATCATCTGTTTATCCCGGGGGAGCAGGGCGTTTCCCGTAAGCATTATAATCGTTTTAAGCTGAATCAAGAAGGCCGGTAGCGAGATCAAGACCAAGGATGCCATGGGGCTTTTCTATACCTTTAAGGCGGATGGCGAGGAGAAACTTCTCTCTACCTATGTAGCGGATCCTTCCGATCGTTATGCCTTGCAATGGCTGTACGAGGATTTTCGCTTGGTGGATCGGCAGCCGTTCCCGATGTTGATGGATGTGCAGGTGTTGAAGAACGGGAATCCCGAGGTGGGGTGAAGATCCATTACTCCCGTATCCAACTGGACGAGCCGCTCAAGTTGGATTTTTCGGTTCCTTCTAAATATAAGCGTATTACCTTTGCGCAAGTATTGAAAACGATTACGAATCTGAATCAATAATCTATCATGAGGCACGTCTGGATCGTTCTATTGGCATTGTCTTTATCTACCGTGGTTTACGGTCAGAAATCCGCCGCTGTCCGTCAGTTGGAGCTGCAGCGCAAGGAGGCGTTGGCCGATATCGAGGAGACGAATAAATTATTGCAAGAGACGGCCCAGACTGCTAAAACTTCCCTGAACCGTTTGAATCTACTCTCCAAACAAATTCTTTCCCGTAAGAAAGTCATCAGTTTATTGAATCAAGAGCTGGATGAGATCGAGAAAGATATCTTGAATATCCAAGGCCAGTTGCGCACCTTAAAACGGGAACTGGGCGATAAGCAGACGAATTACGGTAAATCGATGCGAGGCTTTATAAACGCCATAGCTCGCAAGATAAATTGTTGTTTATCCTATCCGCCGAGAGTTTCTCTCAATCCATGCGGCGTATGCGGTATTTGCGGGAATATGCGGATTGGCAGAAGCGGCAAGCGAATGACATCGTTGAAAAGCAGGCCGAGATCAGCCGTAAGCAAGCTGAGATGGAGAAGACCCGTGCCGAGAAACGTGCCCTTTTAGGAACTCGTCAAGAAGAGAGTAAGAAGCTAGAAAGTGAGGAAGCTTCTCAGAAAGAGGAAGTCCAGCTATTGAATAAGAGACAAAAGGATTTGAAGGCGGATCTCCAAAAGAAGCGTCGTCAAGCCGAGGCTTTAAACCGACAGATAGAGAAGCAGATCGCCGAGGAGATCGCCCGTGCCGAGGCCGAGGCGAAAGCCGCCCGTGAACGTGCGGAACGTGAGCGTCGTGCTCGTGAACAAGCTGCCGCTAAGGGTAAACCCGTACCGGAAAGTAAAAAAGAGCCGATCCGTGAGGAACGTGTGGCGGATACGAAAGGGGGCTATGCGATGACAAAGGCGGAGAAGCAATTGTCCGATAACTTCGCCAATAACCGGGGACGTTTGCCGTATCCGGTGGCCGGAAGACATACGATCGTCGCTACATTCGGCGAGCAACAGCATCAGGAGTTGAAATATGTTCGTACCAGTAATAGTGGTATCGATATCCAGACCTCACCCGGGGCGGATGCCCGTGCGGTATTCAATGGGGAGGTGACGCGTGTGTTCGTGGTGCCGGGGTATAATAATTCCGTAATCGTTCGTCATGGTAACTACTTGACGGTTTATAGCAATTTGAGTCAGGTATATGTAAAAGCGGGCGACCGGGTCTCTACCCGTCAAGCGATCGGAAGGATCTATTCGGATCCGGAGGACGGTAATTCCACGATCCTCCATTTCCAATTGTGGAAGGAAAAGACGAAGCTGAATCCGCAGCTTGGTTGGAATAAAAGCGGTTGTGATATGTTAAAACTATGATGGGCATTATAAGGCTGTTACGATGCCTGTTGTAAAGATGCTAGAATGCCCATTGTAACAACCTTATAATGCCTATTGTAATTTTCTCGTTTAACGCTCGTTCAATACGTTGTATAACCCATTCAGGTCATCGGCACCTACCAAGTCTACGCCTTCTTTGATGAAGAAGCGTTTGAACTGCTCGGTATCCGGGGCGCCCCACCAACGGAATAGTTTTCCCTCATCGTGGACTTTCCGGATGATCTCACGCATCTTCTGTAGTTGGTCGGCGGGCATCTCACCTTCGCCTTTCCATGTGAAGAAATCGGAGTAATTATCGCTTATGACCGGAGCGAGGGAAGCAGGGATGCCCTGTCCCAGATCCTTTATTTGTCCGTCGAGGAAGGTGAAGCGGCTGTTCTCTTTCGGCAGGCTGTTCTTCGGACGGTCGCCGGAAAGGAAGAAGAGGACGGCACCTTCTTTATATTCGCCGTTATCGACGGAACAGAAATATTCCTTGTAAGGTTCCATCTGTTTCTTTAATAGCTTGTACATCTCTTCGCCTTGTGCCTTGCAATCCACCATCAGGTAGAAAGGACGATCGCTACCGGGATAGACCTTACCTCCATTCGCTTGTATGCGGGCCACGAGCGGCTTGAGGTATAGGTTCTCGAAGGTAATTGCCGGATTGGGTTCCGGGCGGTCATGGGAAACGTATAGCTCGTCATCGATCAGCCACAGATCGGCCTCCACGCAGTTGAAGCGGAAGGACAAGGCGTCCAGCAGAGGTCTCTCCCGCCAGTAATCATTGTGCGAGAAGGCGTTGTAATGAATTGCGGAGGAGGCTTTCTGAATCGTCTGCTCCGTGGTTGTCTCCGCCACTTGAACTGTGTCCGATCTTCGGGGAGGAGCAAGCCGTACAGAGGGCGAGGGAGGTGATAAATAAGGATAGAATCTGTTTCATATACTAATTGTTTTTTGAGTCTAGTTGTAGAGACGGGGCGTGCCCCGTCTCTACAACTGGATGTTTGATGGATTTACTGTTTTATACGGTTTGCGTGCCGGGTTTTACGTTAGCCGTCTTCTGTTTGTCGCCCCAAAGGACGGTTAGTTCCAAGGGGACGTCGCTGGTAATTTCTACCTGCGGCTCTTGGGTAGCGGAAGAACGGGACTTGACTTTGATCGCTACCAGACCGTCGAGGCCGAAAGGATAACGGTCGATACCATAAGCCTCCGTCAAGTTCACGTCTACGGTCAATTTCTTCTCGTACACATTGGAGCGGATGCCGAAGATTTGCTCGATCAAGCCGGAGATCGGTGCCAGTCCGCCCCAGCCCACGAAATTCGGGCGAGCCATGAAGCCCGGCTCCTCATGTTCCGGAGCGTAGTATTCCCAGAACGTACCGGTATTCTTATACACCTTTAGGACGTTATCGTAATGGTTGCGTGCGATCTCGTAAGCCAATTTACGATAGCCTTGTTGCAATAGGCCGGTAATCACCATATAGTTCGCTCCCGGCCATACGCCACCCTGCCAGTAGCGGCCGTTATCCTTGTATTTAGGATGGTTGGCGGCAAGGAAGGGACGCGGTGCAGGCGGTTGAATGTCTCCTTGTTATCCAGCTCGGCCACGAAAGCATCCATGCGTTCCTTGGACAGGACATCGGTCAATAAGGCCCAGTACGCGTAGATTCCCTTGGTGGAGGAAAGGCTTCCGTCGGCGTATTGATCGAAAAGGAAATGCTCCTTCTCGTCCCATAGGTTCTCGTTGATATACTTCTTTAGCATCTTCTGCTCGTCCTCGAACTCCTCGATCTCCTGCCAACGCTCCAGATAGAAACCCATCTCAAGCAGATGCCCGGCGGTGAAGTATTGTTGCAAGCAAACGTCCAGCCAGATCATATGGCCGTGGCTGTATATCGGATTGTATTTCGGTTCCACCCGGGGCATGTTGTCCATGCCGGTACCCCAACCGCAGGTCCAATACGTACCGTTACGCCACGTATGGTTTAGCTTCAACCATTTATAATAAGCGCAAAGGGCGGGGAATATCTTGTGTAGGCGGTCTATATCGCCGAACTGCTTATAATAGACGATCTCGCTCCAAGGGAGGATGTTCGGTCCGGTACTGGTCGGGTCGTAACGCTCGAAACAATCCGCTCCGTCCGCCTTGATCTCCCGGCAGATGAAACCGTCCGGATGTTGTTTGGCGTAGAAATTATCTAACGTACGCTGGAAAGGGAAGAAACGGGTACCGAAACGGGCGAACATCATCATGAAGGCGGAGTCCCACATGAAGATATTGCCGTTGTAGGCGACATCGAGGTAACTGCATACGAAACCGGAATCCGGTTCCGGGGCCTTGATGTTGCCGATGCCGATTTGCCAAGCCTTCCAGTACATCTCGATTTCCTTCTCGTGTCCGCTCCAAGTCGGGTCCGGAGGATTTGCTTGGCCTCCTCGAAGGTTCCGGGCGTGATGGTCTCCGGTTTCGCTGTCCGGAACTCGTTCTCGGTCACGAAGGGTTCCTTCAGGTAGGTGTTCTTGTAAGGAAGATTGTACTTGGGTCGTTTCTCTTCCATTTTCTCTTGCGCTAAAAGGTTCCCGGCGGGAACGGAGGCCGCGCCTGCTGCAAGAAGGGATTGCTTTAAGAAGTTTCGTCTTGTTGTCATTCTTTATGATATTTATTGGGGGAGAGAGGGAGAAGGTGCGTCTCAGTCGGTGAACACAGTCCTCCCAGTCGGGTACCGTAGTACTGCTAGTCAAGTACTGCTGTCCTGCTAGTCAAGTACCGCTGTCCTCTCAGCAAAGTACTGCGGTACTTGGGCAGGGGTACTGCGGTACTTGACTAGCGGGATAGCGGTCTGTTATACTCTCCATCGGATGAATACTGTTTGATTATAGATTCAGGAGCTTTTTGATCTTCCAGAAGATATCCGTATTCTCGAAAATACCCGTGAAGTTCTCGGCACCCGGGCCGAAAGCGTAAACGGGAACCATCACGCCGCTATGCCCTCCGGTGGAGAATTTACAAACGATACGGCCCTCGTTCAGATCCCCGTCCACCAAGGTAAGGCCACCGGTCTCGTGATCGGCGGTTACGACAACCAATGTCTCACCGTCTTGGGCGGCCCATTCGAAGATACGTCCGATCGTACGGTCGAAATCATGTGTCTCTTGCATCAACAGGTCGATATCGTTGAAATGCCCGTAATCATCCAATTGGGAACCTTCTACCATCAGGAAGAAACCTTCCGGGTTTTGTCCCAGCAGATCGATCGCTTTCATTGAGGCACGAGCCAAGAGATCGCCTCGCTCGGCGGGAAGCGGGGTGTCTACGGTATCGGTAACGCAGAATACCTTGCCTTTTTGAATCTTCGCCAGTTCCTCCCAGCTACGGGGAGTTTGGTAACCTTTCTCCCTTAATTCCTTGAACAAATCGCGACCGTCCGCACGGTTCTCGAATAGCTTGGAGCCGCCGCCGAATACGTAATCGACGCCACAGTTCACGTAATCCGCTACGATCTCGGCCTCGGCGTCGCGATCCGTATTGTGGCAGCAGAAGTCGGCGGGCGTAGCGTCCCATAGGCGACAGGTAACGGCGATGCCGCTTGACAGGCCTTTCTTATTCGCCAAGGTAGCCAAAGATTCCAAGGGCTTGCCTTCCGGATCTACGCCTACCATATGGTAGTTCGTTTTATGGCCGGTGGCCAGTGCGGTACCTCCGGCTCCGGAGTCGGTGATGAGGCGGTTGGCGCAATAGGTTTTCGAGAGGCCGGTGTATTGGGAGTTGTCCAGCCAGAGCTTGCCCCGGTTGGCGGTCCAAGCGGAATACATGTGCATAAGGCTCATGCCGTCGCCGATCATGAGGATCACGTTCTTTATTTTCTTTCCGGTAGGGGGGACTAGTTTCTTGACCTCGTAAGGTTTCTCTAATACATACGTTTGTTCTTTGTCTCGGCGACTTTGTGCCGCAGCCTCTGGAACGATCATGCCGGATAGCAGGATGGCTAAGGCGGATAGCACGGATAGAGTTGTTCTTCTCATATGATTCAGTATTTAATATTATCAATTTATATAAAGGTTCTCTGTTGGGATCGCGTCTAGTTTGGACATGCTTGGCGTACGCCAGCTCCAGCCTAGGTACTCACCCTCGTAATCCTCGAAATAATGCAAGGCGAAGGGGTGGTAGCCTTTTTGTAAGGGGATGCGTCCCATCGCGTCGATGGCGGCGTGGGAGGCATCATTGTCCACTACCTTTTCTTTGCCGATATAGAGGACGCTACCGTCATCCGAGCGGGTACTGAACTCATAGACTCCATCTTCCGGGGCGTATATATATCCGGTGAAGATATAACCGAAATGATCCGGCAATTTAGCGTTCAGGATAGAAGCTCAGGTATTGTTCCGCTCTCGACCTCCTTCGCCTTTTGCAGATCGGCTACCCATTGGAACTCTCCTTCGTAATAAGTATAAGCTACCCCATGCTTCGTAGGCTGTATGGATAACGCGGGGCGTAATACGGCTTTTGTCGCTTGGATCGAGTACGTACGGCTGGGTACGAATCCCTTTTTATATCCTTTGGCCTTGATAATCGTGGTCTCTTTTAAGACGAATGGCTCGCTGTATACCGGAGCGTTCTCATCCGGTTCCGATCCGTCAAGCGTGTAATGGATAACCGCCTCGGGTGTCGTGGATTTTAGTTCCGCCGTAATCTCTCCTTCAAATAAATCCAGATCATTCGCTATGTAAGGGATAGAGACGGTAGGTTGCTCCGTATAGGAATAGGGAGCGTACTCGGGAGCGGTTCCCCAACGCTTGTCCGGTGTCGCCGAGAGCGTAAAGTCCAGTGTGCCTCCTTGCATCAACTGGTCGTAGGTGATGTAGCAATGCGATATCTCCTCGCCGTTTAAGGTAACCTTCGTGATATACTTGTTCTTATCCGGCTGGTTGGCGGTAATGACCAATGTCTTGCCATTGCCCAGCTTCATGTTCGCCTTATCGAACAACGGGGTCGTTAGGATAAACTGGTTGCTACCCGGACATACGGAGTAGAAGCCGAGGCTGCTCAAGATATACCAAGCGGACATCTGGCCGCAATCCTCATTGCCGATGATACCTTCCGGCGTGGCTGGTACATCTCGTCCAGCAAGCGACGGGTCCATTCCTGTGTCTTCCAGGGCTGGCCCACATAGCTATATAGGTAAGCCATGTGGTGGCTAGGCTCGTTGCCATGCGCATATTGACCAACCAATCCTGTAACGTCTACCAGATCGCCGACTACCTCGGAGGTAACCATAAATAAGCTATCCAGATCAGCGATGAACGCCTCCCGGCCTCCGGACAACTGGGTCAATCCATATACGTCATGCGGGGTAAAGAAACGATATTGCCAGGCCGTAGCTCCGTATAGGAACGTCCGATGGCGAATGGATCGAAAGGAGTCTCCCAATTCCCATCCTGCCGTTTGCCCCGGAAGAACCGGTACTACCGTCGAATACGTTGATAAAATTCTGGGAGCGCTTGATGAACGTCTCATAATCATCCATATGTCCTAAAGCTTTCGCCATTTGTGCGATACACCAATCATCGTAGGCAAATTCCAATAGGCAGGAAACCGATTCTTTCTTGATATTCGTCGGGATGAAGCCTTCCTTTATATAATAATCCGCTCCTTTCTTATTCTTCTCCGCTGAGATTTTCATCGCTTCGAGAGCGTGTTCCGCATCATATCCGCGAATACCTTTCAAATAAGCGTCCGCTATAATCGATGTGGAGTGATAACCGATCATGGTCCCGGTCTCGCCTGCCGATAAGGGCCATAACGGAAGCTCGCCGCTGGCGTCGTACATATCCAAGAGAGACTGTACCATATCATTCACCAAGGTAGTATCCAACAGAGTCATCATCGGATGCCAGGCCCGGAAGGTGTCCCAAGTGGAAAAGGTGGAGAATTGGCGGCGACCTGCCGGGATCGTCGCTACGCTCATGTCGTGACGGCGGTATTGTCCGTTCACGTCGCTCGCTATATTCGGGATGATCTTGCTATGGTATAGCGCCGTATAGAAATTCGTGCGCTCGGCTTCGGTGCCTCCTTCTACCGTGATAACGTCCAGTTCTTTTTCCCAATTGGAGCGTGTCGCTTGATGGATGGCGTCGAAATCAAAGCCATAGGAATCCGTCTCTTGCTCAAGGTTCAGACGGGCGTTCTCCTCATTTACGATCGATACCCCGACTTTGCAGACGATGGGCTTTCCGGTAGTCGTATCGAAGGTAAGTACGGCTTGCCGTTCGGAAGGCTGTTCCATGGAAGAGAAGGGTTGCGAGAATTGCGCTACAAAGAAGACATACTGATTGTCTACCCAGCCCCGGGTACGCCGCATACCGGTAAGCTCATTCTCCCGGTTTGCTTAACCCAGCCTTCGTATATATATTCGTTATCCAATAAATGGTCCATATCGACCACCAACGTAGACTCTATCCCTTTTTTATAGGTATATCGGTGTATCCCGACATGCGGGGTCGTGGTAAGTTCCGCTAATACACCTGCCTCCCTGAGATTCACCGAGTAGTAACCCGGGGAAGCCTTCTCGTCCGAGTGCGAGAACGCTAGAGGTGTCTGGAGTGACGGACGGAATAGGATATCGCCAAGGTCGATACATCCCGTACCGCTTAAATGGGTATGGGAAAAACCCATTAAGGTAGAATCGCTGTAATGATAACCGGAACAAGCGTCCCAATTCCCTTTCCGGGTGTCCGGACTGAGTTGGACCGCTCCGTAAGGAGCGTGGCCCCGGGATACGTGTGTCCGTGAAATCCCGTGCCGATAAACGGATTCACGGAATCGATGGGGGATTGTGGTGCTTGGCTACAGGCCGTGAATAAGGCTATTATCCCTGTACACAAGCAAGAAGAAAGAGTTTGAATTAATCTCATGGTGTATCTTTTG
>ENA-OQEB01000801-OQEB01000801.1-human-gut-metagenome-genome-assembly--contig:-NODE-801-length-12316-cov-1.869390_pt1 | contig 12316 bp, 11 predicted proteins | sample MGYA00242787_ERZ504619 | MGnify/ENA primary metagenome ERZ504619 (study PRJEB26092, sample SAMD00036317) | human gut metagenome | host: Homo sapiens | study: EMG produced TPA metagenomics assembly of... | reverse complement strand
CAGCTGGTCAAGGCTGGATGCGGCATTGGACCATAACCATGTCACGTCCCTGGAAAATGACGTTTCCCAAAAGCAACCGTACCATGAACAAAGTCATGGTTCTATTATTGATAACCTGGTCGAAGTCACCGGTACGGGCGGCGTGTTCATGCCGTCGGTGGCACCGACGGAGGACGAGAAAGAGGCGGAACGCCTGCGGAGAAAGAAGAAGCGCAGGAAAGGAAGGAGTTTGTGAACCATATGTATAACGAAAAAACTTTGAAAGATGAAACAGGAAAATTATTTGGAAGGCATCTATGGATGCCTTGAAAGGATCGAGAAGAAAGTGGAGGCACTGCCCGTGGAAGGCACAAGCCCCATAGTTGAAAACCGGACCATTTCCCCGGAAGGGATTGCGGAACTGAAAATCCGTCTGGAACGCCTGCAATCCGCGGTGGAGAAAAACAGTTCGGAAATAGCAGCGGTACGTAGCAATACCGCCCGGTTGTCGGAAGGCAGGCCGTTGTCTGCCGAAACGTTTGCCGGAGAAATGGAAAAGACAAGGGACAGCCTGCGGCAGGACAGCCAGGCGGTAAAGGAAACGGTAAGACGGCTGGATGAGAGAATGGTCCTGTTGAAAAAGGAACCGGTACACAAACTGGTGACCTACCGTCTGGAAAGCGCATCCAAGGCGGTGGTAACGACAGCTTCAGCACTGATCCTGGCACTGGTCGTTTCCGTCTGGACCAACTGTAACCAGTACTGCACGAACCGGCTTTTGAAGGATGCCGATTTGAAATACCGTGCCATCAGGATCTGCCTGCCGGGGGATGATCCCGACATCGCTTCCTGGAGAAGCATTTCACCATCGAGCGGGACGAGGAAAAGATCCGGCGTGTGGAAAGGCTGGTGACCGCTTTTGAGGACTCGGTCAGGAACCGCATCCGTAACCATGAAATGGCGGCCTACAAGGACAGTCTGGCGCACCGGCTGTTCAGGGAGGCACAGGAAATCAGGAAGCAACTGGACAATCCTAATTCAAAATGACTGCACTATGGCAACAATCAAAACCAAATTCAGGTCCTCGTCCGTGGAAGGCAGGGAGGGGACACTCTATTTCCAGATCATCCACGGAAGGGTGGCGCGCCAGATAAACACCGGCTACAGGCTGTTCCCTTCGGAATGGGACGGACGCATGTCGGAAATCATACTGCCGGTATCCGGTGATGCCAGAAGAAGCCTCCTGCTTGCGTTAAAGGAGCGGATGAAAAAAGACGTTCGCCGTCTGGAAAGTATCATCGCCGGACTGGAACGGTCCGGTGGTACCTATCCTGCCGACAGGGTTGTGGAATTTTTTCACAACCCGCCTCCTGCTGACAGCTATAATTTCATGGCCTCGGAAAGAGGCTAGTAGAGGAACTGGAGCGTGTCGGCAAGAAGCGCACCGCTGAAAGGTATACCACCGTACTGAACAGCTTCACGCGCTTTTGGGGTAGGGACGGCGACATCCCGCTGGAGGATATCGGTTCTACCCTCATGCTGGAATACGAGGCATGGCTGAAGGATAAGGGAATATGTCCGAACAGCACCTCCTATTATATGCGGAACCTGCGTGCCGTCTACAACCGTGCGGTGGACAAGGAACTGACGATACAGCGCAGCCCTTTCAAACATGTCTACACCGGGATAGACAAGACCGTAAAACGTGCTGTTCCGTTGAAAGTGATCCGCATGATACGCGATCTGGACCTTCGCATTTCTCCGGGCATGGAATACGCCAGGGACATGTTCATGCTGAGCTTTTATACCCGTGGCATGTCGTTCGTTGACATTGCCTACCTGAAAAAAGCTGATCTGAAGAGCGGTGTGCTAACCTACCGCAGGCAGAAAACCGGACGGCGTCTGTCCATTAAATGGGAGAAACCCATGCAGGAGATACTGGACAGGTATGGCCATAATGACAGCCCCTACCTTTTTCCGGTCATCAAAGATACGGCTAAGGATGCCGTGCGGCAGTACAGGAGCACAGCGCATTTCATCAACGGGAAACTCAAAGAACTTGGGAAACGGCTCGGGCTCGGCATGCCGCTCACGATGTATGTAGCGCGCCATGCCTGGGCGAGTATTGCCAGAAGCAAAAATGTCCCGCTGGCAACCATCAGCGAGGCGATGGGACATGATTCGGAGAACACGACCAAAATCTACCTCGCCTCACTGGACACCTCACAGGTAGACAAAGCAAATGACATCATACTTAAATCTTTATAACGGGAACAAATGCGACACGCAGAATACTGAATAAAAGGCTATACCAATCCTGCTTCTCTTTTTAAGAGAAATATTAGACATTGCAAAGATAGGTAAAATATAGGAAAATATCCACCTGTATGATAAAAAACAGTTTTCTTCGAAAGAAAATGTTTCAAATTCCGGTTTAATTGTCAAACAAATCCTTGTCAGGTTCCATATATAGCATCTGATTATCAGAACTATCCCTTTCCGGTATTTCTCTTAAAAAGAAAAGTACCGGAAAAGATCTATGAATACAGTGGCAGAATACTGTTGGAAATGTTCTTATTGACAATTTAAAACCAGATGCGTTTGAAAGGTTTTTGAAAGCATTTTGTAATATAATAAAAATTGTTGAGCATACGGCTCATTTTCTTGGCAAGAGAAATATTACAATGTGCAAAGTTATGTAAAATATTGAAGAAACGATAGAAAACAGGTGATAAAATATAACCAAAACATTCATACAGAGTGTATTTGCTTAACATATATTGGATAAACGCCACAATGCCACTTCGCTTTTCTACTTGTCTATCAATTAATTACATAAAATATGGTCCTCTAATATTTCTCTTGCCAAGAGAAGTAGTGACGGAAGCCCCGGAAATGAGGTCTGTACACTTTGTCAAAAGTATGGAACTAACAATGGATATTATGAGAAAAGGGAACGTAATCCATTGTAATACATGCCAATATGTAGGTTGGCATGAACTAGGGTTATATCCACACCTATAAAATGTTTCGGAATATGAGTACGAGTCTTTTTACAGCGGAGGAAAAAAGGCAGGTCCGATGGTTCGTCATGCGCGCCTACAAGAATGAGAAAATGGCAGAGGACAGGCTGAAAGACAAGGAATATGGTTTGGAATATTTTATCCCGAAACATTATGCCGTAAGAACTTATCATGGAGTGAAGTCAAAAAAGTTGGTGCCGGTTATACCGAGTCTGCTTTTCGTCCACGCCAGCCATTCGCAGATCACTGAATTCAAGAAACGATACAATTTCTTGCAATTCGCCATGTGGGAAAAGAGCACGGGGGCGGAATATATTACCGTACCGGATGACCAGATGGACAGCTTCATCAAGATAGCTTCTCATTATGAGGAGGACACTGTTTATTATAGGCCCGAAGAGATAGACTTGAAAAGAGGAATGCGTGTATGTATCCACGGTGGCAAGTTCGATAACGTGAAGGGCATGTTTGTGCGGGTGCAGGGCAAGAGAAACCGTAGGGTGGTTGTCCTATTGGAGGGTGTCATGGCCGTTTCCGCTGAGGTGCACCCCGATCTGATTGAAGTTCTTTCCTAAAACCGCTGGCTTTTACGGGACTTCGCAAAAATCACGATAAAAATTAATTGAAATTACAAATTAGAAATAATATAAACTGTACAGATATAAATATGAAGAATCGATTTTTGATTTATCTCTTTGCGATAGTGTTGTTTACATCCTGTCACACTTCGAAGGAGATTCTTTACTTTCAAGACATTGCTGTGAATCAGCCTGAAGCGATTGTGGGTGCAAGAGACATCACCGTGCAGCCCAAGGACCAAATTTCCATCATGGTATCCAGTAAAGACCCGCAGTTGGCAGCGTTGTTCAACCTGACACGTGTCCAGTATCGGGCAGGAACTACCGATTTACGTAGTAGCAACAATAATGGTGAAATATCCGGTTACACGCTCGATGACAAGGGAAACATAGACTTTCCGGTCATTGGTACGCTTCATATTGCCGGTATGACCAAAAGCCAGATTGCCGCCCTTATCAAGAAACGGCTGATGGAAGAGGACTTGGTGAAAGATCCGGTAGTGACCGTAGAGTTCATGAATCTCTATTTCTCCGTGTTAGGTGAGGTAAAAACCCCCGGCAAGTACAACATAACCAAAGACCAGATCACTTTGCTTGAAGCCATCAGCATGGCGGGCGACTTGACCATTACCGGTAAACGTGATGCTATCTTTGTCATCCGCGAGGAAACGGTGAGCGTGTCACCACTGTAGATCTTCGTAGTAAGGACATTTTTAAATCTCCGGTCTACTATTTGAAGCAAAACGATGTGATTTATGTGCAGCCCAATAAGATGCGTGCCGGTCAGAGCACCATCAACGAGAATAACGTGAAGTCCGTATCGCTATGGATCAGCGTCGCTTCATTCCTCACTTCGTTGGGTGTGCTAATATTCAAGTAACCATCAGAAAAGGAATCACTTTATATTTTTATAATATGACAGAAAAGAAAACAACCGCCAGCAAGCCTGCTGACGACTTCATACGCATACAAGACCTGTGGGGATTTTCATGCCCCGGTGGCACTGGTTTGCCCTCTCCCTGTTCGTAACCCTGGCGACAGCGCCTTGTACCTGCTGGGCACCCCGAACATTTACACCCGTACCGCTGCCATTTTGGTGAAAGATGATTCCAAGGAGGAACATCCACCAATGCGGTCAGTGAATTTTCTGACTTGGGTATCTTCAAGTCGAATACCAATATCAACAATGAGTTGCTCACCCTGAAATCGCCCACGCTGATGACCGAGGTGGTACAGCGGTTGGGATTAAACGAGACCTATACTGTCCGCAAAGGACTGAAAGATGTGGAATTATACAAAAGTTCGCCTTTAGCAGTCACCTATCGCCACTTGGATGAAACTCCTGTCGGTTTTACAATAGATATTTCATCCAAAGAAACGTTTGTCATATCCGACATGGAAGTAAACGGGAAAGCGTTTGGGGAAGAGTTCTCCGGAAAGATGGGCGATTCCATCCGTACTGAAATAGGCACACTTGTCATCAATTTCACAAAATATTGGAACGATTCATTCGTGGGCACTTCCATACGTTATAGAAAAGGTAATGTGTGTGCCGTCACCGATTATTATACAGCCGCTTTGCATGCGGAATTGGGAAACGAGGATGCCACCATTATCAATCTGAGTATCAACGATGCCTCCATTCAGAAGGCTGAAGACATTCTGAACACCCTGATTGAAATGTACAACGAGAAATGGATTCAGGACAAGAACCAGATCGCCGTCAGTACTTCGCAGTTCATCGGTGACCGTCTGAGCGTGATCGAAAACGAGCTGGGCAATGTAGATGAGAACATCGCCGGTTACAAGAGTGAGCACCTGCTGCCGGATGTGCAGGCGGCATCCAGCCTCTACCTGTCCCAATCCGCCGAGAACAAGAAGGAGTTGCTGGCACTCAACAGCCAGCTTTCCACCGCACAGTATATCCGGAAAGAGTTGAACAACAAGAAACTCAGCCAGCTGTTACCCACCAACTCCGGTATCGCTAATGTCAATATCGAGAGCCAGATCGGTGAATATAACACGATCGTGCTCGAACGTAACCGCCTGATCGCCAACAGTAGCGAGAAGAACCCTTTGGCAAAAGACATGGCTAACTCACTGCAAAGCATGCAGCGTACCATCATTCAGTCGGTGGACAACCTGATTGTTTCGCTCAATACCCAAATACGCAACATCCGCCAACAGGAAGCCACGACCACCAGCCAACTGGCTTCCAACCCGAACCAGGCGAAATATCTGCTTTCTGTGGAACGCCAGCAGAAGGTGAAGGAGGAACTGTATCTTTATCTGCTCCAGAAACGTGAGGAGAACGAGCTTTCACAGGCTTTCACCGCCTACAATACACGTGTGATTACCGCTCCGAGAGGCAGCATGCTTCCCACAGCCCCCCGAAAGATGAATATCCTTTTGGTGGCATTCGCCATCGGTCTGCTTGTTCCGGCGGTGATTATTTTCATGAAGGAAAATATGAATACCAAGGTGCGCGGGCGAAAGGATCTGGAAAACCTAAGCATTCCGTTCATCGGTGAGATCCCCCAATATCTCAGTGCTAAGAAGAAATTGGGATTCGATAAACACACACAGTCTGTCATGAAAGCCATCGTGGTGAAGGAAGGCAACCGTAACATTATCAATGAAGCGTTCCGCGTGTTACGTTCCAATATTGACTTTATGGCAGGCAAGGACAGCGGTCAGAACGTGTTCATGCTTACCTCGTTTAATCCTGCAGCGGCAAGTCGTTCCTTGCCATGAACATTGCCATGAGCTTTGCCATCAAGAAAAAGAGAATATTGGTGATAGACGGTGACCTGCGTCACGGCTCCACCTCCTCCTACGTGGATTCCCCGAAGACTGGTTTAAGTGATTATCTGGCAACCGTGTCAGTGACTGGAAGGAGATTATCGTGAAGGATGAAAAATACGACAACCTGCATATCATCCTATCGGTACTGTTCCCCCAAACCCGACGGAACTGTTGGAGGACGGCAAGCTGGCCACTTTGATAGAGGTGCTTCGCAGCGAGTATGACTATATCTTTATTGACTGTCCGCCTATCGATATCGTGGCCGATGCGCAGATCATCGAGAAACTGGCTGACCGCACCGTCTTTGTAGTCCGCAGCGGTTTATTGGACCGTAGCATGCTGCCCGAACTAGAAAATATTTATCAGGAGAAACGTTTCAAGAACCTCAGCGTGATACTGAACGGTACAGAAAGTGCCGGAGGCCGCTATGGCTATAGATATGGCTATCGCAACGGCTACTCCTCCTACTATGGAAATAAAGGAAAAATGGGGGGGGTAAATGGGTGGTCATCAAGTGATTGATTTTGCATGTTATCGTTCTCATAAGAACTTTTAATTTTCACACTCAACTATCATGTGGCCCTTTCGTAAGACAATAACCTTCGCCCGGAGCGGTATCCTGAAAGGAATGACCGACTGTCACAGCCATCTCCTTCCGGGAGTGGATGACGGGGTGGGAACATTGGATGAATCACTCCGAATTCTAGATATGATGGAAAAGCAGGGAGTCAGAAAGCTGTGGCTCACGCCGCACATTATGGAGGACATCCCTAATGAAACTGTGACCTTGCAGGAAAAGTTCCAAGAATTGAAACGGAGTTATAACGGCACACTGGAACTTGCCTTGGCTGCGGAATACATGATGGACAATCTCTTTGAGGAGCGGTTGGAAAAAGATGACCTGCTGCCCCTAGAGGAGGGGAAACGTTACCTGTTGGTGGAAACCTCCTATTTCAATCCACCAATGGAACTGCTCTCTGTCCTGCAACGCATCCAAAAGAAAGGTTATTACCCGTTGCTGGCACATTCGGAACGGTATGAATATATGCAGAAGAAGGATTATCAGGCCTTGAAGGACGAGCATGTCTCCTTCCAGCTCAATTTGCCCTCGTTGGCGGAATGTACGGAAAACATGTGCAGGAAAAGGCCGAAGCCCTGCTGAAAGCCGGAATGTACGACCGTACCGGTTGTGACATCCATGCCATAGGCTGTTACAAGACATTGGTCGCTTCGGCAGTAAAATCGGAAGTCATTGGAATCTTACAGAAACAAAGTGATCAATGATTGCAAATTTTGCATTGACGAGACTTGTAATCCGAAAGGATGACGCTGGAACAGGAACGTACTGCGCATCTTGAAACAAGGTGAACAATATCAGTTCAATGGCTATGGTGATGAGTGCGGGTCGCTTGAAAGGGATTTCTTTGCTGCGGGGGTGACAATAAGTGCCATTGTCGGCAAGAATGGAAGTGGCAAAAGTTCTTTGTTGGACTTGACATACCGTATGTTCAATAATTTGGGTTACTGCCTGAAACGTAGTTTGAAACATAAACCCACAGAACCGCACCTGGGTTTTGTTCCCGACCTGTATGCCGACCTTGATTTTGTGGTGACAGACCCCAAAACGGATGTAAAGACGTATTGCTGCATCCATAACTATGGAGATACAGTGGCGTTTGAATACGGAAAGGAAAAGTTCAAGTTCCCTCCTATACGTGGCAAAGCGGATAACGAGGACGAGTTTGCCGGTTATGAGCCGCTTGAAAGCCTTACCCGGAAAGAACTGGGCAAACTGTCCCACTGTTTGTTCTATACTATTGTCATTAATTATTCCATGCAAGCGTTCCTACCGGATGAATACACGTCAGACGGCACGCTCTGGTTACAGGATAATGAACCGATATTAGCCATGAAAAGCACTTGGATAGACGAGATGTTTCATAAGAACGACGGCTATATGACTCCCATCGTGCTGAATCCCTATCGCAACCACGGGACTATAGATATGGGAAATATTGATGAGCTGATAGATACTTACGCCCTTTCTCTTCTGATATTCTATAAGAACCGCAAAAGACAAAAGGAGTTTATGCCGGGATATACTACCGGAAGGATTGAGTTCAGCCGCAATGATGGTAAACTGATAGACAAATGCAGGCAATTCACGGGGGCAGCCGACCGGCAACAGTTCATGAACTTGTTTTGTGATGCGGTAAAAGATCCTATGCACTATGCCTCCCAAATTGTCCGTGCCTATGGATTTGATACAGACCGGGCAAATGGAATGACGGCTGAATTGTACCTCTACCTGGTCTATAAGACATTCGCCATTGCTGCAAAATATGCCGATTATGAGGTATACAGTGAGATAGGTCGTGTGAGAAATTGTGTCAAGCCGATTGGTGATGCCGATTTTGAGAAGGTCTGTAGCAGTATCAGGGATTTAGTCAAATTAATTTTGTCCGATCCGTCACACATAACATTCAAAATCAGACAGACGTGTTATCTGCTCTGTTGTCTGGAACTGGTGAACAGAAATTCTCATTTGGGAAAAATGCTACAGTGTGAACGCTTTACCATAGATGATTATGTATTGCTTACCTCGGTGATATGGAAACAAGTATCTCAGGAAAGGCAGTCGGTTATGATGAATGGAAAAGCGCAATATCTGGAAAGGATTATCCAGACTTTGCCTCCGCCCCTGTTTAACGCAAACATTGTCCTGAAAAATAAAAACGGTGTGGAAGTGGATTTCCATCATCTGAGTTCCGGAGAGAGGCAGTTCATGCATTACACTGTGCACAATGGTTTATCACATCAAACAATATCCGCACCATCAAATCAACGAACCCGCTTACGTTACCGTAAAATAAACATCGTGCTGGATGAGGCCGAACTCTGTTTTCACCCGGAAATGCAGTCGGCGATTTGTTGATGCTTTGATAAAATACTTGTCCGTCACGGGACTGACTGGTACTGTGCTTTCCATATACTGATTGTCACCCATTCGCCCTTCATCCTGAGTGACATTCCACAATGCAATATCCTGTATTTGGAAGAAGGAAGACAGATAAACGGAGAAAATGCCATCACGGTGAATCCTTTCGGGGCGAACGTGAATGACGTACTGGCTCAAAGTTTCTTTTTGGACAGGGGATTTGTGGGTGAATTCGCTAAAAAGAAAATAGAGGGCATCGTGAGCTATCTGAAGTCAGACAAACTCGTGAAAGACGGTTGGAATATGGATAAGGCGGAACGGTTTATCCATCGGATAATCGGCGAACCCATCATAAGAAAAATGCTGGAGGATATGCTGCATGAGAAAAATATACGTCGATGATAAGGTACGGGCGGCAGCAGATGATTATGCCGCCAATGTGTTCAAGAATCGAAGAGCGGATTTCCAGCAGCCGTTGGACCTGCTGAAAAAATTTCGGGATAATATACTGTCTACGCAAGATACAACCCAAGGCAAAGTTTTGCTGGCATACGTTGACCGTATCCTTGCCGTACATTCTGATCTGCTCCACGCTGAACCGAAACAGATGAACATGCTCATCCATGAGTTCAACGACCATAACTTCAAGGTGAAAGGAAAAACGGAAGAAGGACAAGAATGCGCAGACGGAGTCGCTGATGAAAACCAGGATTCAGTACCAAAAGAGCCCCAAAAAGAGCGAAACACATCTTTTTTACGAATGGATAGTTGAGGCTATGCGCTATGATGATGTGTCTTCCCAAATCATCCCCTATCTGAACAGGATCAACATCCGCACGTGTGTGTATTGCAATGCCCAATATGCGGTAACTGCAAGGAAGGTAGGGAAACGGAGTATCCGTTATGAAGCGTTTTTTGAGCTGGATCATTTCTATCCAAAATCGATTTATCCTTTCCTGTGTACGAATTTCTATAACTTGCAGCCAAGTTGCAGTTCATGCAACAAGCATAAGGAACAAAATCCGAGTTTGTTCAATCTATACACCAACGATATCAATGAAACATTGAATCCGTTTCAATTCAGCATACCACATGACAAAGTCGTACTTGAATATTTGAAGAGCAATACAGCGGAAGCCCTGGAGATCTGCTTTGACGCGCCCGGAAACAATCTTTTGAGAGAAAATCATGAAAAGTGTTTCCACATTACTCCACTGTATTCCGCATTCAAGGATGTGGCGGAAGAAATTATCTGGAAACGCAAGGCATGGGATAAGAGCTATATGAAGATGATGGAAAATCAATACGATGGGATGACCATAACTCCTTCCCTTCAGAAACGTATCATTTTTGGTTTTCTGGAGAATGAAACGGACATTCATCTACGTCCGTTGACTAAATTGCAACAAGACTTGTACAATCAACAGGATTTGGTGTAATCTTTAATCTTAGAATAAAAGACACTGATATTTTTATATCCAATGTTGTTATGCATGGTTTCACTATGGCTCATGCATAACAGCTATGGCTTTGGTCCAGACAGTGGTCGGATACGAAGCTGCATTAACAACATTGACGATAATCACGATTGTTCCTCTATCAAAGATTCTGTTGTCCTTCGTGTGAGGAGTGGAACTTCTTCGTCATGCCCCACAAGTATGTCTTAGGTGAAATAGAATAGATGCGATTAGGAAACCTCTTGATTATTAGTCAAATGTATAGTGCTTTGTGCTTACGATAAATTATAAACAATATACTTTTATGAATGTTCATCTTATAAGGGAAAACGAAAATCAAAATGATGGTTCTTATATCCACTTGTATCGGAATAAACAGATCGGTGCATGGTGTGCATACGGTTATTCCGCATACGGTTTACGTCTTTTTTGATAAACAACAAGGCTACATGAATTTTCGTAGTTACTCAGACTGTCTTCAGATGCCGTGTACGGTTACATCCGGAGAATCCCTTGTTTCATTGTTGCAAGGTTCTGTTGAGGTAAGTTCACAAACTGAGACCTATATAAAGTTAAAAATGGCAGATACAATAAATTTTAATGCTTATCAGAAGTGGTTGCATAAGCTGAAAAAGGACGACCCGAATGATGATGCAATAATTGTCACCACACATGTCAGCCAATATGTGCCACGGGACAGTTTCATTCCCGATGGAATGTCTGCATTTGCGCGCAATGTAAAGCGTATCGGTGATTTTATCCTGTCATTGATTGCATTGATCATTTTTTCTCCGTTATTCCTGTTTTGCTATATTGCCATTCGCAGGGAAGATGGAGGAAGTGTCATTTTCAAGCAAGAACGTATCGGTAGATTCGGGCGCCCGTTCTACATATACAAATTCCGCTCCATGCGTCTGGATGCCGAGAAGTTCGGACCGCAGCTTAGTCATACCGGGGGTGAAAATGATTCCCGATTGACTAAGACCGGTCGTTTCATCCGGGCGCACCATTTGGATGAATTACCCCAACTCTACAATGTTCTGCGTGGCGATATGGCATTCATCGGTCCACGTCCGGAGCGAAAGTTTTATATCGACCAGATACTTGAACACGACAAGCGATATACTTATCTTTACCAAATCCGTCCGGGCGTAACATCATATGCCACACTATATAACGGCTATACGGATACGATGGAGAAGATGCTCCGACGTTTGGAATATGACCTTTATTATTTAGGACATCGCTCATGGTGGTTCGACTTTAAAATTCTGTTGAACACATTCTGTTCAATTGTACTCGGAAAGAAATTTTAAAAGATTAATAACTTATATAACAGATTGATAATGAAAGCTTGTTTTATGGGCTTGGGGTATATCGGATTGCCCACAGCCGTTATCGCCGCCAAGCACGGCATTCAGATTACAGGAGTTGATATTAACCCCCAGGTAGTGGATATGACGAATGCAGGACATCTGCATATCATTTGAGCCGGGTATGGAGGAGATGTTGCAGGAGGTGGTGAATGCCGGCTCG
>ENA-OQEB01000800-OQEB01000800.1-human-gut-metagenome-genome-assembly--contig:-NODE-800-length-12318-cov-4.501928_pt1 | contig 12318 bp, 17 predicted proteins | sample MGYA00242787_ERZ504619 | MGnify/ENA primary metagenome ERZ504619 (study PRJEB26092, sample SAMD00036317) | human gut metagenome | host: Homo sapiens | study: EMG produced TPA metagenomics assembly of... | reverse complement strand
AATGATGAGCAGGGTTTGGGGCAGGCACGCCCCAACAAGATCACTTCGGAAATGCAGACGCATTGCAGAAGTGAAGTCCCAGTGGAGCACAACATTTTTCAAGAATTGAAAATTTGTGGCCACGGGACGGTTCTTGCCCTCTACCGCTGCGCTCAAAACGCTTCATCAGCAAATGTTTCCGAATTGTTAAGACGCAAAAATAAGTAGAGAGTTCCGCTGCTCGTGTATGTTGATCGCCGTTTGCTCCGAACGAAGTTCCTGCCCCTGTTTGTGCAGCGGCGTTGACGAAAAGCCGGTATCACGTTCGGACGGCTTATGAAATTTTCAAGGTACGTTTCCCATAAAGAAAAATACCGCCCGAGCAGCGCAGCGATGGATTTTGTCGGGGTGAATCGGCGGCAAAATGAATCGGGTGTGTTGCGGGGCGGTAAATCTTTTCATGGGGAACAAACCCTCGCTGTTTCGCATTTTATTGCGGATTCGGTGGGATTTGTGACAGAGAGTATCATGGTTTGCAAGGCGCGTCAAGATGGTTTTGCGAAATTTATCGTGATAAAGCGGTGATAGTAGGACTTATCTGGACGGATGCTTGAGAAAAGAGGTCTGGACGGTGCCAGCCCTCTTGACAGGTAGTTGTGGTTTTACATCAGCTGTTGCTTCAGAGCAAGGACATGCTTTCGGATTTCTTCGATGACCCTTTTGAACTCCTCGTCGCTCTTGCCGGTGGGGTCATCAGCCCCCAGTTGTCGTCGAATGGTCTGCCGATGAACGGACAGCCGACGTTGCAGCCCATCGAGATGGCAATATCCGGCGTGGGAATGGCAGAGATCAGCTTGGAATACTGCGTCTGTTCCATGTCGATACCGTACAGCTCTTTCATCAGGCGCACAGCATCCTGATTGATCTGCGGCTTGGTTTCCGTTCCAGCAGAATAGCTCTCGAATACATCCGAGGCAAGTGCCTTGCCAAATGCCTCGGCGATCTGGCTGCGGCAGGAGTTGTGGACGCAGATAAAGGCGACTTTTTTCATTGGTATCTCCTTCACAGTGTCAGCAGACGATTTCCCTTTACATCGTCCGAATGCCACTTGGTAACAGCAAATTGTCCATCCGTGTGACGGTCGATTTGATTGATCCAGACGGCTTCATTTTCGGCTTTGGCTTCCAGCATGGCACTCTGCGTTTGTGTTCCGTAAAGGCTCTGGTTGATGATCCACCACTTTGTGTGAATCTGGGCGCGCTTCAGATCATCTTCCAGACGCAGTGCTTCATAAACCGGCGTTGCTTCCGGCAGCGTAACGATCAGAACTTCGGTTTCTTCGGATTTCAGGCGGGGAAGCAGACGAATCCCCGATTCAGGAATTTCACCTTTGGTGCGCTGGATCTCCTGACTGTAACTCTGCGTGGATTCCAACAGAAGCAGCGTATGCCCAGTGGGAGCCGTGTCGATCACAACGATCTGGTCGTCCGCTTTTTCAACGATTTCTGCAAAAGCACGGAAAACCGCGATCTCCTGTGTGCAGGGAGAGCGAAGGTTTTCCTCGATATAGGCCAGATCATCCCGCTCAGACCAGCAGCTTTTGCCTTGGAGAGAACTTCGTTCTGATATTTCCGCAGTTCTTCGGCTTCGTCAATGCGGCTCATGCTGATGCCGCTGCTTTCGTCCAGAACAAACTTCAGATGTGTGGCAGGGTCAGTCGTTGCCAGATGCACCGATTTCCACATTTTGGCGAGGTTCAGGGCGATTGCCGCCGCAACGGTCGTTTTGCCGACACCGCCCTTGCCCATGGTGAAGATCACGCGCTTTCCGCTTGCTGCAAGGTCGGCGGCGACATCGTGCAGGGAATGGAGCTGTGTCGCATGGACTTTCTCGGAAAAGGCGGTCACATGTCGGTGTGGAGCAGAGCACGAATGTTTTCAATTCCTGTCACGTTGTAGGCGCGAAGCGGTACGTTGTAAGTCGGCAGGGAACGCAGAGCATCCGGCAGGGCGGCAAGGGCAGCCTGCTGTTTTGCATACAGCTTTTCAGACAGTTCATCGCCCTGCTCACTCAGGACACCGTTGACGATCAGCAGTTGGTTTTTCACACCCAATGCGGAAAGCTCGGTGGATGCCCGTTCTGCTTCTTTCAGGGGAGCGATTTCCGGTCGGGTCACAAGCAGCAAGGTGGTCAATGCCTTATTTGCAAGGGTATCGACTGCCTGACGGTAAACTGCTTTTCGGCTTTCCAGCCCGGAGAGCTGCCCCAGACAGGAAGCACCGTGTGTGCTTTCACTGATAAAGCCGCTCCATGCAGAGGGAAGCTGCAACATCCGCAGGGTATGCCCGGTCGGGGCAGTGTCAAAGATAATATAGTCGTAACGGCTGGCAGTGTCAGAATCCGTCAGGAAGTTGGAAAACTCGTTGAATGCGGCAATTTCGACCGTGCAGGAGCCGGAAAGCTGCTCCTCCATATTGGTAAGGACGCTTTCCGGCAGCTTCCCGCGATAGGGAGCGATCACACTTTCGCGGTATTCAGCAGCAGCCCGCATCGGGTCAAGGTTTGCCGCTGACAAATTGGGAACACCATTGACAGGAGAGGGCTTGTTCGTCAGAGCCATGGAAAACATATCCTGTAAATTGGATGCGGGGTCTGTGCTGACCAGCAGTACCTTTTTGCCGGAGTCCGCAAGAGAAACGGCGGTCGCACAGGCAAGGCTCGTCTTTCCAACGCCGCCTTTGCCGGTAAAAAACAGGTATTTCGTCAATGTGAGGGTATCCGGGGTGAAGCTCTTCATTTTAACACTCTCCGTGGCAGCAGCAACCGCCGCTTTTCTTGGGCTCCTGCAACCAATCAGCGGGCAGACCCAGCCATGTCAGGATTTCATCATTGGTAGGATAACGACCGGAAAGCACGATCTTACCATCCAGCGTTACAGCGGGAAGTCCCTCTGCACCATGAGCGTTGATAAACTCGTTGATGGTCTGGTCACTGATGAATTCCAGCGGTGCGCTGTTCAGATTATAGCGAGGAATTACGACACCGTGCTTTTTCAAGGCATCCAGTGTCGTAGAGATACGCAGAAGTTCCGGGTCAACACTGACACCGCAGAGACCAGTAGAGCAGCACATTGCAGGTTCAAAAATTTTCAAATCTTTCATTTCAGAGAATCCTCCGTTTTGCTCAGAAATTTGTTTCGGGTATGGTTTGCGATATTTACAAGCAGCAGCATGACGGGAACTTCGGTCAGCACACCAACCGTGGTGGCAAGTGCGGCGGGCGAAGTCGTGCCGAACAGAGCCACGGCCACAGCGACCGACAGCTCAAAGAAGTTGGACGCGCCAATCATTCCGGCAGGAGCAGCGATGCGGTGCGGCAGCTTGAGGAGCCAACAGGCGGTATAGGCGATGGCAAAAATCAGCAGGGTCTGCAACACCAGCGGGACCGCGATCAAGACGATGTGGAGCGGATTTTCCAGAATGACCTGCCCCTGAAAGGCAAAGATCAGCACCAGCGTCAGCAGCAGACCAAGGATGGTGATGCCGTCAAATTTCTTGACAAAGACATTCTCAAAATAGTCCTGTCCTTTTTTCCGGGTCACAAGCATCCGGGTCAGGACACCGCCCACCAGCGGGATGACTACGAACAGCACCACCGACAGGAACAGGGTATCCCACGGGACGGATACATTGGAAACTCCCAGCAGGAACTTGACGATGGGAACGAACGCCACAAGGATAATGAGGTCATTCGTGGCAACCTGCATCACCGTATACGCCGGGTCGCCGTTTGTCAGGGTACTCCACACAAAGACCATCGCCGTACAGGGGGCTGCACCCAGCAGTACCGCACCGGCGAGATATTCCGTGGCAAGGTCAGGTGTGATAAATGCCTTGGACACCGTGAAGAAGAACAGACTTGCCATGCCGTACATGGTGAACGGCTTAATGAGCCAGTTGACGATCCATGTCACGAACAGGCCTTCGGGTTCCTGCCCACGTTTTTGATGCTGCGGAAATCCACCTTCATCATCATGGGATAGATCATCACCCAGATGAGGATCGCCATCGGAATGGAGACCCGTGCATACTCGAACTGATTCAGAAATGCAGGAATCTGCGGCAGAAATCTGCCGGTCAGGACACCCACCACCATACACAGAATGACCCAGACAGTCAGATATTTCTGAAATACGCTGATACCAGCCTTATTCTTCGCAGCCACAGCAGCAGCCCCCTTTCTTTTCCGTAGAGCATCCACCTGTGCAGCAGGTCAGACCCTCGATAAAGGACTTGAAATCGGCTAGGGTCTCGCAGTTCAGGGAGTAGTAATGCCACTTGCCTTCTCTGCGGTCATTCACAAGACCGCACTCGACCAGAATTTTCATGTGGTGGGAAAGGGTCGGCTGGGTGATTTCAAACCGTTCCAGCAGCTTGCAGCCGCATTTTTCCCCATCGGAGAGCATTTTTACGATCTCCAGCCGGTTTGCATCGCCCAAAGCTTTGCAGATGAGTGCAACGTCCATAGATTTCATAGCTTTTTACCTCGCATTGATGATTGTCTATGCGAATAGAATAGCACATACATTGATGAACGTCAATGCTTTTGAAAAAAATAGCAGATACACCATATTCCTATCATGCATCTGCTTGGTTCGATTTTTGTGGAGCTTTTACCGCTTCCAGACCGCTGCGGCATTGGAATGTGACATCAGTTCTTCGACCGGGATTCCGGCTGGGCAGATGTCCTGACACGCAAGAGATTTTCCGCAGCCTTCAAAATAAAGCTGACGATACGCATTTGCGAGTTCTGTCCGATGGGCAATATCCTGTTCTTCGTTCAGAATACGGTAAGCGTTGACGGGCAGAACAGCTCCGGCAAATTCGCTGTTCGGGTCAAAGTTCGGGCAGACCTCCAGACAGCAGCCGCAGAGCAGACACTTAGCAGATTGATACCGCTGGCTGTGCGTATAGCTGGTCTGGAACGCATCTCCTTCCAGCCACAGCTTTGTCCGCTTCAGTGCTTCAAAGATCACGGAACGGTCTACGACCAGATCTTTCACCAGTGGGAATTTGCTCAAAGGCTCCAGAGTAACAACGCTTCCCTTACAGTCCCGCAGAAAAACGGAACAGGCAAGACGAGGCAGACCATTGATCCGCATGGCACAGGCACCGCACTTGCGTATCATGCAGCCGCATTCCCACGCAATGGGGGAAACGACCGTTCCGCTCTTTTCGCACAGAGGGCTGCGGTGATTCAGCTCGTTCAACACCGAAGCAATCGAGGTGTCCGCACTTCCCTCAAAGGAAAACTCCTGCCAGCAGGGTGAAGCCTGCGGGTTTTCCTGCCGTTTGATTCGGATGGTGTAGTTCATAAATCATGCCGCCTTTCGGGGATGGATTCAAAGCTGATGGCGATATGCTGCCCGTTCCAGTGTGCCACGGTGGTTTTGCAGTAAACGGCATCGTTGCGTTGGGGATAATCTGCCCGCCAGTGCGCACCCCGGCTTTCTTTTCGGGCGAGGGCACTTTCCAGCATGGCACAGCCCAGAAGCGGAAGGGTGCCAGACAGTTTGCGGATTTCCTGAATGCCCGCTTCCAATGTCTGTGCATCCCGCACGACACCGAGTGCGTTCAGCAGAATACGATTCATCTGCATTTGAGCGTCCGGGGAAAGTTCGGGCAGAAGAGATTCTTCGGCACAGGGCATATTGGGGGAGCCGGCTGCTTCCTGACAGGCAGTTTCCGCAGTGATCTGCCCTCCATAGATCGCACCCAGAAGGGAATTTCCACCCAGACGGTTTGCGCCGTGGTACTGAGCGCAGCATTCACCGGCAGCGTACAGATTCCGCATCGAAGTGCGGTGCCGCTCGTCCACCTGAATGCCGCCCATAAAGTAATGGATACCCGGCAAAATTGGAATGGGTTCTTTGCGAATATCTTTGTGCAGATAGGTCTGACAATCATCCACCAGTCCGGCAAGTTTATGTTCCATGACTTCCTTGGGGAGTTCTGTCATGTCGAGGAACACTCATAATCACGGCTGACGTCCAGACTTCCCGCGCGTGATGTCACGCGGCATCAGGTTGCCGAGTTCTGGATATTTCTCTTCCATGAAATACCACGGCTTCCCGTTCCGCAATGCAAGCAGCCGCCCGCCCTCACCACGGGCTGCCTCACTCAGAAGCATCCGTTTTCCGCCCTGTTCGACCGTGGTGGGGTGGTACTGGATCATTTCAAGATTTGCCATCGGAACACCCAGACGGAACAGTTCTGCGGTGACTTCTCCGGTATTGGCAAGAGAGCCGGTCGTATCACCGAATAAGCCATGCGGCCCGCCTGTGGCAATCAGGACGGCATCGCATACAAACCGCAGCAGTTCGCCGGTATAGGTGTCCTGCACTGTGCAGCCGCCGCAGATGTTCCCGGAAAACAGCAGGGTGCGGAACTTATGGTGAGGAAAGCGTTCGACCGTTCCTGCGCTTTCTTCCCGGCGCACAGCATCGATCAGAGCGGTCATCAGTTGCTTTCCCGTATCGCTTTGTGCAAAGGCCGTCCGCTTTTTCTTCTGTCCGCCAAAATTCCGCAGGTCGAGTTCATCGTCATCTGTCACGTTGAACTGTACTCCCAGACGGTGCAGACTGTGCACCAGTTCGGGCGCAGCCTGCGTCATCCCCCAGACTGCATTCGGGTCAGCAAGTCCGCAGGCGGCGGTCAGGGTGTCTGCATAATGCTGCTCCGGGCTGTCCTCCTCTCCCTTGGTATTCAAGGCTGCATTGATTCCACTCTGCCATAACAGACTGCGCCCTCTCGGAGGCAAGGGAGGACACCAGCTTTACTGTCCAGCCGTTTTTCACAGCAGTCAAAGCAGCGGAAAGTCCTGCCAGTCCTGCACCCACGATCACCAAAGTGTGTTTCATACGTTGTTCCACCCAATATAATATAGAATGATCGAACCGGCAGCAAACAGCACCAGTACAGAAAGAATCAGATAGAGGTCGCCGCGCTGTTCCTTATCCCGGACAATGCCCAGCGATACCAGAAGAGGCCGGAGATTGAGCAGAAGATGCACAAATACCGAAGCGACCAGTAAAAGCTGCGTCAGCAGCCGGACCGTTGTGAACGGAAACAGAATGTATACGCCGTTCTGCACTTTGCCGAACACACCAATATGGAAAAAGAGCATAAGCAAAATGGCAAGCCCACTGGCACGCCTTGCCCAGAACAGAGCGTTCTGCTTTCCGTAGGCTTTCCGCCGTAACGGGAAGCCCGGAATATCTGCGCGGTCAGCAAAAGACCAAGGACGGTGTGCGCCGCCAGAATGCCAACGCCGATCCATGCCAGAAACTTCCTGCCCCGGAACTGATGCCCAGCAACATAAAACTGCCCATCAGCCATGAAGCAGACAGATGAAAAGCAGCAGAACGGAGAGGATGGTGTTCAGTTTTCGCATGAGGGGTCCTCCATTTCTTCTGCGGAAAGCAGAAGGATGTCTGCATCCGGCAATGCTGTTGCATCAAGCATATTTTCTGAAACCAGCAGCAGTTGATACCGCCCATTGATTGCACGGGAACGCAGCATGGTTTCGCTGTGCTGCTTCAACGTGACATCTGCTCCGGCAGCGGTCAGGCGTTCACAAAGAGCCGTTGCATAGCGAAGCAAGGGATAGTCTGTTTTGCAGACCGAAAGCGTCATGTGCGGCAGTCCGGCATCGAAAAGGACTTCTGTCTCACCGGAAACAAATGCTTTCAGGTCATTCCGGAAATCCGCATCAGAAAACGATTCCAGTTCAGGGTTGATGCAGAACAGATAGTTACCTCCAGCGGTGCGGCCATTTGTGCGGCACGTTTCGCTTTCGGGGTCGCACCGGTCAGCCCATCCAGAATAGAGGGCGGTGAGTGCATAAATACGCCAAACGCGGCAAGAAATCCCAATGTCAGAACCAGCGTGATCAATTTTCGTTTCACAGATAGACCTCTTTTATTGCATGGTTGTTCAAATACAAAATCTTCTGCTCAGAACGCAGCAGTTGAATGAATACTCAACTATATTGTATGCGAAATAAGGAGGCTGTCAAGGTCTGTTAGACGACAAATCGCGGGAAGCAGATGCTAACTTTTCCTCTTGACAACGGAGAAAAAGCAGATATAATATGATTGAACGGTTGTTCAACTACAAAACGAGGAGAACGTCTGATGTCAAATTCTTTATACACCTGTAATTGCGATGTGATCCATGAGGACATCGTGAACGATGTAAAAGGCAAAATGCAGCCGAAAGACGATTATATCCAGCTTGCATCGCTTTTCAAGCTGTTCGGAGATGGCACAAGAGTGCAGATCCTTCATGCTCTGGAACAGAGCGAGATGTGTGTATGCGACCTTGCGGTTCTGCTGGGCGTCACCAAATCGGCGGTCTCTCACCAGCTGAAAGCACTCCGGCTTGCCGGACTGGTCAAATTCCGAAGAGAGGCCCAGATCGTGTATTATTCGCTGGCGGATGATCATGTAAAGGAGATCATTGACAAGGGATTTGAGCATTTAAGAGGATGATCGCGCAAGCGATTATCTTTTTACCTTTTAAGTTGAACGATTGAACAATTAAGAAAATACGGTGGAGGTCAAAATGAAAAGAGTATTCATCCTGAAAGGTCTGGATTGCCCGAATTGTTCCGCCAAGATAGAAAAAGAGGTCGGAGCATTGCCGGGAGTGGAATCCTCGGTCGTGAATTTAATGCAGCAGACACTGACCGTTCAGTCAGAAAAGTCTGCGGATGCAACATTGGCGGAACAGGTCGAAATGATCGTTCACAGCCACGAGCCGGATGTTGAAGTTTCAGAAAAGACTGAACCTGCTGTGACGAAGGTCTATCTCCTGAAAGGTCTGGACTGCCCGAACTGCTCTGCAAAAATCGAGAAGGAAGTCGGTGAACTGGACGGCGTGACTTCTTCGACCGTGAATCTGATGAACCAGACGCTGACCGTTCAGGCAGGAACCTCGGTGGCTGCTTCCCTGCTGGATACCGTTACCACGATTGTTCACAGCCACGAGCCGGACGTTGAGGTGTCGGAAAAGCAGCCGGAAGCCACTGCACCTGTCAAAAAAGAAGAAAAAGCGGCGGTCTATAACGATGAGGACAAGAAGCGCACGATACGTCTTGCCGTGGGTGCTGCGGTCTATGCAATCGGTATGGCATTGACCGTGTTCGCAAAGCTGCCGACTCCAGCAGAACTGGCATTTCTGATCGTGGCGTATGTGATCCTTGGTTGGGATGTCGTGTGGCAAGCAGTGAAAAACATCACCAGAGGACAGGTATTTGACGAGCATTTCCTGATGAGTGTTTCCACAATCGGCGCATTTGCCATCGGGGAATACCCGGAAGCCGTTGCAGTCATGCTGTTCTATCAGGTCGGAGAGTTTTTCCAGTCGCTGGCGGTAAAGCGTTCCAGAAAGTCCATCTCTGACCTTATGGACATCCGTCCGGATTCGGCGACCGTCAAGCGGAATGGCGTATTGCAGGTCGTTTCTCCGGAAAGCGTTGCGGTGGGCGAGATCATCGTGGTAAAACCCGGTGAAAAAATCCCGCTGGATGGCATCGTTGTGGATGGCGAATCCATGCTGGACACCAAGCACTGACCGGCGAATCTGTGCCGAGAAGCATCCGCAAAGGCGATGAAGCCCTGTCCGGCTGCATCAACCAGAGCGGTTTGCTGACGCTGAAAGTCACAAAGAGCTTCGGGGAATCCACAGTGTCGAAGATCATTGACCTTGTGGAGAATGCCTCCGCAAGAAAAGCTCCTACCGAGAACTTCATCACGACCTTTGCACGATACTATACGCCGGTCGTTGTTGGAATGGCGGCTGTGTTGGCGATCATTCCGCCGCTCGTCCTTGGTGGCGGCTGGTCTGAGTGGCTGCGCAGAGGTTTTGTGTTCCTGATCGTTTCCTGCCCGTGTGCATTGGTCATTTCCATTCCCCTGACCTTCTTCGGTGGTATCGGTGCTGCATCCAAGCGCGGTGTGCTGGTAAAGGGCAGCAACTATCTGGAGGCACTGAACAAAGTGAGCGTGGTGGTCTTTGATAAGACCGGCACCTTGACAAAAGGTGTTTTTGAGGTCGCAAATATCATTCCGGCAGCCGGATACCAGAAAGAGCAGGTATTGGAGTATGCTGCACAGGCAGAGAGTTATTCCAACCACCCGATTGCAAAGTCGATTCTTGCAGCTTATGGAAAGTCGATCGACCAGAAGCAGTTCTCTGGCTTTGAGGAAATCTCTGGACATGGCATCAGTGTTATGGTGCAGGGAAAGAAGGTGCTGGCTGGCAATAGTAAGCTGATGGAATCTGAAAAGATTGCCTATTCTGCTTGCGATGCAGCCGGAACAAAGGTCTATGTAGCAGCGGATGGCAGCTATGTAGGCTGTATCCTGATTGCAGATGAGGTGAAACCGGACAGCAACCGCGCAATCGCAGAGCTGAAAAAAATCGGCGTGGAAAAAACTGTTATGCTCACCGGCGATGATGAGCGAATCGGCAAGTCGGTGGCAGACGAACTTGGTCTGGATGCGTATTATGCACAGCTCTTGCCCGACCAGAAGGTCGAAAAGCTGGAAATGCTGGATAAGCAGAAACGGCAGGGCAGCAAGCTCGCCTTTGTGGGCGATGGCATCAACGATGCCCCCGTCCTTGCCTGTGCAGATGTCGGCATAGCCATGGGCGGACTGGGTTCGGATGCCGCGATCGAAGCTGCGGATGTTGTCCTGATGACAGATGAACCGTCGAAACTTGTGGAAGCCATTGATGTTGCAAAGGCCACGAAGCGAATCGTGATGCAGAACATCGTGATTGCTCTTGGCATCAAGAGCGTGTTCCTTGTTCTGGGCGCACTCGGCATGGCCGGTATGTGGGAAGCCGTGTTCGGTGATGTGGGTGTCACGATCATCGCTGTTCTGAACGCAATGCGGATTCTGAAGAAATAAGCACAAACAAAAACAGGGTGCGCCCGATGGGGCACTTTGGTGACAGCGAAAACGATTGTATCGTTGAAGAAATAACTCAAGCGGATACATTGCCGTGTGCGATGTATCTGCTTTTTATAAAATATGATAGGGGATATTATAAACCCGCTTGCAATCCCACTCAAAATATGGTATATGTTATACGAAACCAAATCGTAAATGGACGATTTTCCGTTCAATGATGTGTAAAGTGAGGTGCTTACCATGACCGCTGTGATCTACGCCCGCTATTCCTCGGACAACCAGCGTGAAGAGTCTATCGAAGGTCAGATTCGTGAATGCACCGCCTATGCCGAAAAGAACGGCATCACTGTGGTCAAACACTATATTGACCGTGCCATCTCTGCCAAGACGGACAACCGCCCTCAGTTCCAACAGATGATAAAAGACAGCGACAAAAAGCTGTTTGACATTGTGCTGGTCTGGAAGCTGGACCGCTTTGCCCGAAACCGCTACGACAGTGCCCGGTACAAGACCCAGCTGAAGAAGAACGGTGTCAAGCTTATGTCGCTACGGAAATCATTTCCGAGGGGCCGGAAGGCATCATTCTGGAATCTGTTCTGGAGGCTATGCAGAATACTACTCTGCCGACCTTGCCGAAAAGGTTGTCCGTGGACAGACAGAGAACATCCTGAAAGGCCGCTGCAACGGTGGCCGTGGAACCTTTGGCTATACGCTGGATTCCGAGCGGAAATTCCACATTGACCCGCTTGCCTCCCCTTTCGTGCTGGAATCGTTCAAGAAGTACCGGGATGGTCTCACGATGAAAGAAATTCGGGACTGGCTGAACGAAAACGGCATCAAGAACCCGGTGGGCGGTGCGTTTACTTATAACAGTGTCGAACATATGCTCAAAAATCGACGTTACATCGGAGAACTGAAATTTCGGGATGTGGTCGTGCCGGATGCGATTCCGCCCATCATTCCGCTGGAACTGTTTGAGGATGTGCAGGTGAAGATTGCCAAAAACAAGAAAGCCCCTGCCCGGAGAAAGGCAGAGGATGACTATTTGCTCACCACCAAGCTGTTCTGCGGCTGCTGCGGTGCACTGATGTTTGGTGAAAGCGGCACGAGTCGGACGGGAGAAGTCCACCGCTATTATAAATGTGCCACCGCCAAAAAGAAGAAGGGTTGCAAAAAGAAAACCGTCCGCAAACAGTGGCTGGAAGATCTGGTGGTCAACCAGACCATGCAGCTTGTCCGGGATGATGCCGCCATGGAATCCATCATCGCCAAGGTCATGGAGCTGCAAGACCGGGAGAACACCAATCTTCCCCTCTATGAGAAGCAGCTCCGGGATGCGGAATCGGGTATCCAGAATA
>ENA-OQEB01000799-OQEB01000799.1-human-gut-metagenome-genome-assembly--contig:-NODE-799-length-12331-cov-1.921091_pt1 | contig 12331 bp, 11 predicted proteins | sample MGYA00242787_ERZ504619 | MGnify/ENA primary metagenome ERZ504619 (study PRJEB26092, sample SAMD00036317) | human gut metagenome | host: Homo sapiens | study: EMG produced TPA metagenomics assembly of... | reverse complement strand
TGTTTTTCTTCTTGGATCTTCCAGAAACCTTTTGTGATTTCCATGTACTTTCCTGTCCGGCATCTCACTACTTCCTACCATCATCGCCTGTATGCGCATCCGATAAGTGGCTTTCCTTACGGGAGATTCGTTTGGAGATTTTGCTTCAAGGCTGTTAGCCTCTGTGGAACCTACGATCTTCAGCTCGATGTCTTCTTCGAATTCAAAATCGTGTACTTTAACCTTACATCCAACGCTGATCTTGTCCAGATCTACTTCGTCCTCTACAACAACTTCAGCATTCTTTAAGATCTTCTCGATTTCTTCGATACGTGCTTCAATGTCTCTCTGTTCGTCTTTCGCTGCATCGTATTCCGCATTCTCAGATAAGTCGCCCTGTTCTCTGGCTTCCTTAATTTTCTCTGCTACTTCTTTTCTCTTTACTACCTTTAAATCATGCAGCTCTTCTTCTAATTTTTTAAGTCCTGCATAAGTTAGTAAGTTTTTCTTTTCTTCCATAATAACCTTACTCCCTTTCAACATCCGGTATAGTCTTCTGCGTTTCTTTTCGCCCCGGATCACTACATGGATTTATGTGCTTCCTGATACATCATACCTGAAAAAGGGCAGACTTATTCTAGGATATTCACAATTTCTGTATTATACAAAAAAGCACCCGGATTGTCAAGCATTCCGAGCGCCTTTGCTATTGTTTATATTTCTCATTTCACATGGTTTTAACTTTTATGCTAATCTTGATAAAAGCGCCTCCAGAGCTTCATAACTTTCTATGGTGTTTGACTCTCTTCTGAGCCCTGCGCTGTGACGCATGCCTGCAGTATACCAGGCAACGTGTTTACGCATCTCACGGATTCCTACGAATTCCCCTTTTAATTCAATCTGTTTTCTGGCATGACGCAGGATCATTTCACGTATTTCCTCTACAGACGGGCGTTCCAACAGTTCTCCTGTCCGGAAATAATGGTTCAGTTTGCGGAACAACCAGGGATTTCCCCTTACTGCACGTCCCACCATAACAGCATCACATCCGGTCTGTTTTACCAGTGCTTCTGCTTTCAGCGGAGAATCTACATCTCCGTTTCCAATTACAGGAATGGTAATCGCTTCTTTTACCCTGCGGATCGTATCCCAGTCTGCAGTGCCGGAATAGTACTGCTGTCTGGTGCGCCCATGCACTGCAAGTGCTGCTGCTCCCGCATCCTCAATACGTTTCGCGATTTCAACAATATCTACCGGTTCATTCTCAAATCCGATTCGCACCTTGACAGTCAACGGTTTACTGATTGCAGATGATACTTTTCGAACGATCTCTTCAATCAGATTCGGGTTCTTCAACAATGCAGATCCCTCGCCGTTATTGACAACCTTCGGCACAGGGCATCCCATATTGATGTCCAGGATATCGAAATCTCTGTCCTCAATGGATTTCGCAACCTCTGCCATAAGATCCGGTTCACTGCCAAAAAGCTGCATGGAAACCGGGTGCTCACATGGATCAATCTCCATCAGGGCAATGGTGTTCTTATTGTGAAAAGAAATCGCTTTTGCACTGATCATTTCCATACAGATCAGTCCGGCTCCCTGCTCTTTACAGAGCGTTCGAAATGGCAGGTCTGTGACACCTGCCATTGGTGCAAGAACAAACGGATTGTCAATCTGTACGTTTCCTATTTTCCACTGCATCTTCATGAATGGTTCTCTTGCCTGTACCGGCTCATTCTTTGTCTGCATGGATTCAGTCCTCACTGCCCGATGTTTTCTTCAGTTCTTCTTCCGGGATGTCTCCGAGAAAGAATACTTTATAATACATTTCCAGAGATTCCAGAAGTTCTTTCTTGTCCTGCTGAAGCTGTTTGATCTTCAGTCCGCTTCCGATCTCATCGTAGCGGGCATCTGCTTCCAGAGCTTCTGTTTTAAACTGAAGTCTGCCGTTTTCGTCAAATTCCAGAGTCAGGATTCCTCCTACATCCTCTGTGTAAAGAACACACATGATCTGAAGCTCTTTCTTCACATGATCCGGAAGTGCATTGAAATCCTGATTAAAATAAAATTTCTTCTCATAGGCACTTGCGCCGCAGAGAGTAATGTTGTCCTGATACATAAATTACTGTTTCCCTCTTTCGAAATTATTCAGAATCTTTATACATAGCTGTAAAGCCCACGCACTGAAACCTCTCCTGCGCTGACTTTCACAACTTCTTTATTCTGCCTTTCCACAAGCAGTTCACCTTTTTCATCAATCCCCCTGCAGATTCCTTCGAAACTTCTGTCACCATCGATCACTCTGACCGGCTGGTTCAGATTTGCAAGGATTCTGTGGTAATCATCCAGCAGATGAGTAAAATCACAGGTCTGGATAAATTTCTCATAGTTGATCTCGAAATATTTCATCACCAGTGCAATCACCTGATTTCTGTCATATTCATGACCGCCCTCCAGAATCAGTGAAGTCGCTTTGTCCTGCATTTCTTCCGGAAATTCTTTCAGGTTTACATTGATTCCTACTCCGATGAGAACATAATTGATCTTCACACCATTTGTTCCCATCTCGGTCAGGATACCACAGATTTTCTTCTTAGAGATCACAATATCATTGGGCCATTTAATACTTACGTTAAACCCCAGTTCCTCTGCTGCCTGTGCCACTGCCATTCCCATAACCAGTGTCAGCATAGACGCATACTGCGGTGAAAATTCCGGACGTAAGAGCAGTGTCATCATAATAGAGCTGCCCTCCGGTGCTTCCCATCTTCTGTCAAAACGCCCTCTTCCCGCAGACTGAAATTCCGCAACTGCCAGAGTTCCATGCTCTGCACCATCTTTTGCCAGACGCTTGATCCATGAATTGGTAGAATCTGTTTCTTTTGCAAAAATGGACGGTTTTGCCCGCCCATTTTGTGTCTATCGCCTGTGAAATTGTTTCTTCATTATACAGATGTGCCATTATTTGTTCTCCGGCTCTCCTAATGTTGCTACCATAACAGCTTTGATGGTATGCATACGGTTCTCTGCCTCATCAAATACTTTGGACTGCTCAGATTCAAATACTTCGTCTGTTACTTCCATGTCTGTCAGATTGAATCTCTCGCCCATTTCCTTGCCGATCTTTGTCTTAAGGTCATGGAATGCAGGCAGACAGTGAAGGAAGATTGCTTTCTCGCCTGCGTTCTTCATAACGTCCTTTGTTACTTTATAAGGTGTCAGATCATGGATTCTCTCTGTCCATACCTCATCCGGCTCACCCATGGATACCCATACGTCTGTATAGATAACGTCTGCATCCTTTGTTCCTTCCTGAACATCCTCTGTCAGAGTGATGCTTCCGCCGGATGCTTTTGCATATTCCTCGCACTGAGCAACTAACTCTGCATTCGGGAAATATTTCTTAGTTGTGCAGGCTACGAAATGCATGCCAAGTTTTGTGCAGGCAATCATCAGGGAATTACCCATATTGTAACGGGCATCACCCATGTATACAAGCTTACGTCCTTTTAAATCTCCGAAATGCTCACGGATTGTCAGCATATCAGCGATCATCTGTGTTGGATGATATTCGTTCGTAAGGCCATTCCATACCGGAACACCTGCATGTTTTGCAAGCTCTTCTACGACTTCCTGACCAAATCCACGATATTCGATACCATCATACATTCTTCCCAGAACTCTTGCTGTATCTGCAATGCTTTCTTTCTTACCGATCTGAGAACCTGTCGGATCCAGGTATGTGCTTCCCATTCCAAGATCATGGGCAGCTACCTCAAAAGAGCAGCGGGTTCTTGTACTTGTTTTTTCAAAAATAAGTGCAATATTTTTGCCTCTGTAATATTCATGAAGCTCGCCGGCTTTCTTTTTTGCTTTGAGTTCTGCGGATAAGTCGATAAGATATGTGATCTCCTCCGGTGTAAAGTCTTTCAGTGTCAGAAAGTTTCTTCCTTTTAAGTTCATAATAATTCTCTCCCCGATGTCATTTATTCTCTTTTGTTATTTATCTGTCTCCGCTTTCGGATCAGTGACGATCTCTTTCAGCGAACTTGCCAGACCTGCGATTCCCTGAATATCCGACGGAATAATGATCTTGGTTGCCTTACCGTCTGCTGCCCTGGCAAATGCTTCCAGACTCTTCAGTGTCAGAACTGCCTCATCTGCTCCTGCCTCTCTGATCATGCGGATACCCTCTGCATTGGCATTCTGAACTTTCAGAACTGCCTCAGCCTGTCCTTCTGCCTCCTTGATCATACGCTCTTTCTGAGCCTCTGCGCGGAGGATTGCTGCCTGTTTCTCAGCTTCTGCATCCAGAATTGCGGATTGTTTCTTACCTTCTGCAACAAGGATCGTAGATTTCTTCTGACCTTCTGCGATCAGGATTGCTTCACGACGTTCACGCTCAGCTTTCATCTGTTTCTCCATTGCATCCTGAATAGCTGCCGGAGGAATAATGTTCTTCAGTTCCACACGATTGACCTTGATTCCCCATGGATCAGTAGCTTCATCAAGAGAAGCTCTCATCTTGGTATTGATCGTCTCACGTGATGTAAGTGTCTCATCCAGTTCCATGTCACCGATAATATTTCTTAAGGTTGTTGCGGACAGATTCTCAATTGCCATGATCGGATTCTCCACACCGTAAGTATAAAGCTTCGGATCTGTAATCTGAAAGAATACGACAGTATCGATCTGCATGGTTACGTTATCCTTTGTGATAACCGGCTGCGGTGGAAAATCCACTACCTGTTCCTTCAGATTTACCTTTCTGGCTACTCGTTCAATAAACGGAACCTTGAAGTGAATTCCTGTACTCCAGGTCGCCTGATAAGCTCCCAGACGCTCCAGGATTACTGCATATGCCTGTGGTACAATGCGGACGCAGGATGCAAGGACCCATACCGCAATAACGATAATAACTATCAGAAAAACCACGCCCATAACTAATCCTCCTTATTCTGTTTTACGATAAGTTTCACACCTCGGATCTCTTCGATCGTTACAACGGTGCCTTCGCCGATTTTTTCGTCATCAGCAGAACGTGCAGTCCATTCAATGTCATTGATACGAACCTGGCCTGTCTGCGCCAGATTGTCAATCTCCTGAATCACAACTGCTTTCTTTCCAATCAGACTGTTTGCATTGGTCTGTATGGTTTCTTTGTTGAAGTACTTCATTGCCAGTGGTCTGGTAAAGATGAGAAGTACCAATGAAACACACAGAAACAGCAATATCTGTACAGTGAGGTTCGCTCCTGCATAACATGCAATAGCAGCGACCAGTGCGCCGCCGGCAAACCAGATGGTGGTCAGTCCTGCCGTAATTGCCTCTACAACAAGCAATAACGCAAGAATCCCAAGCCAGATCAAAGGCTGCATGAAACTCCTCCTTTCGTCTGCTATCGTCTCTGACGAGCAGCTTCATACATGAGAATTCCGGATGCATGGCAGCATTCAGAGATTCTACTTTTCCACACATAGGAATCCGTATCAGACAATCAGCACTGTCTGCCGCTTCATCTGTCAGTCCTTTTCCCTCATTGCCGATCAGGAAAGCAGTTCCTCCTGTGTAGGATTCCTGATCATAAGAGTTCTTACCATGCAGATGCGCCGCAAATGTGCGGATATTTCTGTCTTTCAGTTCCTGTGCTAATGATACCACACTTTCCACATATAGGAAAGGCATTCTGTAGACAGAACCATGGTTGATCGTATAACCTCGGGTTTGTGATATCCACGCAGGTCTTTGTCAGAAGAACTCCGCTTACTCCGGCACCCTCTCCTGTACGGAGAATAGTTCCCGCATTTCCCGGATCCTGCAGATCTTCCAGAATCATAACCAGCGGATTTTTCCCGCCGAGAATATCTTCCATTATATAGGAAGGTTTCTTAAGCACTGTCATAATTCCCTGCGGCGTCTGCGTATCGCTCATCTGTCGAAAAACAGAATCTGTTACTATTTCATATGGAAGTTTCTCCACCTGAGCCATCAGTTCTGCATCACCGCTGAGAGCTTCTGATACATACACCTTCGAAATCCAATCCCTAGGTGCTTCGCCGAACATTTTTCTTCCTTCTGCAACAAAAAGCCCTCGTTCTCTGCGGGCTTTTGTTTTCTGGTTCAGCTGTATGATATTTTTTACCTGTCCGTTATTTACACTGGTGATCATATCTTGTCCTCAATTTTCCGAAACCTTATTCAGGTCACTGTTTGCTCCTGCTGCAACAACTGTGCAGTCTGCCGGAAACACTTCATCCGGCGCCACATTCATATTCATCTTATCGCCATGCTTCAGACCGATCAGATTGATGTTATACTTTTCCCTGACCTTCAGCTCCCGAAGTGTTTTTCCTATCCATTCCCGCGGGATCTTAAATTCTGCCATACTGAAATCAGAAGAAAGCTCAAACATATCGACAAATCCACTGGAGAGAAGATTTCTTGCAACTCTGATACCCATGGAATGTTCAGGATAAATCACCTTATCTGCCCTATTTTCTCCAGTATCCTGCCATGAAGAGAATTCATTGCCTTCGCCATGACAAAAGGAACTCCAAGTTCTTTCACCTGCATCGTTGCTGTAATACTGGCCTCCATATTCTCGGCTACTGCGATGACCGCAACATCTACGTTCTGAACTCCAAGCGATTCCAAAATTCCCGGATCACGCACATCTGCCTTGACAGCATAGGAAACTTTCTCTGCGATATCCTGCACATTATCATCTTTATCGTCAATGGCAAGTACATCGCAGTTCGCCTCTGCCAGAGTAAGGGCTACCGTCATCCCGAACTGCCCAAGACCGATCACTGCATAAGATTTGTTCTTCATTTTCTTCCTCATTTCTCTTTCTGAACATGTATTCGTTATCCTCTGCGAATATCCGCCTGACTGCCGAACCGTTACTATCCAATCATAATATCTTCTTCTGCCAGATGTGAATCTGCCGGCATTTTCTGTACACGTACAGTCACTGCAGTTCCCAGAGTCAGCGGACCGATTCTTCCCAGATACATAGTCAGGATCACGATCCATTTGCCTGCTGTATTCAGGCAGGGTGTCAGCCCTCTGCTAAGTCCTACCGTTGCAACCGCAGATGTAATTTCATAAACAACATCTTCTATGGGTGCTTCCGGCATGGCTGCACACAACAGCATACTCATGAGAATAAGTACTGTAAGTACCATACCTGTCACTACAATCGCAGAACGGATGTAGCTGTCTCTGATTCTCCTGTGGTGTACTTCCACATCCCGTTTTCCCTGAAGATTGGATTTCAGACTCAGCAGAAGGACCGCAACTGTTGTTGTCTTAATTCCACCTGCTGTTCCCATAGGGGAACCGCCGATCAACATCAATATCAGGCACAGCATATAAGTTGCATTGGAAAATCTCTCCTGCTTACAGTGAAAAATCCGGCTGTTCTTGTGGTAACTGACTGGAACAAAGATGCCATCCACTTCGTTCCCGGCGAATATGTCCCAATACTTCCGGATTTCCATGATCAAACAGAAAGATCAGTACTGTACCGCCCACAACAAGTATCAGCGTCATCATCAACACAATCTTACTGTGAAGACGAAGATTTTTAAACACACGTCCCACAGGAAGTTTCCCTCTGATGACTCGTTTAATCTTATCCCAGATATCCCACCAGACCACAAACCCAAGACCTGACATAATGATCAGTCCTACACTTGTAAAGTTTACGATCGGATCAGCAACATACTGAGTCAGGCTGTCTTCTCCCAGCAGATCAATACCTGCATTACAGAATGCAGATACTGCCGTAAAAACAGAGTATCCCAGACCTTTTGCCAGACCGAACTGCGGAATAAATCGAACTGCATAACACACTGCACCGATTCCTTCTGCTCCAAACACACAGATCAGAACTTTCTTCACCAGCCTGACCATCCCACCCATTCTGTCCATATTATAGGACTCCTGGATAACACGCCGGTTCCTCAGCGATATTTTCTTTCTCAGACTTATAAAAATAATACTGCCCAGGGAAATCAGTCCCACACCTCCGATCTGGATCAGGACAAGAATAATAATCTTACCTGCCAGAGTCCAGTGAGTTGCCGTAACAACTGTCACAAGCCCTGTTACACATACACTTGTAGTTGCGGTAAACATGGCATACTGTAAAAGATGTGTGGTATCCGGGTGCCGTACCAAAACGGCAGCCACAAGAAGTAACTCCCCCATAAGATAATCCAACCCCCGCAAAACCGAGGGTCAAATTAATACTGGAGCAGTATTTAATTTATGCAGTCTGTTATATAACTGCATCTTTTTATTCATTTGTTTATTTGTTGTTTTTATCATAGTTATGAGAAAGTGACTGGCATACTTCCCACTGATAGTCAGAGATACCTTTCTGCATAGCAAGTGCTTCATTGATATCGAAGTCTACGAATTCACCGTGACGATATCCGACAACGCGGCATGTCTTGCCTGCAATAAGAAGGTCTACAGCCAGGGCACCCATCATAGATGCATATACACGGTCTTTACATGTCGGGCTTCCACCACGCTGCATGTGTCCAAGGATTGTAGCACGTGTTTCAATACCTGTGGCAGCTTCGATACGTTTTGCCATTGCTTCAGAATGACCGATACCCTCTGCATTGATGATGATGTGATGCTTTTTGCCTTTCTTACGGCTCTCGATAATGTTATTGATCAGCTTCTGCTCATCATAGTCATATTTCTCAGGCACCAGAACGTCCTCAGCACCGTTGGCAATACCGCACCACAGAGCAATATATCCTGCACCACGTCCCATAACCTCGATGATACTGCATCTCTCATGAGAAGTGGAAGTATCACGTACTTTATCAATTGCTTCCATTGCTGTGTTTACAGCTGTATCAAATCCGATGGTATATTCTGTACATGCAATGTCAAGGTCGATTGTTCCGGGAAGACCGATTGTATTGATTCCGAGATTCGCAAGCTTCTGAGCACCTGCGAAAGATCCGTCACCACCGATGACAACAAGTCCGTCAATTCCATGTTTTCTGCAGATCTCTGCTCCACGTTTCTGGCCTTCTTCTGTACGGAATTCTGCACAACGTGCTGTATAAAGGATTGTACCTCCACGCTCGATTGTATCAGATACATCTTTTGCACTCATGTCAATAATCTCTTCGTTTAACAGACCATTGTATCCTTTCAGAATACCTTTTACATTTAATCCATTGCTTAAACCTCTTCTGACAACTGCACGAATTGCAGCATTCATTCCAGGTGCGTCACCACCGCTGGTAAGGACACCAATGGTTTTTATCTTGTTTTTCTGCCATCTTTTCTTCCTCCATCTTCTGAATCTATCTCATTTTTACTATACACATATCCGGGTATAGTTTAGCGCATTTCTATAAGTTTTTCAATCCTCTTTCTACAACTTTAACATTGGTTTTACCATATTTTTCGTACATATAGTTCAGCCATGAGTCCTGAATTTGTGCATGATATCCAACCGGAAGCTTCTTTATGGCCTTTACGTCTTTCAGGTAGATCACAACAGCACTGTCACCCGGTGAACGTCTGAGGTCTGCAAGCAATTCCTGAGATTGCTGTGTGTAGCTTTCTTTATTGTCAAACTGTATCCAGATTTCCCTTGGCATATTGTCAAAGGGACGGATTTTTTCAAGGATCAGTTTACTGGCGCGATCGTCCTCTGCAGATACTCTGCCCTGAATAAATACTCTGCCTTCTTCATTCAGGAACTGCTGACTTTTCTCATAATCTCTGGGGAACACAACTACCTCCACTGTTCCTACCAGATCCTCCACTGTGAGGAATGCCATAACCTTATTATTCTTTGTATATTTGATGGTTTTATCCGTAATCATTCCACCGATAATTACTTTCTGACCATCCATGACTTTCGGAAGATTTGTTTCTTCATCCTGCTGAAAATCCGAGGTTTTCGCAGAAATGGTTTTCTCCATCATTTCCCGGTAATTTTCCAGAGGATGACCACTGAGGTAGATTCCCAGAACTTCCTTCTCATATCCCAGAAGTTCCTCTTTTCCGAATTCCACCACATCGGGCATACGGATTTCAAATTCTTTCTTGTCCTCCTCGCTTACCAGATCAAAAAGACTCATCTGTCCGGCCAGTGAATTCTTCTTCTCCTGACTGATGTTGTCGGAAATCTTCTGATAAACCAGCATTTTCTGGCGGCGGTTACCATCCAAGCAATCCAGCGCACCTGCTTTGATAAAGTTTTCTACTGCTCGCTTATTCATCTGCGGAGAGTTTCGTTCCATAAAATCCTTCAGGGAACGATATTGTCCGTTCTCGTCCCTCTCTTTTACCAGGCTTTCAATAACCGGACGTCCCACACTCTTTATAGCGGACAGGCCATATCGGATTGCACCGTTATCTACAGAAAATCCGTACATTCCACAGTTCACATCCGGTGGCAGAATCTTAATCCCCATCTGTCTGCAGACCAGAATATATTCTGCAACCTTATTGGGAAAATCAATAACCGATGTCATTAATGCGGCCATAAATTCCACAGGATAGTAATATTTCAGATATGCAGTCTGATAGGAAACAACTGCATAGGCTGCTGCATGGGACTTATTAAAAGCATATTTGGCGAAATCGATCATTTCATCATATATTTTATTTGCCGTTGCTTCATCAATTCCATTTGCAATACAGCCTGGAACTCCCTCTGCTTCATTTCCGTAAACAAAGTTCTGGCGCTCCTTTTCCATGACAGAGGCCTTCTTTTTGGACATTGCACGGCGCACCAGGTCGCTTCGGCCCAGAGTATAACCTGCCAGGTTACGAACGATCTGCATAACCTGTTCCTGATAGACAATACACCCATAAGTAGGCTTCAGGATTGGCTCCAGCTGAGGGCAGTCGTAACGGATGGTATCCGGACGGTTTTTGCCCCGGATATACTGAGGGATAAAATCCATGGGGCCCGGGCGGTAAAGAGAAATTCCTGCGATCACATCTTCCAGACTCTGAGGCTTCAGTTCCTTCATGAAGTTTTTCATTCCCGCACTTTCAAGCTGAAATACACCATCAGAACGACCGGTGCCAAGGGAATCCAAAACCTTTTTATCATCATAATTAATCTTCTGCATATCCAAAGTCACTCCTGCATCCTTCTGGATCAGCTTTACTGCATTCTGGATCACAGTCAGAGTACGAAGTCCCAGGAAGTCCATTTTTAAAAGTCCCAATTCTTCCAGTGTTGTCATAGTAAACTGAGTGACAATAGACCCGTCTGATGCTCTGGAAAGCGGTACATATTCTGATACGTCCTTCTGGCTGATAACAACACCTGCCGCATGCATGGAGGTATGTCTGGGAAGTCCCTCCAGACGTCTTGCCATATCGATCAGATAATGAATTTCATCCTGCTCTTCATATGCTTTTTTCAGCTCAGGGTTCATAGTAAGGGCTTTATCTATAGTAATATTTAATTCCTGCGGGATCATTTTCGCAATGGAATCCACCTGTGCATAAGGCATATCCAGTACACGGCCCACATCCCGGATCACACCACGGGCTGCCAGCGTACCAAAAGTAACGATCTGAACCACACAATCATCCCCATATTTACGGCGGACATATTCAATAACCTCCTGCCTTCTTTCGAAGCAGAAGTCAACGTCAATATCAGGCATAGATACTCGTTCCGGATTCAGAAATCGCTCAAAGAGCAGATCATAGCGAATAGGATCAAGCTGTGTGATGCCCAAGGTATAAGCAACCAGACTTCCCGCTGCAGAGCCACGTCCCGGTCCTACCATAATGTCATGATCGCGGCATATTTAATAAAATCCCATACTATAAGGAAGTAATCCACGTAGCCCATATTTTTTATAGTAGATAATTCGTAATTCAGACGAGCTTTTAATTCCTCTGTAACCGGCTGATAACGTTCCTCCAGTCCCTCGAAGCATAGCTTGTTCAGATATTCCCAGGATGTAAGACCATCCGGCACATCGAATCTTGGAAGCTTGGTCACGCCAAATTCAATCTCAACATGACATCTCTGTGCAATCTTATGAGTATTCTCCAGGGCCTCCAAAGCATATGGGAAAAGTTCTGCCATTTCTTCCGGGGATTTCACATAATACTGGCCGCCCTCATAACGCATTCTGTCCTCGTCTGCCAGTTTCTTGTTTGTCTGCAGACAGAGAAGAATATCATGAGGATCAGCATCCTCCGCCCTTGTATAATGCACATCATTGGTTGCCACAAGGTCAATCCCTGTTTCTTCGTGCATACGGAGAAGCTCCTGATTTACCAGTCTCTGCGCAGGGATTCCATGATCCTGTAATTCCAAGAAGAAATTCCC
>ENA-OQEB01000798-OQEB01000798.1-human-gut-metagenome-genome-assembly--contig:-NODE-798-length-12332-cov-4.151823_pt1 | contig 12332 bp, 16 predicted proteins | sample MGYA00242787_ERZ504619 | MGnify/ENA primary metagenome ERZ504619 (study PRJEB26092, sample SAMD00036317) | human gut metagenome | host: Homo sapiens | study: EMG produced TPA metagenomics assembly of... | reverse complement strand
ACACTGGTAGGGCATGGTAATGTGGCCCGGTCGGAGATCTTCAGGTTATCGGGGGTGATGGTGATGCCCTGCTCCCGCAGCTTGTTGATCTCGCCGTCCAGATGGTGCGGTCGATGACCATACCGTTGCCCATCACGCAGACAACGTTGGGGCGCAGGATGCCGGAGGGCAGCAGGTTCAGCACAAACTTGCCGCGCTCGTTCTTCACGGTGTGGCCTGCGTTGTTGCCGCCCTGATACCGTGCAACGATGTCATACTCCTGGCTGATCAGATCGACCATGCGGCCCTTGCCTCATCGCCCCAGTTGATACCCGTAATTGCAGTAAGCATAATAAATGACCTCTTTATCATTTTTTCAAAAGACAGCCTTTTCCGTGCACCTTGCCCGGGATACGCCACCTTGGGAATCTGTACCGCCCGCGGAAATGTCCGCAACAATACAATTATAGTATAGCACGAAACGCGGAACAAAAAAAGAGGGAAGAAATACTTTTCTCTCAATTATCCACAGGGCGCTCCTCTTCGTGATGCTGCTTCAGTTCTTCTTCCCCAGCTTGTGCACAGTGCCATCCGGCTCTTTGATCGAGGTGTTGTTCAGCTGGGCGCGCAGGCTGGCCTTTACGTCCGCAACATACTCCTGCCGCAGGGCCTGCTGCTCTGCCTTTTCGGCATCGGTCAGGCCAGTGGTCTTGCTCTTTTTTGCCAGCTCGTTGATACGGGCGATCTTCTCGTTTGTCATCGCAGTTCTCCTATTAGATAAAATGTGATATAATATGACCGGGATGCCCCTTCCGGCAGCTGCGGCTCTTTTGGCGAGGCAGCAGGAGGGAGCTATTTGAATCAAAGCAAGTATAACAAAGGATGAAACCGATGTCAAAACAGTTGAATTTTGCACAGCAGATGGACGAAGTGTTGAAAACGCTGGGGCCGCAGCGGCCAAAGCTGCTGCTCCACGCCTGCTGCGGGCCCTGTTCCAGCGCCGTGCTGGAAAAGCTGTGCCGGTATTTTGAGATCACGGTGCTTTACTATAACCCCAACACCTGGCCTGCCGAAGAATACTACCGCCGGGGCGAGGAGCTGAAAAAGTTCGTGGCGCAGGCGCACCCGCTGGGGGTCACGGTCATCGAGGACCACTACGACCCGCAGGAGTTCTATACGGCTGTGCAGGGGCTGGAAAACGAGCCGGAGCGAGGCGGGCGGTGCACCGTCTGCTACCGTTTGCGGATGCGCCGGGCTGCCCAGTACGCAAGGGAGCACGGCTTTGATTGGTTCACCACCACGCTCTCCATCAGCCCCCACAAGGATGCGGCCCGCATCAATCAAATCGGGCAGGAGCTTGAAGCCGAATTCGGCATCAGGCACCTGCCCTCGGATTTCAAAAAGCAGAACGGCTACCTGCGCTCCCTCCAGCTCTCGGAGGAGTACGGGCTTTACCGTCAGGATTACTGTGGGTGTGAGTTCAGCGCAAAGGCGAGGGGATGAACCGCTCAGTCGCCTGTTGCCTGCCTCTCCTGCCAGGGGAAGTGGCATTGCGAAGCAATGACGGAGAGGTTTACTCCTCCCGCATTCTGGACACCAGAATTGCAAAGACGATCAGCCCCATACAGGGCACGATGTTGGTTGCCATACCAACAGCAAGACCGGCACTTTCTGCTACCTTGCCGATGACCCAGGGCATCAGGATCGCGCCGCTGGATGCCACCGGCAGCATGATGCCCATGCTGGTCACGGTGGTCATTTTACCGGCGCTGGCCACGGCGGTGGGGTTCATACCGGCCATGGAGAAGGCAAAGGCGAACAGCAGCAGGATGGCAGGCAGCTGGCTGTGGGTCTGCATCATGGCAAAGTAGAAGGCAGTGCAGAAAACCGCCATAAACACCATGGCCTTGCGGGGCTGTTTGAGTGGGAACACAAAGGCGATGAGCAGGCGACCGATCAGGGTGGCACCCCACATCACGGTGACGGTATAGGCCGCCAGCGTGCCTGCAATGATGCCGCTGTCCTTGAAGTAGGTGACCATCCAGCCCACAACGCTCTGCTCGGCGGCGTTCTGGCAGAACAGCAGGCCGGTGAGCAGCCAGAAGCGGGAGGAGCGCAAAAAGCTCCAATCGGTGACAGCTTCTTTGGCCTTGGCGCGGCCTGCCATGGGGGTGAACAGGTATACCAGCCAGAGCACCAGACCCAGCGCTGCCAGCGCCAGCACGGCCAGCGTGGTGCTGACCCTGGCAGCGGCAGAGATCAGAAAGGGGCAGAGCAGGGCACCGCAGGCGTAGCAGGCGTGCATGGTGTTCATGCCCCGGGTGCGGTCTGCAGAGTTGCCGCTGACAAGAATGGTGCAGGTGTTCAGGACACTGCCCTTGCAATGCCCACAATGAAGAAGGCCAGCGCCAGCAGAATGGGTAGGCCGGTCAGGCTCATCAGGCCGTAGCCCACCGCATAGCCGATGGTCAACAGCAGGACGCTTGGTTTCATGCCCATTTTTCCCACCAGCGCACCGGCCAGCAGGCCCGCCAGCAGGTTGCCGATGCTCAGCAGGCTGAGCAGGGTGCCGGTCATGCCGTAGGCAAAGCCGTATTCCTCCTGCAGCAGGCTGACCACCACACCGCTGGAAATGGTGCAGATGCCGCTGAAAAAGAAGGTAACGAAGCCCGCGTTCCGCAGGCGGGTGTTCCGTTGTTCCATGGGATTCTCCTTGCAGTATTCGGGGGCGCAGCGCCCATAGTTGCTTTTATTAAAGCATATTCTGGTCAGAAAGCAAGGGCTGTTGAGCCAGCAAAAGCAAAATCAGCGCCCAGTGGAAGCGCCTCGCCGTTCGGTGGGGCGCTTCTGTATTTTATTTTGCGTCTCCTATTGACAAAGATCGAATCGTGCGTTATGATATTGTACGGCATCAAACAGTTCTAAAGAAAACAATCCTGTCACAAACAATTCAAAAGGGAAACCATTATGCACGATGAAAGCAAAAAACAGCCCTGCTGCAACCCCCCATGGGAGCCGCCGCAGGTCATCCCGGCACAGGTGCGCCGGGTGAACAACCTGATCTTCCGCAAGATCAACCAGTTCCACCGGGAGAACAACGTGGACAACGTGACCCCCATGCACGACTGGATCATGAGCTACCTCTACTGGCACAAAAATGAGCCGTATACCAGCGCGATATCGAGCGGGAGTTTTCCATCACACGCTCGACTGTGACGAACATCCTGCAGCTGATGGAGCGCAAGGCTACATCGAGCGCCAGAGCGTGCCGCAGGATGCCCGACTCAAGCGGCTGATCCTGACGGAAGAGGGGGGCCGCGTCCATGAAAAGACGATACTCTCCCTGCACCAGACCGATGAGTTTGTGGCCGGATTGCTGACGGAAGAGGAAAACGCAGAGCTTCTGCGGTTATTGAACAAGCTGCGCAAGGGGCTGGAATGACCCCTGCAAATAAACTTCAGGAGGATTACAACAGATGATCAAAAAACTTGTGTCACATCTGGGCGAGTACAAGCGCGCCGCGATCCTGACACCGATCCTATCTGCTCTGGAAGCCATCATGGATGTGCTGCTGCCTACCATCATGGCCTTTATCATTGACCAGGGCATTGAAAAGGGCGATATGAACGCCGTTATCAAGTACGGCCTGCTCACCTTCCTGGTGGCGGCCATTGCCCTGCTGCTGGGCGTGCTGGCCGGCAGGTTTGCCGCCACGGCATCCACCGGCTTTGCGGGCAACCTGCGCGATGCGATGTATGAGAATATCCAGCATTTCTCGTTCTCCAACATCGACAAGTACTCCACGGCCGGTCTGGTCACCCGTATGACCACCGACGTGACCAACCTGCAGAACGCGTTCCAGATGATCGAGCGCATGTGCGTGCGTGCCCCCGTCCATCTGGTTTTCGCGCTCATCATGGCCTCCATGATCAGCCGCTCGCTGACCATGGTGTTCCTGGTGGCGATCGTGTTCCTGGTGGCAGTGCTGGCAGGCATTATGGTTCCCACCTTCGGCATCTTTGATAAGGTGTTCAAGAACTACGATAACCTGAACGCCTCCGTGCAGGAGAATGTCTCGGCCATCCGCGTGGTCAAGAGCTTTGTCCGGGAGCACTTTGAGAACGAGAAGTACACCAAGGCCTGCGAGAGCCTGTACAAGCAGTTCGTCCACGCCGAGAGCCGCCTGAGCTTCAACAATCCCGCCATGCTGGTCTCTGTGTACGGCTGCAACATCGCCCTGAGCTGGTTCGGCGCACATTACGTCCTGAACGGTGTGATCACCACCGGCCAGCTGAACGCCCTGTTCGGTTACATTATGAACATCCTGATGGCCCTGATGATGCTGAGCATGGCCTTTGTGATGATCGCCATGTCCGCCGCTTCCGCCCGCCGTATCGTGGAGGTGCTGGACGAGACCACCGACCTGCCCGCCCCCAAGGCACCGGTGCAGCAGGTCAGGGATGGCGGTATCGAGTTCGAGCATGTTACCTTTAAGTATAAGCACGGCTCCGGCCAGCCTGTCCTGAACGATGTTACCTTCAGCATCCGGCCGGGCGAGACGCTGGGCATCATCGGCGGCACCGGCAGTGCAAAATCCAGCCTGGTGCAGCTGATCCCCCGCCTGTATGATGCCGAGACCGGCTCTGTCAAGGTGGGCGGCGTGGACGTTAAGGATTACAGCCTGGATGTCCTCCGCCGGGAGTCTCCATGGTGCTGCAGAAGAACGTTCTGTTCAGCGGCACCATCCTCGACAACCTGCGCTGGGGCGATGAGAACGCCAGCGAGGAAGAGTGCATCCGGGTGGCCAAGCTGGCCTGCGCCGATGAGTTCATCGAGCGCTTCCCCGACAAGTACAATACCTGGATCGAGCAGGGCGGCTCCAACGTGTCCGGCGGCCAGAAGCAGCGCCTGACCATTGCCCGCGCGCTGCTGCGCAAGCCCAAGGTGTTGATCCTGGACGACAGCACCAGCGCCGTGGATACCGCCACCGATGCCAAGATCCGCAAGGCGTTCCGGGAGGAGATCCCCGGCACCACCAAGATCATCATTGCACAGCGCATCTCCTCCGTGCAGGATGCAGACCGCATCCTGGTGCTGGACAACGGCCAGATCAACGGCCTGGGCACCCACGAGGAGCTGCTCAGGACAAACAAGATCTATCAGGAAGTTTACAACAGCCAGACCCAGGCGGCGGCGATTTTGACAAGCAGGGAGGTGAGCAGTAATGGCACAGGTGAAAGAAGTGAAGGGCCCCGGCCCCCGTAGGATGGGCGGCCCCAAGCCGAAGGTCGAGAATCCGGGCAAGCTGCTCAAGCGGATCATGGATGAGGTGTTCAAGCACTATCTGCCCCACTGCATCCTTGTGCTGGTCTGCATCATCGTCAGCGCGCTGGCAAATGTGCAGGCAAGCCTCTTCCTCAAGACCCTGATCGATGATTACATCGTCCCCATGACCAAGCAGGCCACGCCGGACTTCGGCCCGCTGGCAGGCGCACTGGTGCGCATCGGCTGCATCTACGCCATCGGCGTGCTGGCCGCATGGCTCAACGCCCGCATCATGGTCAACGTGACCCAGGGCACCCTGCGCAACCTGCGCGTCCAGCTTTTCACCCACATGGAAAGCCTGCCCATCCGGTATTTTGACTCCCACCCCCACGGCGACATCATGTCGGTGTACACCAACGATGTGGACACCCTGCGCCAGATGATCAGCCAGAGCATTCCCCAGCTGGTGTCCAGCGCCATCACCATCGTGTCCGTGTTCACCAGCATGTGCCTGATGAGCTGGCAGCTCACCGTTGTCACCATGCTGATGGTGGCCCTGATGCTGTTCTGCTCCAAGAAGATCACTTCCATGAGCGGCAAGTACTTTGTGGCCCAGCAGAAGGATCTGGGCAAGGTGAACGGCTACATCGAAGAGATGATGGAGGGCCAGAAGGTCGTCAAGGTGTTCACCCACGAGCAGAAGGCTCTGGATGGCTTCCGGCAGCTGAACGATAAGCTGAAGGAAAGCGCCAAGCAGGCCAACAGCTACGCAAACATCATCATGCCCGTTACCGCACAGCTGGGCAATATCAGCTATGCAGTCTGTGCTCTGGCGGGCGCGGCCATGGCCGTTGGCAATGTCGGCGGCATGACCCTGGGTACCGTGATGGCCTTCCTGAGCCTGAACAAGAGCTTCAATATGCCCATCAGCCAGGTGTCCATGCAGGCCAACAGCGTGATCATGGCACTGGCCGGTGCGGAGCGTATTTTCAAGATGATGGACGAGACCAGCGAGACCGACGAGGGCTATGTCACCCTGGTCAACGTCAAGTATGGCAAGGATGACGAGCTGATGGAGACCACCGAGCGCACCGGCATCTGGGCCTGGAAGCATCCCCACCACGACGGCACCACCACCTACCACAAGCTGGCGGGTGACATCACCTTTACCGATGTTGATTTTGGCTATGTGCCTGAAAAGACTGTTCTGCACGGGATCAACCTCTATGGCCGTCCGGGCCAGAAGATCGCCTTTGTCGGCTCCACCGGTGCCGGCAAAACGACCATCACCAACCTGATCAACCGCTTCTACGATATCGCAGACGGCAAGATCCGGTATGATGGCATCAACATCCGCAAGATCAAAAAGGACGACCTGCGCCGCTCTCTGGGCATCGTTCTGCAGGATACCCACCTGTTCACCGGCACGGTCATGGAGAACATCCGCTACGGCCGCCTGGATGCCACCGATGAGGAGTGCATTGCCGCCGCAAAGCTGGCCAATGCCGATGGCTTTGTCAAGCGTCTGCCCGATGGCTACAACACCATGCTGACCAACGACGGTGCAAACCTGTCGCAGGGGCAGCGCCAGCTGCTGGCCATTGCCCGCGCCGCGGTTGCGATCCCCCGGTGCTGATCCTGGACGAGGCGACCTCCTCCATTGATACCCGCACCGAGGCGCTGGTCCAGCGGGGCATGGACGGCCTGATGTATGGCCGCACCAGCTTTGTCATTGCCCACCGTCTGTCTACCGTCCGCAATGCAGACTGCATCGTGGTTCTGGAGCAGGGCCGCATCATCGAGCGCGGCAGCCACGACGAGCTGATTGCCAAGAAGGGCAAGTATTACCAGCTCTACACCGGTAATCTGGCCGAAAATTAAAGAAAAATCGTAAAAAACGGAGCCGCTGTACAAAATGATGTGCAGCGGCTCCGTTTATTTTCAATTTGTTCAAATTCCTCACAAAGAAACTCCATTTTTATCCTGTACAATAAGGGTGCAGTCAGGGAGGAACAGAAAAACATCCTCCCAAGATGCCATGCAGGCAATGAAAACCGCGCATCTCCGGCAGAAACCGGGCGGCGCGGCCCCTTTAAAAAACACTGTCCCCTGCTGATGCGAGGCAATAGCCAAGGCAGCGGACAGACTACCAACCATCTCCTGACAGCCGCAAATGTTTGGGAGTTCTCATACACAGCCAGCGCCGCTTTCTCCTCCTTTCCACGGCGCTGGCTGTTTTTGTTTGGCTAAGAGTTAAACCTCTCAGTCACGGCTGTCGCCGTGCCAGCTCCCCTAGTAGGGGAGCCCTTGGCAAAACTGTCAACTTTGGTGGGAGCCAGGTTCACGTCCTCGGGTTCACCGCTGGCGGCGGTCGTCGTTGTTGCCCTAATAGGGGAGCCCTTGGCATTCCGTTGTGTTTGCATCGTTACTCAGTAACTGTTCTAGTACATGCTCCCTTAACTGTGGCAGATCTATTACATGGATCCCCATTTGTTCCATCCGATACAAGACCAGAGCGGGGCTCTGGTCTTTTTTTGCGGCAGAAGCCATAACGCTGCGTGTAAAGGCGAGAATCCTGTCCTTTTTGTAGAAAAAGATCAGCTGCACATGGCCGGTGAACAGGACAAACAGGGCTGTGCGCAGCTCCCGGGAGCCGAAGAGGAGGAGCAGGTCGCTCTCCTCTAAAAAGAGAACGTCTGCCCGGTCAAGAAACTGCAGGGCGGTCTGGCACAGAGCCTCCCGCTGCGGCCAGTAGGGCGCGGCCTGCGCCAGCCGGGGAAGATAGCAGCAGAGCGCCCCGGCATCCCGGGCGGCGGCAAGGGCCTTGAGGTGGGCCAGCCGCAGGGGGCTGTCCACCAGCCCGGCGGAGGAAAAACAGAAGGCAGAGGCTCCCCGGAACGGGGGCGGCTCCAGCTGCTCCGGCCCAAGGGCCAGCCCGGCGGTGTGGGCACGGTAGGCAGAGCGGTGTCCTCTCCGGTGAACACCACCGGTGTGGGAAAGGCATCCGTGAAGCAGAGCAGAGAGCAATCCACACCATCCCCGGCAAGTCGGCCGCCAGCTTGCGGCCAAAGGGGTCGGCTCCCAGCTGGGCCAGCAGAGCCGCCTGCCCGCCCAATGCGGCGTACTGGCGGCAGAGCCTGCACCCCAGCCGCCGGTCTGCGCCCGGAATGTCTCCGTCAGCTCCGGAGCCATGGCGGCGTTCAGCTCCAGCCAGACTTCGCCCAGACACAAAACAGACATGTGCACCCCTCCCTCCGCAAATAAAAATCGGGTTACAGTATACACGATTTGCCCATCGGATGCAACCGATCCGGGACAAATCCTGACGGAGCGAAATGGTGCGGGCAGGAAAGATCCGATTTTACAAAGACCACCTGTTTTTTACCAATGCCTGTTTTTCTTTGCCCAGGGTTTACCTAAGATTTTCCTTACCATGGTTTCCCCTCTTTCTCCGAACGGGTACAATAGAACCGTTCCCAAGAAACATTGCAACAGGGCCCGGGAGGGCTCAGGATAAGAGAGGAATTATCGTATGAAAGAACATAAAATGTCCCGCCGCAACTTCCTGAAAGTGGGTGCTGTGGCATCTGCCGCCGGTCTGATGACTGCTGCCCCTGTGGCTGCAAACGCTGCCGCTCCGGCTGCTTCCACCGCAGCTGACGAGGAGAACTGCTTTGGCCTGTTCCAGAATAAGCCCAAGTACATCTTCCTGTTCATCGGCGATGGCATGGGCACTGCCCAGATCCAGTCTGCCCGGTTCTATCAGGCACTGTCACCAACAACGGTGCCATCACCGAGGCAGAGCTGAGCTTTACCCAGTTCCCGGAAGTGGGCAGTGTGACCACCTACGACAGCACCTCCTTCTGCCCGGACTCCGCTTCCACCGCTACCTCCATCGCTTCCGGCAAAAAGACCGAGAGCGGTGTCATCAATATGTGCCCTTGGACCCGTGATGTGCCCTATGAGACCATTGCGGAGAAGCTCCATAAGCAGAAGGGCTACAAGGTTGGCATTGTTTCCACGGTGAATATTGACCACGCCACCCCTGCTGCCTTCTATGCACACCAGAAGACCCGCAAGAACTACTATCAGATCGGCGTGGAGCTGGCAAACTCCGGCTTTGAGTATTTCGCAGGCGGCGAGTTCCAGAAGGTGAACGGCGATGGCACCGGCCCCAACAACCACGAGGTGGCTGCACAGGCCGGTTACAACGTTGTCACCACCCAGGCCGGTGCTGCTGCCTGAAGGCCGGGGCAGGCAAGACCCTGATCATTGCCGAGAATCTGGCCGACGGCAAGGCCATGAACTACGCCATGGATGCCGCTCCGGGAGAGTGGCAGCTGACCGACTATGTCCGCAAGGGCATTGAACTGCTGGACAACAGCAACGGCTTTTTTATGATGGTGGAGTCCGGCAAGATCGACTGGGCCTGCCACGCCAACGATGCCGCTGCCTCTATCCATGATGTGATCGAGATGCACAACGCGGTGCAGGCCGCTGTGGAGTTCTACGCCCAGCATCCCGATGATACCTTGATCCTGGTGACCGCTGACCACGAGACCGGCGGCCTGGGCATTGGCTACAAGACCACCAACTACGATACCTTCCTGACCAACCTGGCCCACCAGAAGATGTCCTACGCAAAGTTCGATTCCACCTATGTGAACAACTACGTGAAGAATCAGACTCCCTTTGAGACCGCTATGCAGGACGTGAAGGCAAACTTCGGCCTGACCCTGCCCACCGACCCCGATGCCGCCAACGCAGGCAAGCTGCTGCTGACCGACTACGAGGTGGAGAACCTGCACACCGCTTACGAGCGCACCCTCAAGGTCGGCTCTTCCAGCCAGAGCAAGATGAGCCAGCAGGATTACGAGCTGTACGGCACCTACATCCCCTTCAGCATGGCCATCTGCCACACCATCAACCACAAGTCCGGTGTGGATCACACCACCTACGCCCACACCGGTGCCATGGTGAACCTCTACGCCCGTGGTCAGGGTGCAGACAAGTTCCGCGGCGTGTATGACAACACCGAGATCTTCCACAAGCTGGCTGAGCTGACCGATGTGCAGTAATTGACCAGACCTTCTGTACCCCAAAGCCCTCCGGGACGAGACGCACCGGAGGGCTTTTTGTGTAGGCCGGAATTGTGCACCCCGCCAAAAATCTGCCCCGCGAATTGGGAAAGATGATGGGAGTTGTGGTTGCAATGGGCCGGAAAAAGGCATATAATAAGACCATCAACAGAGTAAGGCCATGCGCGTTAAGTGCCGCATCAACGGGGAGTTGTGCTGCGGACGAAGGTAAGACCCGCGGTGCATGGCCTGCATCCCGCTGCTGCATGGACTTGGGTGCAGACGGGGCCGTCTGCGGCCCCGTCTGGATGTGAACCGTTGAATCACGCCCTCCTTTGTGCGGTTTGTCACAGGGGAGCGTTTTGCATTGCCCGCCCCGCGGTTCCCGAAACAGGGAGGACAATTGATATGAACCATTCCAGAAATTCCGTCCGCAAGCTCACCATGCTGGCCCTGCTCACTGCCATGAGCATCGTGTTTGCCCGGGTGCTGAGCATTTCCACCGGCTTTGTCCGGTTCAACCTGGGCAGCCTGCCCACTCTGCTGGCCGCTGTGCTGTTCGGGCCGGTGGAGGGCTTTGCCGTGGGTGCGGTGGCCGATATGATCGGCGGCACCCTTTCCGGCTACGCCATCAATCCGCTGATCACGCTGGGGGCTGGCTCCATCGGCCTGACGGCGGGGCTTCTCTGGCGCGCCCTGCCCAACCTGCGGCTGGGCCTGCGCACCCAGATCAGCGTGTTTGCCGGCCATGCGGTGGGCTCCATTGTCATCAACTCGCTGGCACTCCACCTCTTCTATAACTATCCGTGGAGCGTGCTGGTGACCCGCATTCCCAACGCGCTGGTCCTGGCGGCGGTGAACACCGTACTGGTGCGCCTGCTGCTGGAAAACAAAACGATCCGAGGCATTGCACAATGAACTATGAAGAAGCGCTGAACTATATCCACGCCGTCCAGTGGGCGGGGCACAAGCCGGGCCTGACCCGCACCCGGACCCTGCTGGCCGCACTGGGGAACCCGCACAAGCAGCTGAAATTTATCCATGTGGCGGGCACCAACGGCAAGGGCAGCACGGCGGCCATGCTGGCCTCCTGCCTGCAGGCGGCGGGTTACCGGGTGGGCCTGTATACCTCGCCCTTTATCAACCGGTTCAACGAGCGCATTCAGGTAAACGGCCAACAGATCCCGGACGAGGCGCTGGTGCGGCTGGTGGAGCGTGTGAAGCCCGCTGCCGATGCCATGACCGATATCCCCACCGAGTTCGAGATCATCACGGCGTTGGGAATGCTCTGGTTCGCTGAGACAAAATGCGACATCGTGGTGCTGGAGGTGGGCCTGGGCGGCACGCTGGATTCCACCAACGTCATCGACCCGCCGGAGTGCGCGGTCATCACGGCGCTGGGCATGGATCATGTGAAGGAGCTGGGCCCCACCCTGGCCGATATCGCATCGGCCAAGGCGGGCATCATCAAGCCGGGCAGTCCGGTGGTGAGCTATGGCGGTGTGCCTGAGGCCGATGCCGTCATCGCCCGTGCGGCGGCAGAGCGGCACGCGCCGCTGACCGTGGTGGATCTCAGCAGGCTGACCATCGAGGACGGGGATCTGGATGCTGTCACCTTTGATTTTGACGGCCTGAACGGCATCCGCCTGCCCCTGATCGGCAGCTATCAGCCCCGGAACGCCGCCACGGCCATTACGGCCCTGCGGGTGCTGCGCAGCCGGGGCTGGAACATCCCGGACAGTGCCATCCGTGCCGGTCTGGAACAGGTGCGCTGGCCGGCCGGTTCGAGCTGCTGCGGCATTCGCCCGTCTTTTTGCTGGATGGCAGCCACAACGCCCACGGAATGCGGGCCACTGTGCAGAGCCTGCGGGACCGCTTTCCGGGGCAGAAGTTCGTGTTCCTGCTCAGCATCATGGCGGACAAGGATGTGGACGAGATGCTGGCACTGCTCCTGCCGCTGGCCGGCAGTTCGTCACCGTGGCCGGCCATACCCCCCGCGCCATGCCCCG
>ENA-OQEB01000797-OQEB01000797.1-human-gut-metagenome-genome-assembly--contig:-NODE-797-length-12334-cov-5.391742_pt1 | contig 12334 bp, 22 predicted proteins | sample MGYA00242787_ERZ504619 | MGnify/ENA primary metagenome ERZ504619 (study PRJEB26092, sample SAMD00036317) | human gut metagenome | host: Homo sapiens | study: EMG produced TPA metagenomics assembly of... | reverse complement strand
CGCCCGTGCCCGTGCGGCCGCCGGGTCCGACGCCCGCATGAACGGTTGCGCGCTGCCGGTCGCCATTGTGTGCGGCTCGGGCAATCAGGGCATTACCTGCGCATTGCCCGTCATGGAGTATGCCGAGTACCTGCGTTGCGACCACGAGCGCCTGGTGCGCGCCGTGATGCTGTCCGATCTTATCGCCGTGCATATCAAGAGCTATATTGGTGCGCTTTCGGCGTTTTGCGGTGCTATTTGCGCTGCGTGCGGCGCCGGCGCTGCGATTACCTGGCTGTGCGGTGGCACGCGCGAACAGATTGGCGCGACCGTCTCGAACACGCTCGGTAACGTGGGCGGCATCGTGTGCGACGGCGCCAAGGCGAGCTGTGCCGCCAAGATCTCGGCTGCCGTCGATGCGGCGATTCTGGGCCATGATATGGCCATGCAGGGTCGCGGCTTCCGCGCCGGCGAGGGCCTGATCCAAGATACCGTTGAGCAAACAATCGCCAGTATGGGCTACGTAGGCCGCGTGGGCATGAAGGACACCGACATCGAGATCCTCAACATCATGATCGGCAAAACCCAGGTGTGCTAGTTACGCGGTTTTACCAAACCGCGTAACCAGTCGACGCTGCAAATGCCCCTAAGCGGCAATCTGCCTTTCAATCGTCGGGCATGGCCAGAAGGCCTATGCCTCCTCTTTCAAGGCACATTGCTCGCTTAGGGGCATTTTCGCTGACTTGTGCTCAACCTGCGGCGATATTTGGTTTGGAGCGAGGGGTCCTATGACAGTTCGTCGGCTACTTGGTGTTCGTAGAAGGCTTCGATTACGGCGTTAAAGTCGCGGGCGAAGTCTTCCATGGTTCCGCGCCAGGTGGCTCGGCCGGGTTTTCCCTGGCCAACATAGGCAGTTTGAATGCCGCAGGCGGGACTGGGGAAGTCGCGCTTGGGATCGTTGCCCACCATAAGGACCTCGTGTGGCTCGAGCCCCATCACCTGAAGCTGCTCTAGATAGTAGGTGGCATCGGGCTTGCAGCGGGTGGCGTTTCCCATGTGCGTCACGAGTTCAAAGGGGGCGTCGGCCAGGTCGCCCCAACCCATGCGGCACTCGATGGCCCCCTGGGGAAAGCTGGGTTGGTAAAGAGCGCGCAGCGCAGCCCTGCGTCCTGTACGGCCTGGAGCGCGGCGTGTGCGCCCGGCATGGCGTGGGCGTTAATGATATCGTCGTTCTTGTACGGAAGAACTTCGCGGTCATAGTAGGTAAACGCCTCGTAGATGAGGGGATCGGAGAGGCAGATCCCGCATCGGCGCTCGACCTCTTCTTGGTAAAACTCAAGATTGGTGCGGTTGTCCGTGCCGCTGCGGCGATTGGCGTTGAGGTCGACCAGGATGGTGCCGAGGCGTGTCATCGTGCCACCGCGGCTGCGCGCCCGATATCCGCGAGCATCGAAGAGACATCCTTAAAATAGCGAAGGATGAACGCGTTGAGGTTGATGCTGAGAAGCGTTTCGTCCATATCGAAAACGACTGCTTTGAGCACGCGGGCACCTTTCTCGAAAAATCGATCTAGAATCGTTGGCTCCGGATACTTTACCCCAAAGCCGAATGCCTGGCTGGTTATCGTCAAGTTGCGGAGACGTGTGTTCATAAGATTACGAAAAAGTCTCCACACGAGTAAAAAATCGCAGTTCACGCTTGAAATCGAACTCATTTCCCCGTAACCTATACGAACGTGATTGCATAAGCGTCACATTAGTATCTGTCGGCTCCCGAGTGTTCCTAAACGTTGTGTGCTTGTCGCACCCTTCTGTAGGTCCTAGCAATCGGGGCCCCGTAGTTCGAAAGGGGTCCACCTTTGAGTGAGATTCAGAACTCGTCCATTTTCTCTCTTGACGATGTCAACGAGGAGGAGATGAACAACCTCATCGACGGTACGATTACCGACTTTGATGAGGGCGATCTCGTTAACGGCACTGTCGTTAAGATCGAGCATGACGAGGTGCTCGTTGACATCGGATTCAAGTCCGAGGGCGTTATCCCGGTCCGCGAGCTGTCCATCCGCAAGGACGCTAACCCTGCAGACATCGTTGCACTCGGTGATCCCATCGAGGCTCTGGTACTCCAGAAGGAGGACAAGGACGGTCGTCTGGTCCTGTCCAAGAAGCGTGCCGAGTACGAGCGTGCTTGGAACCGCATCGAGGAGAAGTTCAACTCCGGCGAGAACGTCGAGGGCGAGGTTATCGAGGTTGTCAAGGGCGGCCTGATCCTCGACATCGGCCTGCGTGGCTTCCTGCCCGCCTCCCTCGTCGACCTCCGTCGCGTCAAGGACCTCACCTCCTACATGGGCACCCGCATCGAGGCCCGCGTCATCGAGATGGACCGCAACCGCAACAACGTCGTCCTCTCCCGTCGCGTCGTGCTCGAGGAGTCCCGTAAGGCCGAGCGCTCCGAGATCCTGTCCAAGCTCAAGTCTGGCATGCGTCTCCAGGGCACCGTTTCCTCCATCGTCGACTTCGGCGCCTTCGTCGACCTCGGTGGTATCGACGGCCTCATCCACATTTCCGAGCTCTCCTGGAACCACGTCAACCATCCTTCCGAGGTTGTCAAGGTCGGCCAGGAGGTCGAGGTCGAGGTTCTCGACGTCGATCTCAACCGCGAGCGCATCTCCCTGGGTCTCAAGCAGACCACCGAGGATCCGTGGCGCGCACTGGTCAAGAAGTACCCCGTCGGCGCTATCGTCGAGGCACTGTGACCAAGCTTGTCCCGTTCGGCGCTTTCGTCGATCTGGGCGAGGGCATCGAGGGCCTGGTGCACATCTCCGAGATGGCCAACAAGCACGTCGATCAGCTTCTCAGGTCACCCACGTGGGCGACAAGGTTCAGGTCAAGGTCATGGAGATCGACCTCGACCGTCGTCGTATCTCCCTGTCCATGAAGTCCGCTGCTGAGACTCTGGGCGTCGAGATCGAGGTTACCCCGCTGCCTTCCGAGAAGAAGGACGAGGAGACCGACGCCGAGTAAATCGGTTTGACGATCACTTGTTTTAAGGGATCCGTCCGCAATGGACGGGTCCCTTTTTTGCATTTGCTGCTGAGGTGCGCGATGCTGCCCGGGCTGTCCACAGGCTATTGGGTTGTCAGTGCATGAAAAATGCCGACATCCCGCCTCGGGGAGGAGGCGGGAACACACCGAGTAGACGGAGGGGTGTGGAGCGCGGTCGCGTCTCGACTGACGACGTTGCCCATCGACAGGACCATTGTAGCGCATGGCGGTTCTTGGTTTATCGTGTCGAGCGTTTGCGTTGTGCCATTGCCTGCGGCAACGGTGTGTTACACTCTTGCACTGCTGAGTGGGCCAGACGGTCGCGCGATGTGCTGCTTGCAGCACGCGTGAGGAAAGTCCGGGCTCCAGAGGGCGGGATGCCGGCTAACGGCCGGGCGGAGTGATCCGACGGAAAGCGCCGCAGAAAAGAAGACTCCCACCTGCGCCGCAAGGCGTAAAGGGAAAAGCTGAAACGGTGGTGTAAGAGACCACCAGCGTCGTGGTAACACGGCGGCTTGGCAAGCCCCATCCGGAGCAAGCGCGAATAGGAACGCTATGGGCCGGCCCGGTCCGCGTTCGGGTAGCGTGCGTGGAACTGCACGGTAACGTGCAGACAAGATAAATGACCGTTCACGACAGAACCCGGCTTATCGGCCACTCAGCACTTTGTTGACGCTGCGAACCCGTCAGCGCGGCAATCTGCCTTTCAAGCCTTCGGGCATGACCATAAGGTCAATGCCCTTGTCTTTCAAGGCACCTTGCTCGCGCTGACGGGTTCTCGCTGTTGGTGACGGTATCATTGGCGTTTCCGTTCTTGTTGGCGAGGTCAACGGTGCTGTCTTTGCCGTATTATTGAGGCTGTTTGTTGCTGCGCTTTATTTTGTTGAGGGGCTTTGTTGGACAGCTATTTTACTCTGCAATCGAATATTGAGGTTTCGGGCGAATTTGTGGACCGCAAGAGCCGGTTTATTGCCCAGCTGGTCCATATTGAGTCCGAGGATGAGGCGAATGCCTTTATCGAGATGGTTCGCAAGCGTCATTACGACGCTCGACACAATGTTCCCGCGTGGATTTTGGTCGATGGACGCGAGCGCCAGAGCGATGACGGTGAGCCGAGCCGCACGAGCGGCATGCCGACGCTCGAGGTGTTGCGCGGCGCGGAGCTCAAAAATGTTTGCTGCGTGGTGACGCGCTATTTTGGCGGTACGCTGCTGGGGCCCGGCGGCTTGGTGCGCGCCTATACCGCCGCGACGCAGGCGGCGGTGGCAGCTGCTCAGGAGCCAGGCAGATTGTCGAGATGACGAGCGTCGTGCCGGTTGACGTGCATGTGGCCTATCCGCAGTACGAGCAGGTGCTTCGCTTGGCGCAGGATTCGGGTGCCAAGGTTTCGGATACCGATTACGCGGACGCCGTGACACTTCATTTGGTGTTTAAGGCGGGGGAGCAGGAGTCTTTTTGCGCCAGGATGCGCGAGCTTATGGCGGGGCGCGAGGAGATCGAGGTCGGTGCTCCCGTATTTGCCGAGTTCTAACGGCGACGGCCGGCGTTTTTTTGGATGGATCCCAAACGCGCCGGCCGTCGTTTTATGTTGCTGCCGTTTACTCGGCGAGCTGCTTTAGTACATCGCAGGCGATCTCGATGGCATCGTCGATGCAGCCGGGGCAGCTGCGGAGCGGACCCTTATCCGATCCGATGCCCTTGAGCGTGCCGCAGACGGTCGTCGTGTTCTTCTCGCCAAATCGCTTGGCAATCTCGCGCGACAGCTTGTAGGTCTGGCCTTTGGTCTTGGGGTTCTCCATGCCGTCGCTCATTACAAAGCCCATTATGGCAACAGCGCCCGAGATGGCGCCGCAGGTCTCGGTCATGCCACCCATGCCGGCGCCAAAGCCTCGGTGAGGGTAAAGGCAGTCTGGGGGTCGAGCCCGACGGCAGGTGCGAGCGTGCAGGCAACGGCCTGGGCGCAGTTAAAGCCACGGGCGTGGTATTCGGCAGCTTGAGCCTGACAGGCGGTGATGTCGAGCTGGGCCGTATCGATTTGCTTCATCGTTGTCTCCTTGTTCACGGTGTACCCGCCTATGGTACCGTGACGGGGCATGTAATCATCGAGAGCTTCATGTATGCCTCGTTTTTATCTATCGAACAAATGCCCAAGGCTTGAGATAAATACCCCTGATCAATTTGTCCCTTAACCTACCTTGGGGATGGGTTGTGAGGGGTGCGGGGTAGCGGTATCGTGAACCGGATAAAACGTAACCTAGGCAAGGGAGCTAGATATGAGCGAGCAGACCATCGGTACTACATGTGTTCAGGGCGGCTATCACCCGGGAGATGCCGAGCCGCGCCAGGTGCCCATTTACCAGTCCACCACGTGGAAATACGACACGTCGGAGCACATGGGCAAGCTGTTTGACCTGGAGGAGTCTGGTTACTTCTACAGCCGTCTGCAGAACCCCACGTGCGATCTGGTTGCCGCCAAGATCTGCGAGATGGAGGGCGGCACCGCTGCGATGCTCACGAGCTCGGGCATGGCTGCGAACTTCCTCGCGATCTTTAACGTGGCCGGTGCCGGCGATCACGTGGTCGCGAGCTCTGCCATCTATGGCGGTACCTACAACCTGCTCGCCCATACTATGGAGCGCATGGGTCTGACCTGCACGTTCGTTGCCCCCGACTGCACCGACGAGGAGCTCGAGGCAGCCTTTGAGCCCAATACCAAGCTCGTCTTTGGCGAGACGATCGCCAATCCCGCCCTTGCCGTGCTCGATATTGAGCGCTTTGCCAAGGCCGCGCATGACCACGGCGTGCCGCTGATGGTCGATAACACCTTCCCGACGCCCGTGATGTGCCGCCCCTTTGAGTGGGGCGCCGACATCGTTACGCACTCCACCACCAAGTACATGGATGGACATGCTGCCTACCTGGGCGGCGTGATCGTCGACCACGGCCAGTTTGACTGGATGGCCCATGCGGACAAGTTCCCGGGTCTCACCACGCCCGACGAGAGCTACCACGGCGTGACCTATGCCGAGAAGTTCGGTCGTGAGGGCGCTTCATTACCAAGGCAACCGCTCAGCTCATGCGCGACCTCGGCCCCATGCAGAACCCTCAGGCGGCCTTCTTCTTGAACAGCTCGCTCGAGAGCCTGCATGTGCGCATGCCGCGTCATTGCGAGAACGGCCTGGCCGTTGCCAAGTTCCTGCAGAGTCATCCCAAGGTACGCTTCGTGAGCTATCCGGGCCTGGAGGGCGATAAGTACTACGACATCGCTCAGAAATACATGCCCAACGGTACCTGCGGCGTTGTGAGCTTTGGCTTTAACGGTGGTCGCGCGGCGGCCGAGACCTTTATGAAGAGCCTCAAGCTCGCCCAGATCGCCACGCACGTGGCCGACGCCCGCACTTGCTGCCTGCATCCCGCTAATGCCACACATCGCCAGATGAACGATGAGGAGCTCATCGCCTGTGGCATCTCCGCCGACATGGTGCGCCTGTCGTGCGGCCTCGAGGACACGGCCGACTTGATTGCCGACCTTGAGCAGGCACTCGAGCAGTGCTAGGCTAGCTCCGTACAAGGCGCCGATGCTGGCAGAAAGCTTCGGCGACCTTTCGTTCCGATTCCGTAGGCGGGACCCCAATCGCGGCAGTTTGCAGGCGATTGGGGCCCCGTTTTTGCGTTGCGCCACTCGAAGGATGGATATGGAGAAAACCGCAGAGCAGCTGCGCCGCGAGCACATTGCCCTAGAGGGCGACACCCATGGCAAGAACAAGTGGCGATTCTGTTTACCGTGCTCATCATGACGTTTATGGTGTGTCTGGATTCGACCGTCGTGACCGTGGCGCTGCCCGTGATGCAAAAGGAGCTGGGCGTGGGCCTCGATCGCATTCAGCTGGTGAGTTCGGTGTACCTGCTTGCGACATGCGTGGCTATGTTGCCGTTTGGCCGTCTGGGCGACGTGCGTGGCAAGGTGAATGTGTTCCAGCTGGGCGTCATCGTCTTTTCGGTCGGTTCGCTGCTGTGCGGCCTTTCGGCCTCGCTCGAGGTTCTTATCCTGGCACGCATTGTTCAGGCGTCGGTTGCGCGGCGGCATGGCTAACAACATGGGTATCATCACCGAGTCGTTTCCGGCGCGCGAACGAGGCCGTGCTATGGGTATTCTCGCGACCTTTGTGGCCCTCGGCATGATGTGTGGCCCCGTGCTCGGCGGCATGCTGGTGGCAAGCTTTCCTTGGGAGAGCATCTTCCTCATCAACCTGCCCATTGGCGTCATCTCGTTTATCGTGGGGCTCTACACGCTGCCGCATGTAAAGCCGGAGGCCGGCGAGCGCCCCATGTCGCTGGCGGAGGCCGCGCGTCGCTGCTTTGCAAATTCGGCCTTCACCATCAATCTTGCCTGCATGCTCATCGTGTTCGTTGGTATTGGCGCATCAGAGTTTATCCTGCCGTTCTATTTTCAGGACGCCCACGGCTTTGGTTCCGACATTTCCGGATTGCTCTTTTTGGCGCTGCCGATGGTGAATGCCTTTATCGGCCCGCTTTCGGGTACGGTTTCGGACCGTGTTGGCTGCGAGGGCCCCACGGCGGTCGGCCTAGGCGTGTACGTATGCGGTCTTTTTGCGGTAAGCACGCTCGACGAGCACTCTTCCATCCCTGTGATCGTGTGTTGCGTCGCGTTTATGTCGTGCGGTACGTCGATTTTCCAGAGCCCCAATAACTCGCTGTATATGGGCTCGGCTCCGCGCGAAGCGCTCGGCTTTGCGGGCAGCCTGGGTAGCCTGGCGCGCTATGCGGGTATGGCAGTGGGCATTACAGCGGCATCGCATATCCTGTATGGGCAGATGAGCGTGGCGATGGGCGAGTCCGTGACCAGTTTCGTTGCAGGCCGTCCGGATGTGTTCCTGTTCGGCTTTCGCTCGGTGTTCTATGTGCTCATGGCTGTGGCCGCTGTGGGTTTTGCGCTCGCCATGGTGCGTTTGGTGAGGATGCGCGCCCGCCATTAGTGTGTTGAGAGACTGTCTGCCACGATTCGCGCCGTCCCAAAAAGACCGGTTTGTGGTGCGATGCGGCTTGTGGGGCGGGCGGGGGTCGGTCCGTGGTAGACTATCGAACAACGTTTATTAATCGCGCGGCATCGTTGCCGCGAGAAGGGGTTGCGCCATGCAGGAGCTTGAGGATCGTATTCGCCATGACGGCATCGTAAAGGCCGGTAACGTCCTTAAGGTTGATGCCTTCCTCAACCACCAGTGCGACGTTGAGCTGTTCGACCACATGGGCGCTGAGTGGGCCCGTCTGTTCAAGGATGTCGAGATCAACAAGATTCTGACGATCGAGGCTTCGGGCATTGGTATGGCTTGCATCGCAGCCCAGCATTTTGGTGGCGTGCCGGTTGCTTTGCCAAGAAGGCACAGTCCATCAACCTCGACGGCGAGCAGTATGCTACGACCATCTACTCCTTTACCAAGCAGAAGGAGTATCCGGTCATCGTGGGCAAGCGCTTCCTGTCCGAGGGCGACAAGGTCCTGATCATCGACGACTTCTTGGCCAACGGCTGCGCGCTCGAGGGTCTTATCAAGATCTGCGAGGCTGCGGGTGCCGAGGTATCCGGCATTGGCATTGCGGTGGAGAAGGGCTTCCAGGGCGGTGGCGATAAGCTCCGCGAGCGTGGCTTCCGCGTTGAGAGCCTGGCCCGTATCGCCGATATGGACTGCGAGACCGGCGAGATCACCTTCGCCTAAGCGCGCAACACAAGCGATTGGTATGCGATGTGACAAAGGGACTGTCCCTTTGTCACATTTTTTTTGTATGAGGGGAGGTATTGATATGGATGAGAACAAGATGGGATGGTGCGAGTATGCGCGCTATGCCGCGATGGCGGCCGAAGAGTTGGCGCGCGATTGCGAGGTACAGGTGTTTCGCGCGACGGGTCCGGGCGGACAAGGCGTGAACACGACGGACTCGGCGGTGCGCATGAAGCACGTGCACAGGGATTACCGTGACGGCGCGCGAGAGCCGCAGCCAGTTCCAAAATCGCGCGAGCTGCCTGCGCAAGCTGCACGCCGAGCTCGAGCGACGCGGACGTCCACCGCGTCGACGTGTAAAGACCAAGGTGCCCCAGCGCTCTCGTCAGCGCAGACTCAATGACAAGCACTTCAATGCCATTAAAAAGGCCAACCGACGCAAGCCGGGCAGCGACGAGTAGTCGTTTGTTCACTGGCCTTGCTAGCGGGTAGGGTGCCAAACTTGGAGGCGCTGCCGAGGACGTCGACCTCGATGCGCGAGGCGTCAACGGGCTCGCCGTCGGCCTGGATGGGGGTAGTCGGGCTCCTCAAAAGTTAGCTCGGCATGGCGGCAGCGGCGCATGCGAACCGGTGGCAACTTGGTATGGTGGCCGTCCTTGGCCGAAAGGAACATAGGCAGGGCTACCGCGCGAGGGACGGGGCCGCAGGCGTAGCAGACGTCGAGCATGCCGTCGCAGGGGTCGGCATCGGGCAGATGCGATAGCCCGAGCCATAGGTAGGACCAAGCTGAATCGCCATGATGATCGCCCTCACGCGCTCGGCGGGCGCGCCGTCAAAGCTGACTGTCATGGGGTAGTTGCGGTAGCGCAGGCCAAACTGCTCAAGTCCCGAAAGGGTGTAGAGCGGCGCGCCCGTCAAGCCGGTCTTTTTGCGCAGCTCGGTGGTGCCCAGGGCGATGGCGGCATCGATGCCGACCGAAAGCGTCTGGTCGTAGTACTCAACGGTAGCCTCGCCGCTGCCGCTCGCAGGGCTCCACGAGCGAATGCGCCCGATGTCCTGACGCTGCAGCTCGCAGGTGAGCAGCGCGCCATAATCCTTGCCGGAGAAATCGTCGATGCCGAGCGTCTGGGCAAAATCGTTGCCGGAGCCCACGGGCAGGACGGCAAGAGCGGGGCGGGCGTCCTCCTTTTGCGTCATAAGCCCGTTGACGACCTCGTGAATCACGCCGTCGCCGCCGAGTGCGATAACGGTGCGATAGCCCTGAGCCTGTGCGGCCAGCTCCTTGGCGTGTCCCATACGCTCGGTCAACACCAGGTCAAACTGGGATGCGCGTGCAGTCATGTCCAAAAAGCGTTGCAGGCGCTCGGCAACTTCGCGTGCCGCACCCGACTGGGCGGCTGGGTTGGCGATGATGAGCGTGCGACCAAAATCAGTTGCGTGCATGGGGCGACTCCCGGCGTGTGACATGACAGTGCGGTCGCGCTCAGGTCGAATTAGCCCGATTGTGGCTGCACGGCGATTATTACATCTACTCTATCAGGTCGTTGTGGCGCTCGATAGCATCCGCTACCGTACCTCCCTCATCCACAATAAGCGAGCGGCGCTTGGGTGAGATGATGCGCTGGGCGGGGTACACGCCGCGGTGTCCGCCGGTTAGGTAGCTGATAAAGGCCACGATGACAAAGAACCCGGCGGCCGTGCCGTGGAACAGGTCGATGGCCATCATGCAGGTGGTGATGGGCACGTTGAGGCCGGCGCAGAACACGCCGAGCATGCCGAGAGCCGCCAGAAAACTGGGGTCAAGCCCGGTAAGGCAACCGATCCAGCACCGAGTGCCGCACCGATGCCAAACAGGGGCGTGACCTCGCCGCCTTGGAAGCCCGCGCCCAGGGTAAGCGCTGTGACGACCAACTTGATGGCTGCGTCCGCCAGGGTGGTGTTGCCTGCAAATCCGGCGCCGGAAAGCCACGTGGAAAGGCCGGCGTAGTCCCAGGCGTCAAGGAGGGCATAGGCGGCCAAAACCACGAGTGCGCCCACGAGTGCGCGAGTAAGGTAATTGGTGATAAAGCGACCGTAAAGGCTTTTGACGGTTCGAACCGACCAGGCAAAGAGGCGTGCCGTCAGACCGAAGATAATTGCGCTGATAACAACGATGACAACCGTCCGCGGTGTCATGTTGGGAACGCTGGCGATGACATTCGCCTCGTACTCGGTTCCCAAGCAAGTGACGTAAAGTAGCCGGTAAACGAGGCGACCAGGCAGTAGATGCCCGCGGTGTAGTCGATCTTGCCGATAAAGCACATCTCCATGCCAAAGAAAGCTCCAGCAAGGGGCGAGCCGAATACGGCGCCAAAGGCCGACGAGATGCCGGCGAGCATGAGGTCGTGGTGGTCATGTTTTTTGAGGTGGGCGAGGTTCGAGATGTTGCTGGCGATGGTGCCGCCAATCTGCACCGCGGCCCCCTCGCGACCGGCAGATCCGCCCGTTAGGTGCGTGAGCGTGGAGCAGACGAAGGTGAGAACGGCCATGCGCATATGGATGAGGCGTGTGCCCAGAGCGGAGTCGATGACCAGGTTGTTACCGCGTTTGGCGGCAAGGCCGTGGTTTTTGTACACCCATGCGGTGGCAACGCCCACAACGGGAAGCAAGGCGTAGACCCATGCATGGTGCTCGCGATAGTCGGTCGCGATATTCAGCGAGGTCAAAAACGCCCAGGCGGCAACGCCCATGGCGAGCGAGACGATGACGACGAGTGCGAGCAACTTGGCGCTCGCGAGTAGGTTGCGGGCGTTGCGGCGCGTGTCGGCAGCCAAGAGATGCTCGGAGCGGGTGAGCTGATGCCTGCCGGCCATGATGACGTCGTTAAGGGAGAAAAAGCCGCCGTCGTCGAGCGACTGGGAATGATCCTGCGCCTCGTTAGCGCTTTCGGGTTTGTCGGTAAAAGCCATACGTTCCTCTTCTTGATTGCAACACGAGCATTATAGAACGTGCCAAACGTGACAAACCGGCTGGTTGGTTTTGGTTCTGTTTCGCCGTCCGTTACCGACAGGTGTATTCGTGGGCACGGGCCGTGTCGCCGTCGTGCGGCGGGGGATTATACTGAGATAAACATAAAGAATCGGCGCCCGTGATGTGCGCCGTTGCATGCTAGAGGTGTATATGGCAGAGAAACTCATTCCGTTGGAGGACGCACAGGCGATCGTCTTGTCGCACGTGAATCGCACCGAAGTTGTCGAGATTCCCGTGTGGCAGGCTGCCGGTCTTCCCTTGGCAGAGGACGCGGTGGCCGATATCGACATCTCGCCGTTTGCTAACAGCGCTATGGACGGATATGCCGTGCGCTCGGCGGATTTGGCGCAGGGATCTGGCGAGCGCCGGTGACGCTCGACGTTATCGGACACGAGGCCGCGGGCCATGTGTTTGAGGGCACAATTGGCGCGGGCGAGACGGTCCGCATCATGACGGGCGCACCCGGTACCGAAGGTGCCGATGCCGTGGTGAAGTATGAGATCGTCGATGTGCTCGTCGGTGACGGCAACGAGGGTTCGCGTGTGAGGTTCTCGCGCCTGCCAAGGT
>ENA-OQEB01000796-OQEB01000796.1-human-gut-metagenome-genome-assembly--contig:-NODE-796-length-12336-cov-2.087558_pt1 | contig 12336 bp, 13 predicted proteins | sample MGYA00242787_ERZ504619 | MGnify/ENA primary metagenome ERZ504619 (study PRJEB26092, sample SAMD00036317) | human gut metagenome | host: Homo sapiens | study: EMG produced TPA metagenomics assembly of... | reverse complement strand
CCGAGTAAACACCGGGTGCGCCGTCAAGAGCGTCAACCATAAGTCCCGAATCGTCTGCGATACACGGCATACCGCTTTCCTTACAGCCCGAATCAGCCTTGAGTTTTGCATTTTCTTCAAATGTTGTGCCTGTTTCCTCAACATCCGTAAGGTCAATTCCGAGTTCATCTGCGGTTTTAACATTTATACCGAGCGGCGATAAAATTCTTTCAAGCTCGGCTCTTTTTTTCATATTATGAGTGGCGATTAAAAAGTCCAAAAAATCCCCTCTTTTCTTTTTTCTCTTTCTTTTCTTCCTGTTCTTCGGATTCGTCTTTTTCCTCGGTTACTGCCTCTTCCGTCTGAGGAATTTCCGCATTTTCCTCTGCTTTTTCCTCGTTCGGCATAACCTCATCAAGCATTTCAACGGCAAGCTCGTCAATTATCTGCGCCGTCTGTTGTAATTGCGAAACTCCGCTTTCATTTGACCGAGAGCCGTTATTCTGTTCTGCTTTTTCTTCCTGTGAGGATGAAACAACTTCTTTACCGCTGTGTTTATCTTCATCTGCGCCGTCGCCGTGTCCATCGACACCAGATCGTATATCGCCCAAGATGTTTTCAGTAATCTTTTCGCTTTCATTTTCATCCTCCTCATATTCTATCTTTTGGAAAAGTCCGTCTGCAAACGCCTGCGGATTAAACGGCTGTAAATCGTCTATCTGCTCGCCGACGCCGATAAATTTAACGGGTATTCCCAATTCATTCTTTATCGCAAGCACAACGCCGCCTCTTGCCGTGCCGTCAAGCTTTGTAAGAACAATTCCCGTAATCTCGGCAACCGCTTAAATTCTCTCGCCTGATTTACCGCATTCTGTCCCGTTGTTGCGTCAAGTACCAAAAGCACCTCACGGTCGGAATAGGGAAGCTCACGGTCAATAACTCTGTATATCTTTGCAAGCTCCTCCATAAGATTTTTCTTATTGTGAAGTCTGCCTGCGGTATCGATTATTACAATGTCGGTATCTCTCGCCTTTGCGGCATTTACGGTGTCAAAAACAACTGCCGCCGGATCTGCGCCCTCTGCGTGCTTGACAATATCGACGCCCGAACGGTCAGCCCAAATTTGTAATTGGTCAATAGCCGCTGCTCTGAAGGTGTCAGCCGCACCGAGCAAAACCTTTTTACCCTGAGCCTTGTACATTGCGGCAAGCTTACCGATAGTCGTTGTCTTACCGACACCGTTTACGCCGATTACAAGGATAACTGACGGCTGTGTTATCAAGCCATATCCTCTCCGCCGTAAAGCAGCTCGGCAACGACATTTTTCATTTCCGCCTTAATTTTGTCGGGGGTTTTAAGCTTCTTTTCGGCAGCGTTCTTCTTGAGCGTTTCCGTAATTTGAACAGCCGTTACCATTCCGACATCTGCCATAACAAGAATTTCTTCAAGCTCGGCATAGAGGTCATCGGTAACCTCATCGACATTGTCAAAAAGGTCGTCGATTGCACCCGACATTTTATTTCTGGTCTTTGTAAGACCGAAGTTGATTTTACTGAAAATTCCCATTGGTTTTTCCTTTCGGCATTATGCCAAACCGAGTTTTTTAGCCATTTCGGCAGTCTTTAATTCAAGCAGCTTTGATACTCCCTTTTCCTGCATTGTTACACCGTAAAGGACATCCGCTTCCTCCATTGTGCCTCGTCTGTGAGAAATGAGTATGAACTGTGTGTTCTTCGTCATTCGTCTGACGTAGCTCGCATATCTTGAAACGTTTACGTCGTCAAGAGCCGCTTCGACCTCGTCAAAAATACAGAACGGAGCAGGTGTAACCTTGAGTATCGCAAACAAAAGTGCAATAGCCGAGATTGCCTTTTCGCCGCCTGACAAAAGGTCGATATTCTTGACATTTTTTCCGGGTGGCTGAACCTTGATTTCAATATCACATTCAAGCAAATCGAGCTCGTTTTCAAGTCTTAACTCAGCCTTACCGCCGCCGAAAAGCTCCGAGAACGTCTCGCCGAAATGGGCGTTAATTTTGTTAAAGCTCTCCCTGAACTGTGCCGCCATCTTGCCCGTCAAATCATAGATAAGCTTGTTGAGCTCATTCTTCGACTTTTCAACGTCGGCTATTTGCTTCGACATAAACTCGTACCTCTCGGAAACCTCCTTGTACTCGTCTATTGCGGAAACGTTTACAGAGCCCAAGGCCTTAATCTGTGCTTTCAACTCTGAAGTCGCTTGCCTGCCTGCTGATAATCGTCGATTTAATATCAAGCGCCGCAGCCTCACGGCGTGTTAATTGATACTCGTCATAAAGCTTTGCGCTGAGCTCATCATACTCCTTACGCATCGCAACTTTTTTCTCTTCAAGTCTTGCAAGCTCATTACCGAGCTGCTCACGCTCAACGGTCTTTGAACGCTCCAAAAGTCGCAAATCGCTCTGCTGCTTTTCATATCCGTCACGGCTTTCGATAAGAGCGTCTATTTCCTGCCTTGATGCGCTTGAGCCTTTTTTTGAGCTCCTCGATATTAAGCGAAAGATTTTCGATGTTTTGAGTTAACTGCTCATTTTTCTCGTTGATCCTTGCAATCTCGGAATCAAGCATCTCTGCTTGCCAGTATGTCCCTGCTTACGAGCGTTCAAGTGAACAAGTGTGTCAGTGTTTGTTTCAATATCTTTATTGAGCGACATTATTTTAAGGCTTAACCCCGAAGCCTTTTCCGAAAGCTCTTCACGCATTGCAACAATATTTTCTCTGTCGCCCGTGAGTTTTTCAAGTTCGCTCTCATTTTTGGCAATAAGCTCATTCAATTCCTTAACACGAACGACCGCATTTGCTGCGTTTTCGGTTATTGTATCGATTCTCTTTTGAAGCGTCTGCTTTTCCTCTGCAAGTTCGCCGACGCCTCCCGATACCGTGTCAAGCTGTTCTTTGGCAAGCTTCAAATCGCCCTGAAGTCTGATTTTCTCCTCGTTCTTACGAAGCAAGTCGCCCTGCGCACCCTCTAAATCCGCAAGCGCCGCCGCCTTGTCCTCGCTCAACTGCTTGAAATCCGACTGCAACGAAGCCATTTCGTTCTTCATTGCCTCAAGACCCTTTGTGAGCTTTTCAATCTCATTGCCACGGCTCAAAATACCTGCGTTCTGCGTTCTTGAACCGCCCGTCATACTACCGCCTGCGTTAATAACCTGTCCGTCAAGGGTAACTATCTTAAATCTGTAAGTGTATTTTTTAGCAATCGCAACCGCACAGTCAAGGTCATCACAAACAACCGTTCTGCCCAAAAGCGATTTTATAATTTCACGGTACTTTGGCTCTGTTTCGACAAGCTCCGATGCCATATTGACATATCCGAACTCATCATCAAGACCTTTTTCCGTAAGAGCTCTGCCCTTAATTGCGGAAATCGGCAAGAATGTCGCTCTGCCCGAGTGTGAAGTCTTGAGGAATTGATAGCACGCTTTGCATCGCTCTCCGTCTCAGTTACGATATTCTGCACCGCCGCACCCAAAGCCGTTTCGATAGCAGTAGAATATTTATCCCTTACCGTGATAAGCTGTGAAAGCGGTCCGTGTATGCCACGAAGCGCACCCCTTTGCTGTTCACGGATAACCGCCTTAATAGCTCCGGAATAGCCCTCCATACTCTTTTCAAGGTCTGACAAAATTCTTATTCTGTCCTCTGTCTTGTGAAGCTCCCTCTCTTTTTCAAAGAGAAGAGACTCACAGTCCGAAGCCTTTTTACCTCTCGACTCCAAACGTAAGGTATAGCCGTCGATTGAGTTGTTTATTGAATTTATTTCATCCTCGCACATTTTAAGTGCTTCCTGTGCCTGCTCGTGCGATTTCTTGTATTTTAAGTAAACCTCTTGCCTGCCGCCGAGTGTGCTGTCAATTGCGGAAATACGGTTTTTGATTTCCTCGATAGAAGAATTTGCCGTTTCGCTCAGCACTCTGCAATCCGCAAGTTCAACCGAAAGAGCCGAAGTTTCCGCTGACAGTTTTTGTGCCATATCGGAGAATGTTGCGTTGTCACTCTTAAAACTCTCTTCCCTTGCGGTAAGTTCCGACATCTCATTTTCAAGAGCCGTTACCTGCTCCTTTGCCTGCTCGATAGCCTGCTCGGCAGCTCTTATTCTCTCGTCAAGATGCTGTTCTGTCTCGTTTTCGTCCGACTTATCCTTTTTGAGTCTTTCGATTGTCTCGTTATTATGTAAAATCGAGTTTTCCTCAACCTTGAGTTGAGTTTCAAGAGCCGATATCTGCTCGTCCGATACCGACGACTGCGCTCTTATCTCCTCGATTTTTATATTGATATTTTTAATTTCCTGTGCCGCAGAATCGATTTTTTCCTCGATAGCCACAAGCTCGTCCTCTGCCTGCTTATAGTTTACCTCGGAAGTTGAAATTTTATGGTCCTGTTCACGAAGTCTGTCGTTCGTGCGGTCAATGGTGTTAAGCCAAATACCGATTTCAAGGTCCTTGCGTTCCTCGGCAAGCACAATGAATTTCTGTGCCTTTTCGCTTTGAGCTTTAAGCGGCCCTACTCTCGTTTCAAGCTCCGTTAAAATATCACGAAGTCTGACAAGATTTTCCTCCGCCTGCTTGAGCCTTTTGGTAGCGTCTGCTCGCCTGTAACGGAAATGGGAAATTCCCGCAGCTCCTCAAGCATTTCTCGTCTGTCGCCCGTCTTTGAAGAAACCATATCGGCAATTCTGCCCTGTCCGACAATAGAGTAGCCGTCTCGACCGAGACCCGTGTCCATAAACAGCTCGTTTATATCACGAAGCCTTGATGACTCGCCGTTTATGAGATATTCGCTCTCGCCCGAACGGAAATAGCGTCTTGTAACGGAAACCTCGTCATTGTCGTTTTGAAGCGTTCTGTCCTTGTTATCAAGACGGAGAGTTACCTCGCAAAGCCCTTTGCCTTTCGTATATCCGTACCGTCAAAAATAACGTCCTCCATCTTCGAGCCACGCAAATTTTTAGTTGACTGCTCGCCCAAAACCCAACGCACAGCGTCCGAAATATTACTTTTTCCGCTTCCGTTAGGACCTACAACCGCTGTTACGCCTTTATTAAATTCAAGTACCGTTTTATCGGGGAAAGACTTAAATCCCTGCATTTCCAGTGCTTTAAGAAACATATCATTTTTCCTTCACAATAATATCAAAATCTTCTAAAAATCATTTCCCTTTATTGTACAATAAAATCCTTGATTTTTCAATGCTTTTTCATTTCTTTTTGACTGTCCCTTCGCCTTTGAAAGCGACTTTTCGGGAACTTCGATTACATATTCGTTTTCACGGCTTTTTTGTGAGAGCTCCGAGAGCATTTTTTCAAGATAAAGCTCGCCCTCACACAGCTCACGAAACGCCGGATGATATGCGCCTGCAAGGTATCCGTCCTCGACATTTCCGCCTGAATGAAGTCCAAGCCTTATAACCCTTATGCCGTTTTCACGAAACATCAAAAGAAGTCTTGCACACAATTTTACTGCTTCGTCAAGGGTCTGAGGGGTGTACTCGCCGATTTTCATACAGTCGGCAAGCGGAGTGTTTTCAAGCACGATTGTCGGATAAATTCTTACGGTATCGGGCTTTAATTCAATCAGCTTTTCAGCAGTTTTTATGTCCTTTTCAAAGCTCGAACCCATAAGTCCCGTCATCATCTGAAGTCCTAATTCAAAGCCGTTTTCACGAATAAGCATGCTTGCATTTTCAATATCCTTTGCGGTATGTCCTCGCCTGTTGATAAGCAAAACCCCGTCATCTGTGCTCTGCGCACCCAATTCAATAGACGTTACGCCGTATTTTTTCAAAATTTCAAGCTTATGCTCATTTATACAATCAGGGCGTGTGGAAATCCGCACACCCTTTAAAATAATTTTTATCTATATATTTTTTTGCCTCTGCTAACAGGGAAATCATATATTCCTCGTCAATCGCCGTAAAACTGCCGCCGAAAAATGCAATTTCCGAGCTTTCCGGAGAGGTGCTTCCGCTTTTTATCGCAATTTCACACGCCGTTTTAACATCCTCGGTCGTAAGAGCCCTAACAGAGCCTGAAATTGTCTTTTGATTGCAAAAGCTGCATTGGTGCGGACAGCCTGCGTGAGGCACAAATAAAGCTACATTTGCGTGCTTTTTCAAATTCCCATCAACTCCAAAGCCTGCTGAGCCGCCGCCTGCTCGGCTTTTTTCTTGCTTCCCGCAACGCCCTTGCCGATAACATTTGAATTGAGATGCACCTCAACCTCAAACGTCTTATCGTGGTCGGGACCCGATTCACTTACAAGCACATATTTGAGCTCTTCGCCGTGATTTCTCTGCACAAGCTCCTGCAAAATAGTCTTATAATCCTTAAAGCTCGGCTTTTTCTCGACATAGGGAGCCACGAAACGCAAAACAAACTTTTTCGCTTCGTCGATTCCTCCGTCAAGATAAATAGCCGCTATAACAGCCTCAAACGCATCCGACAAAACCGACGGTCTGTTCCTGCCGCCCGTCATATCCTCGCCGTGTGAAAGCTTGATATAGTCGCCGAGTCCGATTGTCTTTGCAAATTCAAAAAGCGACTTTTCACAAACTGCGTAAGAACGAAGCTTTGACAGCTCGCCCTCGTGGAAATCCTCATGGCGTGAGAAAAGATACTCTGCCGTGATAAAGCCCAATACCGAGTCTCCCAAAAACTCAAGTCTTTCGTTGTCCTTATATTCTCTTAAAACCTCGTTTAGCATATGAGGAATGAGTAAGAGCTCTGTCAAGCAGGCTCTTATCCTTGAATTGATAGCCTATTGTTTTTTCTAATTCAGTCATTATTTTCACCGTCTTTCATTGACTGAGAAACAATATCTATAAAACCGCTGTCGATATATTTTATCGCCTGTCCAATGGCATTTTTCAATGCGTAAGCGTCCGATGAGCCGTGAGCCTTTATAACAGGCTTTCTGACACCGATAAGCGGTGCTCCGCCGTATTTTTTATAGTTCATCTTTTCCTTAAACTCGTCCATTCCCGACTTTATGCCGAGATATGAGAGCTTGGAAAACAGGTTTTTCATAAATATTGCTTTAATCTGATTTGTAATTGATTTTGCAACGCCCTCGTACATTTTTACGATAACATTGCCCGTAAAGCCGTCGGCTACAACGACATCCGCCTCACCAAAGGCAATATCTCGCACTTCTATATTACCCGTAAAGCTTATGCCGTCAAGAGCACTCAATTTTTTATAGGTCTCAACCAGCATCGGAGTACCCTTTGTCTCCTCTGTGCCGATATTTGCAAGTGCGACACGGGGAGAAGCAACACCCATTATCTTCTCCATATAAAGGCTTCCGAGCTTTGCAAATTGACAGAGCATATCGGGAGTACATTCAACATTTGCACCTGTATCGACAAGTATAAACGGACCTGCGCTTGTAGCATAACAGCACCCAAAGCAGGACGCTTTACACCCTTTATTCTCTTAACAATAAGCGTACCGCCGACCAAAATAGCTCCTGTACTGCCTGCCGAAACGAAAGCGTCGCCCTCGCCCGAAGCCAATGCGTCAAATCCCACACCGAGCGAAGTGCCTCTTTTTGATTTAAGTATCTCCGTCGGCGGAGTTGTCATTTCAAACACCGTATCTGCGTGTTTTATTTCAAAGGCGGAAATATCGAGAGAATTATCCTTTGCGCATTTTTCAATTTTATCCCTGTCGCCCGTAAGCATTATATCAACGCCGAATTCTTTTCTCGCCTCGATACAGCCCTTTATTATTTCAAGCGGTGCATTATCTCCGCCGAAAGCGTCAACAATTATCTTCATATACCGTTCTCTCCTTTGAACGACTCCAAGTCGCCCATAGCCCTTTTAGCCAAAGCCATATATCTTTCGCTTTTATCTCTTATCTTATCGGGAAGCGGCGGCAAAACGCCGAAATTCGCTCCCATCGGCTGAAAATTTTTAACCGTTTCGTCGCTTATATACCGTGAAAGTGCGCCTATCATAGTGGTTTCGGGTAAGGTGAAAGTTTCCTTTCCCGAAAGTCTGCGAACACAGTTAAGTCCTGCCATAATTCCCGAGGCCGCCGACTCCATATAGCCCTCGACGCCTGTTATCTGACCTGCAAAGAAAATATACGGATTTTCACGCAGGCTGAAATCCGAGCAAAGATATTCAGGCGAATTTATAAACGTGTTTCTGTGCATTACACCGTAACGCAAAAATTCCGCATTATGAAGTGCCGGGAACATTGAAAACACCCTTTTCTGCTCGGGAAATTTCAGGTTTGTCTGAAAGCCGACAAGGTTATACATAGTGCCCTGCTTATTTTCTTTTCTAAGCTGAAGATTTGCCCACGGTCTGTGTCCTGTTTTCGGGTCAACAAGACCTACGGGCTTTAACGGACCGTAACGCATTGTGTCTTTGCCACGGGAAGCTAAAACCTCAATAGGCATACAGCCCTCATACACATCTTTTCTCTTATCAAAAGAATGAAGCTCTGCGCTCTCCGCCGAAATAATCGCCTCATAAAAAGCCTCATACTGCTCTTTATTCATAGGGCAATTTATATAGTCGTCCTCGCCGCCCCTATCATATCTCGACTGCGTAAAGGCGAAGTCCATATCCACACTGTCAGCCGATACAATCGGAGCCGCCGCATCATAAAACGAAAGCCCGTCACGGCACAGGGAATGTATCGTTTTAGAAATACCGTCGCTCGCCAAAGGTCCTGCCGCAATAATTACAGCGTCAGCCTCGGGCAAGTCCGTTACCTCTTTGTTTATGATTTTTATATTTTTACAAGCCTTGATTTTCTCTGTTACAGCCTTTGAAAAAAGCTCTCTGTCAACAGCCAAAGCACCGCCTGCGGGAACAGCCGTTTCAAGTGCCGTCTCAACGCAAACGGAAGAAAAGGTACGCATTTCCTCCTTCAAAAGACCTGCCGCCGAATTGAGCCTTTGCGCTTTCAAGGAGTTTGAGCATACAAGCTCTGCGAATAAATCTGTTTTATGTGCAGGAGAATGTTTTTCGGGCTTCATCTCATAAAGCTCAACATCAATCCCCGCCATATTCAGTTGCCACGCCGCCTCGCATCCTGCAAGACCTGCGCCGATAACAGCTGCTTTCATTTATTCTTCCTCTTTTTTAGTTCTTTTCTTGCGCTCTGCTTTCTTTTCAAAACCGCATTTCTCGTCAAGACATACAAGCAAACCGCCCTTACGCTTGAACAAGGATTTTCCGCACTTCGGGCAAACCTCGTCGGTAGGCTTATCCCACGTCATAAACGTACATTCGGGATAATTGTCGCAGCCGTAAAAAGCATATCCTCTCTTTGATTTCTTTTCGATTACATTGCCGCCGCAAACGGGACATTTTGCGTTTGTCTGAACGACATACGGCTTTGTGTTCTTGCACTCGGGATAACCCGGACAAGCAAGGAATTTGCCGAATCTGCCGACCTTAACAACCATCATTCTTCCGCATTTTTCACACGGGATATCTGTAACGTCCTCTTTGAGCTGAATTTTAACGCCCGACATCTCCTCCTTAGCCTTTTCGAGTGTTTTCTCAAAGCCGTCATAGAAGGTGTGGAGCATTTTTATATAGTCAACCTCACCGCTTTCGACCTTATCGAGATCGGACTCCATGTTTGCGGTGAATTTAACATTTACTATATTCGGGAACTGCTGTTTGAGCAAATTGACAACCGCCTCGCCAAGCTCGGTGGCTTTAACTGTTTTTGCTCTCTTACGACATACTCTCTTGAAAGAATTGTCGAAACAATAGAAACATAGGTGCTCGGTCTGCCGACACCCGTTTCCTCAAGAGCCTTGATAAGAGCCGCTTCGGTATATCTTGCAGGCGGCTGTGTAAAGTGCTGATTTCCGTCAAGTGATTTGAGCTTGAGAATATCATTTTCCTTTATCGGAGGAAGTACGCTCTCTGCATCCTCGTCATCATCTGTCGAAACCTCGTAAAGCTTTGTGTAACCGTCAAATTTAACGGTATAGCCTGAAGCCGAGAACTCGCAGAACTTACCGTCTGCCAAATCCTTTTCCGTTCCTGCCTTAATTCCTACCTTTACGGTATCCTGTATGCAGGCAGCCATAAGGCTTGCCATAAAACGCTTCCAAATAAGCGAATAAAGCTTGAACTGCTCAACGGTAAGGCTATCCTTTACCTTATCGGGAGAAAGCGACGGAGTTGTAGGTCTGATTGCCTCGTGTCCGTCCTGCGCATTTGCCTTTGTCTTGAAATATCTCGGTTTGTCGGGAAGATAATTCTTACCGTAGGTCTCCGTGATATATTCATTGGCAGCCGCACGAGCCTCCTCGGAGATACGAAGCGAGTCGGTTCTCATATAGGTTATAAGACCCATTGTGCCTACGCCCTTGATTTCCATACCTTCGTAAAGCTCCTGTGCTATCTTCATTGTCTTTCTGCCCTGATAACCGAGCTTTCTCGAAGCGTCCTGCTGAAGCGTAGAGGTTGTAAACGGAGGTGCCGGCTGACGTCTCCTTGTTCCCTCTTTAACGGAAGCAACCGTGTACTGTGCGCCGTCAAGTCTGTTCAAGTATGCATCTGCCTGAGCCTTATGTGCAATTTTAACCTTGCCCGTTTCATCGCCTATAAATGAAGCGGCAAAGGATTTTCTTGAACCGGGTGCTGTGAGCTTTGCATCAAGAGTCCAATACTCCTCGGGTACGAAAGCACGGATTTCTTCTTCTCTGTCAACGATAAGACGAACAGCAACAGACTGAACTCTGCCTGCCGAAAGTCCTTTTCTGATTTTCTGTGAAACAAACGGGCTCAATTTATAGCCGACAAGTCTGTCGAGAATTCTTCTTGCCTGCTGTGCATCAACAAGGTCAAGGTCAATTTTTTCGGGATGCTCGATGCCCTTTACAACGCTTGTCTTGTTAATTTCATTGAATTTAACTCTGTTTTTGTCATCTGTATCAAGTCCCAAAACGGTTGCAAGATGCCAAGAAATAGCCTCTCCCTCACGGTCGGGGTCGGTTGCGAGATATACGCCGTCCGATTTCTTTACCATTTCTTTAAGCTCTTTTACAAGCTTTTCCTTACCCTTAACAATCGCATATTTGGGAGCAAAGTCATTTTTAACATCAACGCTGAGCCTTGACGAAGGCAAATCTCTGATATGACCTACGGAAGCGGTAACCTTATAGTCCTTGCCGAGGTATTTCTGAATTGTCTTTGCCTTTGAAGGAGACTCAACTATTACTAATTTCGACATATTAAAATCATCCTATACTATCACTGAATTTTTTTATATTTTCTGCCGGGAAGCACCTCGATAACGCCTTGCATTTCAAGCTCGGTAATTCCCGAAAGCACCTTTACAACATTAAGTCCCGATTTTTCGACGATAGTGTCAAATTCCGTATCGCCGTCCAAAGCGGCATAGATTTTCTTTGCGGTTTCGCTTGCCGTATCGGGTAACGGCTTCGGCTCTGCTTTTACAGGCTCTGTATCGGTTTTCGATGCCCTGCTCTGCGTCTTTTCGGCTCTTTTGTTATAAGTATGATTGACATTGCCCGAAAAGTCCTCGGCATTTCTCGAAAGCATAATCGCAAACGGCTCATCCGCAAGTGAAAGGTCAAATCTTTCAGGGAATTCATCCATAAAATCCTCAACAATTTCTCTTGCATTGAAAAGCGGCTTTGCACCGTTGTTTATTATTTCGGAAGTGCCCGAATAAGCCGAAGAAAACAAATCTCCGGGTACGGCATAGAGCCGTCTGCCTTGAGATAAAGCATTTTTAGCGGTTATAAGTGAGCCGCTTTTCTCGCCTGCCTCAACGACAACCGTTGCAAGCGACATCCCCGAAATTATCCTGTTTCGCTTCGGGAATGAAATCCTTGACGCCTGCGAAAACGGCGGAAATTCCGTTATAAGAACGCCGTTTTTCTTTATCCTGTTACGCAAATCCTCATTTGTTTTAAGGTAATTTGTACCGAGTCCGCAGCCGAGCACCGCAACAGTTTTCTTATCCACGCTCAATGCTCCCTCATGCGAAGCGGCGTCAATTCCGAGCGCACCGCCCGAAACTATCGTCATACCTGCAAGCGAAAGCCTTTGTGCGATTGCGCCTGCGACCTTTATGCCCTGTACGGATGCGTTTCTCGTTCCGACCATAGCGATATTTGACTCTGTCATAAGCGTTTCGATATCGCCGTCGGCATAGAGAACAGCCGGTAAATCCGAAATCTGCGTAAGTAAAAACGGATACTGCTCGTCCTGCGGAGTTATTATCTCCCATCCGTTTTCCTCACACGCTCGCATTATACTGCCCGACTCCGACGGACTGTGTAAGAGAAGCTTGTCCACGTGCTTTTGG
>ENA-OQEB01000795-OQEB01000795.1-human-gut-metagenome-genome-assembly--contig:-NODE-795-length-12337-cov-3.397871_pt1 | contig 12337 bp, 17 predicted proteins | sample MGYA00242787_ERZ504619 | MGnify/ENA primary metagenome ERZ504619 (study PRJEB26092, sample SAMD00036317) | human gut metagenome | host: Homo sapiens | study: EMG produced TPA metagenomics assembly of... | reverse complement strand
TGTTGAGACAGTGCCAAATCATTACGCCTTTCGTGCGGGTCGGAACTTACCCGACAAGGAATTTCGCTACCTTAGGACCGTTATAGTTACGGCCGCCGTTTACTGGGGCTTAAGTTCAAAGCTTCGCTTGCGCTAACCTCTCCCCTTAACCTTCCAGCACCGGGCAGGCGTCAGCATATACTTCACCTTTCGGTTTTGCATAGACCTGTGTTTTTGCTAAACAGTTGCTTGGGCCAATTCTCTGCGGCCACCTCTCAGTGGCACTCCTTCTCCCGAAGTTACGGAGTCATTTTGCCGAGTTCCTTAACAATGCTTCTCCCGTCGGCCTTAGGATTCTCTCCTCATCCACCTGTGTCGGTTTACGGTACGGGCGCGATACAAACAATAGCGGCTTTTCTTGACGCATGGCTCACACTCTTCCCTACTCTTAATTCGGTACGCATCACGTCTTCGGATTGCCGTACGGATTTGCCAGTACGACTCCTACCTCGCTTGCGCCGGGCTTTCCATTCCCGGCTTGTGCTCTCCACACGTGTCCCCACAGTTCTGTTATATCGCGGTACAGGAATTTCAACCTGTTGTCCATCGGTTACGTCTTTCGACCTGGCCTTAGGCCCCGACTTACCCAGAGCAGATCAGCTTTACTCTGGAAACCTTAGATATTCGGCCGGAAGGATTCTCACCTTCCTCTCGCTACTCATTCCGGCATTCTCTCTTCTATACAGTCCACAGCTCCTTATCGGTACTGCTTCTTCCCGTATACAATGCTCCTCTACCAATGTACAAGTACATTCCTGAGCTTCGGTAGTGTGTTTCAGCCCCGGACATTTTCGGCGCAGGACCTCTCGACTAGTGAGCTATTACGCACTCTTTGAATGTATGGCTGCTTCTGAGCCAACATCCTAGTTGTCTTCGAAATCCCACATCCTTTTCCACTTAACACGCACTTTGGGACCTTAGCTGTAGGTCTGGGCTCTTTCCCTTTTGACCACCCAACTTATCTCGTGCAGTCTGACTCCCCAGCATCATCTGTCCGCCATTCGCAGTTTGATATTCTTCGGTAGCTTTGACGCCCCCTAGGAAATTCAGTGCTCTACCTGCGGCAGACTAACTGAAGGCTAGCCCTAAAGCTATTTCGAGGAGAACCAGCTATCTCCGGGTTCGATTGGAATTTCTCCCCTATCCACACCTCATCACCACCCTTTTCAACGGATGTGTGTTCGGACCTCCACTACCTCTTACGGCAGCTTCATCCTGGACATGGATAGATCACCCGGTTTCGGGTCTATGATACGTGATTCCTCGTGCTCTTAACACTCGCTTTCGCTTCGGCTCCGGACCTTAAGTCCTTAACCTTACCGCGTATCATAACTCGCCGGACCGTTCTACAAAAAGTACGCCGTCGCACTTATCGTGCTCCGACAGCTTGTAAACACAGGGTTTCAGGTTCTCTTTCACTCCCCTCCGGGGTCCTTTTCACCTTTCCTTCACAGTACTATGCGCTATCGGTCACTGAGTAGTATTTAGCCTTACGGAGTGGTCTCCGCTCATTCCCACAAGGTTTCTCGTGTCTCGTGGTACTCTGGATACTGCCTTGCTGCTTTCAATTTCGGATACGCGGCTTTCACGCTTTCCTGCTGGACTTCCCAGACCATTCTCCTATCAATCGCAGATCAATTATGCAGTCCTAACCCCGAAAGATAAATCTCTCGGTTTGGGCTCTTTCCCTTTCGCTCGCCGCTACTTAGGAAATCGATGTTTCTTTCTCTTCCTCCGGGTACTTAGATGTTTCAGTTCCCCGGGTTCCCTCTGGCAAGTTATGTATTGGCTTGTCAGTACTTAAGGTTTACTTAAGTGGGTTCCCCCATTCGGATATCCACGGCTCAAAGGATATTTGCTCCTCCCCGTGGCTTTTCGCAGCTTATCACGTCCTTCATCGGCTCTCAGTGCTAGGCATCCACCCTGTGCTCTTTATAGCTTAACCATTCATCAGTATATAGCGTTATACTAATGGGTTTTTTAATGATTTTCATCATTCGGTTTGTTTCTTGGTTTGATATGTGACTTATCAGTACATATCGCACCTCGGATGTCTAAACTTTATTAGTTTATTTTAGATATTTTAATATGCAGTTTTCAATGAACAATCCGAATAACAGATGTTATTCTTTTCTGACTGTTTGACCAGTCATCAGGTAACGGGAGTGATTATATCCTGTTATCTAATCGCCAGTCAAGCATTTTATTAGTATAGTTGACTTTTCTTTTAATAAATCTGGCAGCCACCTACTTTCCCATACCGTCTCCAGCATAGTATCATCGGCCGCTTAAGGCTTAACCATCGTGTTCGGGATGTGTACGGGTGTTTCCCCTAAGCGCATCGCCACCAGAAAGTTGCTGTCTTTAACAGCTCAACAGAAAGACAATCTCTACTTCACATTCTTTCGAACGTGGCATTCTTTTCCTTAGAAAGGAGGTGATCCAGCCGCACCTTCCGATACGGCTACCTTGTTACGACTTCACCCCAGTTATCAGACCTGCCTTCGGCGGCTCCTTCTTACGTTAGGTCACCGACTTCGGGCATTTCCGACTCCCATGGTGTGACGGGCGGTGTGTACAAGACCCGGGAACGTATTCACCGCAGCATTCTGTCTGCGATTACTAGCGATTCCAGCTTCATGTAGTCGAGTTGCAGACTACAATCCGAACTGAGACGTTATTTTTGAGATTTGCTCGGCCTCGCGGCTCTGCTTCCCTTTGTTTACGCCATTGTAGCACGTGTGTAGCCCTGGTCATAAGGGGCATGATGATTTGACGTCATCCCCACCTTCCTCCAGGTTATCCCTGGCAGTCTCTCCAGAGTGCCCATCCTAAATGCTGGCTACTGAAGATAAGGGTTGCGCTCGTTGCGGGACTTAACCCAACATCTCACGACACGAGCTGACGACAACCATGCACCACCTGTCACCGATGTTCCGAAGAAAAACTTCCATTACGAAGCGGTCATCGGGATGTCAAGATCAGGTAAGGTTCTTCGCGTTGCTTCGAATTAAACCACATGCTCCACCGCTTGTGCGGGTCCCCGTCAATTCCTTTGAGTTTCATTCTTGCGAACGTACTCCCCAGGTGGACTGCTTATTGCGTTAGCTGCGGCACCGAATAGCTTTGCTACCCGACACCTAGCAGTCATCGTTTACGGCGTGGACTACCAGGGTATCTAATCCTGTTTGCTCCCCACGCTTTCGAGCCTCAACGTCAGTCATCGTCCAGTAAGCCGCCTTCGCCACTGGTGTTCCTCCTAATATCTACGCATTTCACCGCTACACTAGGAATTCCACTTACCTCTCCGACACTCTAGCTGCACAGTTTCCAAAGCAGTCCACAGGTTGAGCCCATGCCTTTCACTTCAGACTTGCACAGCCGTCTACGCTCCCTTTACACCCAGTAAATCCGGATAACGCTTGCCCCCTACGTATTACCGCGGCTGCTGGCACGTAGTTAGCCGGGGCTTCTTAGTCAGGTACCGTCATTTTCTTCCCTGCTGATAGAGCTTTACATACCGAAATACTTCTTCACTCACGCGGCGTCGCTGCATCAGGGTTTCCCCCATTGTGCAATATTCCCCACTGCTGCCTCCCGTAGGAGTTTGGGCCGTGTCTCAGTCCCAATGTGGCCGGTCACCCTCTCAGGTCGGCTACTGATCGTCGCCTTGGTAAGCCGTTACCTTACCAACTAGCTAATCAGACGCGGGTCCATCTCATACCACCGGAGTTTTTACCCCCGCACCATGCGGTGCTGTGGTCTTATGCGGTATTAGCAGTCATTTCTAACTGTTATCCCCCTGTATGAGGCAGGTTACCCACGCGTTACTCACCCGTCCGCCGCTCAGTCACAATCCTCTTCATCCGAAGAATCTAAGCAAAGTGCTTCGCTCGACTTGCATGTGTTAGGCACGCCGCCAGCGTTCATCCTGAGCCAGGATCAAACTCTCGTTAAAAGTGTTTGTCTTGGTCAAGAATCACTACTAGCAATTCTTTCCCTCTTTACTGTTTTGGTTTGTTTTCAAACCGTTCTTAAAAATTTTTCTCTTTAAAGAAATTTTCAAGGGTTGTTGTCTATTGTTCAGTTATCAAGGTTCTTTCTTTGTTCTGTCTCAAGCGACAGCTTTTATATTTTATCAAAAGCTTTATCGTTTGTCAAGAACTTTTTTAACTTTTTTCATTTTCTTTTTTGTGGAGCTTTCTCTCAACGAGTCAGCTCATCTATAATACCATTTCGTTTCATCTTTGTCAACTGTTTTTTACAATTTTTTCAAACTTTTTCGACTTGTTTTTTTCAAGCCTCCAGGTATTATATTACGTGTTTTCTCACCCGCTTATGCAGAATACCATAAAGCGTACAAAGCTTCCTTCAATCTGAAAACTTTTTGAGATAACACTTAACGGAGAAAGAGGATTGAATCCCTCGCGCCGGTTTCCCGACCTACACCCTTAGCAGGGGCGCCTCTTCAGCCTCTTGAGTATTTCTCCTGATTCTGAATCCGACTGTTTACACAGCTTTTTTTCAATTCTTGCTTGATAATGCGAAAATTTATTATACTAAACGTTCTATATAATGTCAACCATTAATTTAGTTTTTTTTAACCTTTTTCCGCCCTTTTTCAGCAACTGTTTTAGTAAACGGCTAGTTCCGTCTTTTCCTCTATCGTTTTCCTAATTCTTTCCTGAACTATCGCTGCGATTTCCGTCGTTTTCATATCTTTGTATTCATCATAATAAAGCGGAGGCAAAAAACAAACCTGAACCGTCACTTTACTGATAGACTTCGTATCAAACGGTTTAAACGAATCAATCAGCGCCACCGGAACGATTGGACAACGTGCCTTTGTTGCCGCTTTAAAACTTCCACCTTTAAATGTTCCGATTTTATTTCCGTTTCTCGAACGAGTTCCTTCCGGGAAAATAATATAATTTCTTCCCGCCTTCACTTCTTTTGCTACATTCATAATGACCTGCATTGCCTGCCGCACATCTTCTCTGTCAATCATATATGCTTTTGTACAAGCAAACACCTGCTTTAAAAACTGAATATTTGCAACTTCTTTTTTTGCAACAACCGAGATCGGAACCGGACACACATCCATAATAGCCAAAACATCATACATTCCCTGATGATTCGGGAAAAACATAAATCCATTTTCTTTCGGTATGTTATCCAGCCCTTCAGCCGCTATTGTCACATTTCCGCCTTTGTTTGCTCTGCGGACAATAAACTTCAGCATCTTATAATGCTCTTCCTCCGTATACTTATCTACGTGATGCGCATGATAACAAAGCTTGCACCACATAAACGGAACAAGAATTATATTTCGGAGCACCATCATCAATATTCTTTTCATATTTTCCGATACTCCTTTACCGCTGTTTCATAAAGATTATTTCCCTTAGAGTCAATCACCACTATCACCGGAAGATTTACTACTGTAAGTTTTCTAATCGCTTCTGTACCAAGATCTTCATAAGCAACAATTTCCGATGATGTAATACATTTTGACAGCAGCGCGCCCGCGCCGCCTACAGCTGCAAAATAAACCGCTTTATTGCGAACAACAGCATCGATCACTTCTTGACTTCTTTTTCCCTTTCCAATCATTGCCCCCATTCCGAGATCCAATAATTCGGGAGTATATTTATCCATACGGCTTGCCGTTGTCGGACCTGCCGATCCGATCGGGCGTCCTTCCCGTGCCGGAGACGGTCCCATGTAATATATCGCCTGCCTTCTATATTAATAGGTAAGTCTCCTCCCTCACGAAGCGTTTCGTACATCCGCTTATGCGCAGCATCACGCGCTGTATATATCGTGCCTGTAATATATACATAATCTCCTGCCTTAGTTCTTCTGCCGTCTCTCTGCCGACAGGCGCTGAAATATGTCGATCCATTTCTGTTTCCTTTCACTTCTGCCTTTTTCCACTGCTGCTATCTTATCCGCTGTTTTTACAAAACACAGACTGTATGCCTGTTCACATGGCAGCATATATTCACCGCAACCGGAAGTCCCGCAATATGAGTCGGATATGTGTTGACATTTACTGCCAAAGCCGTCACCGTGCCACCCAATCCGCCCGGTCCGATGCCAAGACAGTTGATCTTCTCCAACATTTCTTCTTCGAGTTTTCTCACATATGGAATATCCGAATGTTTTCCCACTTCTCGCGTAAGCGCTTTCTTCGCCATTAAGGCGCATTTTTCAAATGTTCCTCCGATTCCGACCCCAACTACCAACGGCGGGCAAGCATTTGGTCCCGCGTCTTTGACAGCTGTAAGAATCGCATTTTTTACTCCTTCAAGTCCTTCCGCCGGTTTCAGCATAAACACACGGCTCATATTCTCACTTCCGAAACCTTTCGGAGCTACCGTGATCTTCACTCGATCACTTCCACGATCCGCGTATGAATAACCGCAGGAGTATTATCTTTTGTGTTTTCCCGCAAAATAGGGTCTCCTACGACTGACTTTCTCAAAAAACCTTCCGTATAGCCCCGGCGCACCCCTTCGTTTACCGCATCTTCGAAACTTCCGCCTTCAAAATGCACATCTTGTCCTACCTCAAGAAACACAACTGCCATTCCTGTATCCTGCAGATCGGTATCATATCCGAAGCGGCAATTTCAAGATTATCCTGAAGCTGTGCCAGAATTTGTTTTCCAAGCACGGACTCCTCTTTTTCCTCTGCTTTTCGCATCGCTTTCACCATATCCGAAGAAAGCGAGTAATTTGCCTCTATGCACATCTTTTTTATTGTTTCCGTAATTATCTCTGTCTGTACTGTCCGTATCATAATTCAATCTCAATCTTTCTGTTTGTACGATGATATTGATGGTATCTGACTCCCGCCGCATCCATCATTCTTTTCGACGCAATAACGCTCGGAGTATCGGCATATTTATCACAATCATAGATTACTTCTTTAATCCCCGCCTGTATGATCGCTTTTGCACATTCATTGCAGGGAAAGAGCGAAACATAGAGCTTCGCTCCGGCCAAACTTCCTCCGCTGTAATTTAAAATTGCATTCAACTCGCTATGTGTCGAATATACATATTTTGTCTCAAGCGGGTCTTCGCCGTCTCTTACCCACGGAAATTCATCATCCGAACACCCTAACGGAAATCCATTATATCCCATAGAGAGGATTTTATTATCCTGACTGACAATACAACAGCCAACCTGCGTATTCGGGTCTTTTGATCGCATCCCCGAAAGCATGGCTACTCCCATAAAATACTCATCCCACGTCAAATAATCTGTTCTCTTCCCCGACATCAACTCCGCTCCTTTCATCTCTGTTCTGTTCTCTGTAAGCTTTTTATTTTGTTCCGAAAATACGATCTCCGGCATCGCCAAGTCCCGGAACAATATAGCCATGATCATTGAGCTTCTCATCAAGCGCCCCTATATAAATGTCTACATCCGGATGCGCTTCCTGCATCTTCTTAACTCCTTCCGGCGCTGCAAGGATACAAAGGAAACGGATATGTTTTACGCCTTTTTCTTTCAGCATTCTGATCGCCGCCACACTGGAACCTCCCGTAGCCAGCATAGGATCAACTACAAACACTTCTCTCTCTTCACAATCTGCCGGAAGTTTACAATAATATTCTACCGGTTCTAATGTCTCCGGATCTCTGTAAAGACCGATATGTCCGACCTTCGCCGCCGGAATCAGAGATAACATTCCGTCTACCATTCCGATTCCCGCACGAAGGATCGGTACGATAGCCAGTTTTTTGCCTGAAAGCATTTTCCCTGTCATCTCCATAAGAGGTGTTTTGATCTGAACATCACTCATTTTCAGATCTCTCGTCGCCTCGTAGCACATCAACTGTGCAATTTCCCCGATCACCTCACGAAATTCTTTTGTTCCTACGTTTTCCTGTCTTACATAATTGATCTTATGTGTGATCAAGGGTGATCCATCACAATTACTTTTCCTGTCATTATTCTTCCTCCGCAATGTAATTTAATTTTTCTGCAAGTTCTTTTATTAATTCACGCAATATCTCATAGCATTCTCCGTAAGCTGTCAAAGGTTTCCCATATGGATTCGGGATTTCTCCGTCGCTTCCCACGAATTCATTCAACGTATAAACGTTAGCTTTTGTTCCGTATTCGGACAAGATTTTGTTTTTCTCGGCTTCCTCGATCGTAAGGACAAGAGTATCCTCCACCAGCGTTTCCGGTTCAAGCTGTCTGGAAACATGATTTTCAAGGGTCATCTGGGCGCTCTTCATGATCGCCTCCGCTTTCTGATTCGCCGGTTCGGGAAACAGCACGACCAATCCCCGTGAATCAATCACATATTCCTGCGCCAGATCTTCATGCCTTAACATCTCCGCCGCCATCGGCGCCCGGGCAGAATCCGTACCGCTTATAAATATGATTCTTCGGTACTTCTGCCGTTTTGCGATCTCCGCCGCCGAAAGACGCGTATGCCCCGCCGCTTTTTCCAAACGATTCATAATCGCTTTTCCGATTCCTTGCGCGGCAAAAGATTCACTGTAAATCTCTTCCACATCTTCCTCATCAAATTCTCTGAGCACTCTATAGAGATTTCGAGCGATCGTTTTCTCATTTTCCCGTGTACCAATATTTTTCACTACGCCGTATTTATAAAAAGGAAGTGTCTCTGTCGTAGCAATAACCCCCACTTTTCTTCCTTCTTTATAAGCCTTGTATGCAAGCTGGCGAATCGCAAAAATCTCCTCCCGCAGATCTCCTTCTACAATCATCAGTTTTGCTTTCGGAGCGTAATGTCTGTACTTCATCCCCGGAGCTTTCGGAGCTTTCTCACTCTCCGCCACAAGAAGCGTCTCATCAACATCTACTTTTCCGATCACTTCTTCAAACATTTCCGCAGTAATCGCTCCCGGTCTCAAGATCATAGGCGGCGTCACCGTCATATCAAGTATCGTAGACTCTAGTCCGATCTCAACTGCTCCTCCGTCTAAGATCATATCGATCTTTCCGCCCAAATCTTCCGCAACATGTTCCGCCAACGTCGGACTTGGTCTTCCCGAAGTATTTGCGCTCGGGGCAGAAACGAATCCGCCGCTGCCCGTATAAGCGCTCTCGCCACTTCATCTGTAGGCATACGAACCGCCACTGTATCAAGACCTCCCGTCGTACCATAAGGAACAACCTCGCTCTTTTCAAAGATCATAGTAAGCGGTCCCGGCCAGAAGTGAGCTGCAAGGGCATCTGTTTCAGCCGGGATATTAACAGCAATCTTCCTCAATCTTCATATTCTGCAATATGCACGATCAGAGGATTATCCGACGGTCGCCCTTTTGCCGCATACGTCTTCATCGCCGCCTCCTCTTTGAGCGCATCCGCTCCGAGCCCATATACCGTCTCGGTCGGAAAAGCAACCAAACCGCCGTTTTTCAGAATCATTCCCGCTTCTTCTATAATCTCTTCATTTATTTTGTTTTTATCGATCTTTTCTATTTTTGTTTCCATGCCCTATATTATAGCATTATTTATTTCAAAAAAAAACTCTTAATTCCTTTTACTACAGCCTCTGCTATTTTTCCTTGATACGCTTCATCAGAAAGTTTTTCCGCTTCTTTGTGATTACTCAAAAAACCACATTCCACAATTACTGTCGGCACTTCTGTTTTCTTCAATATATAATAAGTATTATTTGCTTTTTCACGCTTTTTATTTTCCGGATCAATTTCCAGAAGTTCATTCTGCAAAATTTCCGCCGCCGCTTTCCCTTCCCCGGACGTCGTATAATAAAACACCTGCGCTCCAAAAACACTTTCTTCATGATAACTGTTTTGATGTATACTTACAGCAAGATCTGCCTTTGATTCATTCATAATGCGAACCCGCTCTTTCAAATCTCCGATCCTGGTTTCCGCAAGCCATCCGTCCTCTTCACGTGTCATGATCACTGCAATCCCTTCCTCTTCAAGAAGCTTTTTCACTTTCTCTGCGATTATTAAGTTCAGCTCTTTCTCAAGCTTCCCGTTGACTCCCGTTTTTCCGCCGTCAGGACCGCCGTGTCCGGCATCCACTACAACCGTTCTCTTCTTATGCGCTTCCCCTTGTTTTTCCCCGCGCTCCTTTTTATCCGATTTCTCATTCTCCTTTTCTTTCATCCCTATAACCGCCCCCGAATTAGTTTCTTCACTTTCCCTAAACGTCTCCTTAAGCCTCACCCCTGCTTTTTGACACAAAACAATGATTGCCACAAGAGAAATAATCGCCATTCCGAAAACTATTTTTTTCCGCATATAAAAACACCCTCCTTTTCCATATAAATATATATGCAAAAAGAGGATGTCCTTTTCAGATATTTTATTTCATGTTTTAGTTCACATTTTAATTTACATATTGCAGGATGAGATCCCACACGCCGGAACCTTCCATTCCAAGACTCCACTCCGCAACACCCGCAAGCTGGTTTTCTTTAATAACTTTCAGCTTCTCTTCCAGCGACTGAGTATCTTCTAACCAAATTTTATAAACGCCTCCGTCGCCTTCCCACTGGGCATAATTCTGCTTCGTCTTATCATCATTCCGTCTGTGCTCCCATTGATGAGATAAGTTCTGCCGCATCATCCATTCCATAAGCGGAACTCTTTACTTTATTCGGATAATTTTCGGCTTCCGTTCCCTCATCTGCCGCAAATTCTTCGTCAGTCTTTGGCCGTTCAAACCAAAGCCGGGTATAAAACGGTACTCCTGCGATCAATTTATCCGCCGGTACTGACTTAAGGGCCTCTGATATTCCGTTTTTCAGATACCCGATCGACGCAACCGAACCTGCTTCATACGATCCTTCTGTATGTTCATCATATCCCATAACAACAACATAGTCCGCCACTGCCGCCTGTTCTTCAATGTCATAATGTGCATTATAAGGCTGCGGAACATAATTATCTACAGAAAAAACAAGTCCATTCTGACGGCACTTCACCGAAAGTTCACGCAACGAACTGCACATAATGCGGTCCGCACTCATCGGATACAAGTTCAAAATCAAGGTTAATTCCATCCACGTCAGTCTCCAGCGCTTTTGATATAACTTGATTGATCAGTTTTGCCCGCTTCGACGTATAGCTCAGCACTTGATATGTTTCTTCATAAGATTGATTCCTCCATGAAAATCCCTCAGCACTGCCCATACTTCCAAATTAGACTGATGTGCGTAATTTACATAATCCGCATCTGCAAGCGATGTAATATTACCTTCTGTATCCGCAAGACTGAACCATGTCGGCGCAATCGTATTCAGCCCTTTTGTCGACGCAATCGTTTCCAATATATAACTATTAGCATCGGCGTTAGAAACATTATGCCACGCCATATTGATCGTATAGTTTTCCGAAATATTCGTATATTCCGGTTCTTCATAATCCCGGGATACCAGCTCTTTTTCAACACTGTTGAGCGCATTTGTTTTCACATATCCGATAAACCGTCTTTTGTAGCCACTTTCATCCAGTCATTCTCATCTTCAAGAACAGTTACCTTATCCGATTTCTTTACTTCTGTCAAAACCGGACTTTTCACACCGCCCTGATAGCTACCTGCGTATCCCTTTTGATGGAAGCCACTTTCTTCTCTCCCCACTCAGTTGTAATCACTACGCGGTCGGATCATCATACACTTCGTATTCCATATTCGTGTATTGCTGGATAAACGGAAGGGCAATATATGCAATCTTTCCTTCTGTTTTCAGGATCACATAATCTTCACTCTTTTTCTCTGTTATGTCTGTATATTCTTTACTGCCTACCGCTGCCGAAACACTGCCTCCCGGAAGTGTATAAAGAAGAACGTTCTCATTAGAATCCCAATAAAACCGCTTATTGATCCGATTATGAGCAACAGAAGTATTCGACATAATACTGCCCGTCATAAACCTTTCACCGGAATCCGGCGTATTTCCTTCTTCTGCATTCTGAGACTGTTTCACAACCTGATCGTCAATTACAAGCGCAGGATCTGTTTCTGACTCCACTCCATAATATTGTTTCAAATCGGCCTTCTCATTCGTTGAACCGTATCTTTTCCAAATAACAAATCCGCCTATTGCAATTATGATCAACACAAAAAACAGAAACCACCGTATAACGCATTCCGCCTTCTTCTCCTTGCTCTGCTGCTTTGTCTCGCAGGTCTTCTATTCCGTCCAGGTCCCGCTTCCGACATTCTTTGTCTGCTTGTCCCGAACGGTTTACCGGTTTCCGGGCATTGTTTCAGGCGTCGTCTGCGGGTATCTGATGTCTGACTCCATTCCCGCACATCCCGTTTTCTCT
>ENA-OQEB01000794-OQEB01000794.1-human-gut-metagenome-genome-assembly--contig:-NODE-794-length-12353-cov-2.770571_pt1 | contig 12353 bp, 20 predicted proteins | sample MGYA00242787_ERZ504619 | MGnify/ENA primary metagenome ERZ504619 (study PRJEB26092, sample SAMD00036317) | human gut metagenome | host: Homo sapiens | study: EMG produced TPA metagenomics assembly of... | reverse complement strand
CTGGAGCACCGGCGATGTGCTGGCCCGGCAGGTGCAGGACCTGCGCAGCCAGAACGCGGGTGGCTGGGCGCTGTACCGGTACGGCAGTCTGTTTGGTACAGGTGCACCGGAGCAGGCCGCTGCCGAGTGTGCTGCCCTGCGGGCGGTCACTGGCAAAGAAACGTAAAATCAGGCGGCAAACCGCACAAAAAGAAAAGCCCCGGCGGGGCTTTTCTTGCAGTACGGCACAGGACAAATGTCTTGTACAGCGCCGAAAAATGCGGTATACTATATCTGTGTCTGCTCTGTACAAGAACAGGGCGGAGGGATGAAAAACAAAGAGAAGCGCATTGCTTCGTGAGGAAACGTATGAAGATGAAAAAAAGGATCGTTGTGCTGCTGATGGCGCTGGTGCTTGCAGTGGGCCTGATCGGCTGCAAGGACACCCTGAAGAGCATCGTGCACAAGGCATCGGGCACTTCAGACGAAGTGCAGGAAGAGGACACTACCCGCTGGGCCGACCAGACCAGTGATCCGCTGATCATTCAGGGCATTGCAGACTCCTCGGCCAAGTTTGCTACGGCTACGGCGGATGGCTGCCTGTATGCAGTGTTCAACGGCATCTGGAGCCGCCAGACCAGCTACTTTACCGTGCCCTCCGGCACGCTGAGCATTATGGGCTGCGGCACGGCTGAGGGCACCCAGCGGTTCAAGGTGGCCGTGTGGAAAAAGGTGGACGGCGGCGCAGAGTATGTAGCCGACAGCACCTATTATATCCATACCGACGGCACCGACTACCGCTGCACCATCTCCGGGCTGGACCCGGCGGCGCAGTACCGTGTGACCATCTCCTATGACTCCAGCAAGTACTACCTGTACGGCCTGCTGAAGGTGGAGGGCATTGGCTGATGAACACACAAACCAAGAACTCTCTGCTTTTGCTGCTGTGCTCCCTTATTTGGGGCACAGCCTTTGTGGCCCAGAGCGCCGGTTCCGGCATGGGAGCCTACAGCTTTCTGGCCGGGCGCAGCTGGCTGGCTGTACTGGTGCTGATTCCCACGGTGATGGTGTTTGATGCCATCCGCCGCAAGAGCGGCACCGATGCAAAGCCCAAAACTGCTGCCGAGAAGAAAAAGCTGCTGGCGGCAGGCTTTGTGTGCGGCACCCTTCTGTTTGCTGCTTCCGCTGCACAGCAGATCGGCATTACCATCAATCCGTCCACGGCAAAGGCCGGCTTCCTGACCGCCATGTACGTGGTGCTGGTGCCGGTGTTCGGCCTGTTTCTGGGCCGGAAGGGCAGTGCGCAGCTGTGGGTGAGCATGGTGGTAGCCGTGCTGGGCTTGTACTTGCTGTGCATGAAAAACGGCTTTGGCAGCATCGAGTCCAGCGACTGGCTCCTGCTGAGCTGTGCGGTGCTGTTCAGCTTCCAGATCATTGCGGTGGACCACTTTTCCCCGCAGGTGGACGGCGTGCGGCTGAGCCTTGCCGAGTTTCTGGTGGTGTCGGTGGAAAGCACCGCTGCGGCTCTGCTGTTCGAGACACCTTCCGCAGCGCAGTTCGCGGAGAATGCGCTGCCGATCCTCTACTGCGGCATCATGTCCAGCGGCGTGGCTACACCCTGCAAATTCTGGGCCAGCGGGATCTGAACCCTGCCATTGCCAGCCTGATCATGTGTCTGGAAAGCGTGTTCAGTGCGCTGGGCGGCTGGATGTTGCTGCACCAGAACCTTTCTGCCCGGGAAGTCTTTGGCTGCGTGCTGATCTTTGCTGCCGTGGTGCTGGCCCAGCTGCCGCTGGAAATGCTGCACCGGGCAAAAAAGACTACCTGACCTCATGGCGGGCAGAAAGCAGGAGACACAGCTGCGCACGGCAGGCGGCATCCAATACGAGCTGACCCGCAAACGGGTCAAGAACCTGAACATCCGTGTGCGGGAGGATGGCACCGTGGCGGTGAGCATCCCCTTGCGGACAAGTGCAGAAGCGGCAGACCGCTTTGTGGCCGCACGCGCCGACTGGGTGCAGCAGGCCCGGGAACGTGCTGTGCGGCGCGCAGCGAAGGAAGCGCGGCCTCTGCCGGATAAGGAAACAGCGCTGGCCTATTTTACGGCCATGAGCGATAAGGTCTACCCGGCCTTTGCCGGAGTGCTGGGCGGGCACAAGCCTGTTATCAAAGTGCGCAGCATGACCAGCCGGTGGGGCGTGTGCTTTATGGCAAAACGGCAGATCACCTTTGCGCTGCAGCTGTATCATATGCCCCCGGCGGCGCAGATTTATGTGGTAGTGCATGAGTACTGCCACTTTTTGCAGCCCAACCACAGCCCGGCGTTCTGGGCCGAGGTGGCAAAGCTGCTGCCGGACTGGAAAGCCGGCGGGCGCTTTTAAAGTGACTAAATAGTGGGAAAGCGGATGCGGGCGGTCACAGACCGGCCCGCATCCGAATTGTAAAACAGGAGGGAAGTTCCCTTGGAAAACGAAAAAAAGTCCGGCGATAAATATTCAAAGCTTGCCGGCAACACATTGATCTTTGCCATTTCCAGCTTTTCGTCAAAGCTGCTCACCCTGATCGTCCAGCCGTTCCTGACCTATGCAATGGCGGAGATCTCCGATCTGGGCCTTTCCAAGATCCTGAGCCAGTACGCGAACCTGCTCATCCGTTCGTGTCCATGGGCATGTCCAACGCCATCATCCGCTTTGGTCTGGACAAGGGCAACAGCGAAAAACAGGTGTTCACCAACGGCCTGCTGACCATTCTGGGCGGCTTTGGCATTCTGGTGCTGTGCTGGCCCATTGCGCAGTTCCTGCCCGATATGGCACAGTACGGCCTGCTCATTTACATCTATGTGCTCATGAGCTGCCTGCGCACCCTGTGCACCCAGTTCGTGCGCAGCCGCCAGTGGAACAAGCTGGTGGCCGTGGACGGCGTGCTGTGCACCGTGGCCACCATGGCTTTCTACGTGCTGTATCTGGTGGGCTTCAAGTGGGGTGCCAACGGCTACCTGCTGGCCATCATCAGCGGCGACCTTGCCAGTGTGCTGTTCCTGATGTTCACCGGCAAGCTGTGGAACTATGTGGAGCTGAAGGGCATCAACAAGGATCTGTGGAAGCAGATGCTGCGCTTCTCGCTGCCCATGATCCCGGCACAGATCAGCTTCTGGATCATCAACGCATCTGACCTGTTCTTTGTGCGTGAGATGTGCAACGGTCTGGACGGCCGCGACGGCAATGCATGGAGCGGTCTGCTTTCCACCGGCTATTTCCTGCCCACCATCCTTACTACGCTGGGCCTGATCTTCTACGATGCATGGCAGCTTTCCGCTGTGACCGAGGAAGAGGGCCGCGCGAAGTTCTTTACCAAAATTTTCCGCACCTATTCCAGTGTGCTGTTCTGCTGCGCAGCCGGTATCATCTGGCTGTGCCGCCCGGTGATGCACGTGATGAAGTCCAACTACTACTACGCATGGCACTTTGTGCCGTTCCTTGTGCTGGCTTCCACCTGCAGCTGCTTCAACCAGTTCATGAACAGCGTGTATGTGGTGAATAAAAAGTCCACCCGCAGCATGATCACTATGATGGCGGGTGCTGTGAGCAACTGCATCATGAACTACTTCTTCATCAAGTGGTGGGGGCCTGTGGGCGCTACCTATGCGTCCTTCCTTGGCCTTGCGCTGGTGTTCACCCTGCGTGCCATCGATGCCCACCGCATGATCGGGATGCAGGTACATCCGGGCCGCGTGCTGGTGAACGCCGCCGCGCTGGTGATCGAAGCCTTTGTGCTGCTGGCCGAAACGCCGCTCTACGGCCTGTGGACCGGCATCATCACGGCGCTGATCATCCTGTACAACTTTGCCGGTGTGTGGGCCATGGCCCGTGTCCTGCTGCCCAAGCTTCTGGCCGCCGCGGCAAGGCACTGGTAAATGTGATCGACGGCTGGATCGCACCCAAGAAAGCATAACAGCATAACTGAAAATAAACGCAGAAAGTCCCCGGAACGCTGGTTCCGGGGACTTTTTCAGCAATCGGGAAAACTTTCAGTGCCGGGCATTTTTGCCGGTCAGGCTGGCAAAAGTGCCGCCAGCCATTAGGGCAAAAAGTACTGCCATTCCTCAGAATGACGGTAAAACGGATGCGGCAGATCAGGCAAGATGCTTTTCCAGCCAGCTGCCGATATCTTCAAACACTTCCTGATGGTTCGTTTCCACCAGCAGTTCATGCCGGGCACCGGGGTACAGCTTGCACTCAATGTTCTGCACACCGGCATCTTTCAGGCTCTGGATGGCGCGCTGCACGCCCTTGCCCTGTTCGCCCACCGGGTCGGCATCGCCAGCCAAGAACAGCAGCGGCAGGCCTTTGGGCATCTTTGCAAGGAAGGCCGGGTCGTGCAGGCGCAGGATACCGCTGAACATGCTGTAGTAGGCGTTCAGCGTAAAGGTAAAGGTGCAGCGTTCGTCGGCCAGATATTTGTCCACCTCGGCCTGATCGCGGTTGAGCCAGTCGTGGGTGGTGCGGCCTCCAGCCCTTTGTTGTAGCCCATAAAGGACATGTTGGCCACGAACTTGCTGCGGTACTGCCAGCCGTGGAAAGCGGCCAGCACCCGGCAGAGGGTTTTGGCAAACTGCACCAGTGCCTTGGGCTGGAAGCCGGTGCCCATGATGATGGCTCCGTCCAGCTCATGGCCGTATTCGCATAAATACTGCCGGGCATAGAACGAACCATGCTGTGCCCAAGCAGAAAATAAGGCACGCCCGGGTACAGCTCTTTGGTGCGCACGGTCATGGCGTGCAGGTCGGCCAGAACGGCGCGGTTGCCGTCCGGCTCGGCAAAGTAGCCGTAGTCCGCTTTGGTGCGGATGGAGCCGCCGTGGCCCAAATGGTCGTGGCCGGTAACAAGGATGCCCCGCCCGGCCAGATATTCCGCCAGCGGCTTGTAGCGGTCAATAAATTCCACCATGCCGTGGGACAGCTGCAGAACCGCCTTTACTTCACCCTCCGGCACACAGCGGAAGGCATGCAAAGTCCGCCCCGGCACAGTGGACGGGACGGTGAAATCGATCATCTGGCTCATAGCAGAGTCTCCTTTTTTGTATTTTACAGTGCACCGATCTTGCGGCGGCAGGCCGGGCAGATGCAGTAGCCCGCAAACTGCACCGAAGACTCATCCACCTCGCCGCAGAAATCGCAGCTGCCGGCGGGCCGATGCTTTTTGAGCACGATGGAGTCGCCATCCACAAAGATCTCCAGCTTGGTGTCAGTGTCCAGATGCATACTGGTGCGCAGCTCCTTGGGCAGAACGATGCGGCCCAGCGCATCGATGCCGCGGACAATTCCGGTACTTTTCATAGTATTCCATTCTCCTTTATCCTTTTCCTGTGATAGCCAGTCTGTGACACAATAGGAAAATTGTTCCAGTGGCGCTATGCTCAGTATACAAAAAATAACAGGGTTCGTCAATGATTGCGTGACATTTCGACAAAAAACAACCTTTTATGCAACTTCTTCCGGCTTGTTCTCCACACGGGCGCTGGTGCGTCCCTCGGGACGGATCTCTCCAGCGGCAGTCAGTGCGATCTTGGTCAGCGTGGGGCCTGCCAGCTCATACACCAGCACCGAGAACAGCACCACGTTGCGCACCATGTGGCCGTCCGAGAGCTGGGCGGCTGTGGCAGCCATGCCAAGTGCCACACCGGCCTGCGGCAGCAGGGTGATGCCGAGGTACTTCTGGATATTGTCATTGCAGCGGGCCGCAATCAGCGAAAGGAAAGAACGAAAAGGGAAAACGCAGCGCAGCCAGAAAAAACGCATATACGTCCAATATACTATCCGCCCAGACAAAAAGCAACCGGAATATGGAGCCCCGGCAAAGAGCTCCGGTCGGGCAAATAAAAGAAACTCCTTCCGTCATCGCTGCGCGATGCCACCCATTCCCCTTCTGGCACTTTCGTGCCACCTCCCCGGCCGGGGGAGTCTTTCTCACGGAGGGAGGCTCTGGCGAGAAGGAGAAGTGTTCCATTCTGCCAAAGGCTCCCTCTTTGAGGGAGCTGGCACGGCGTAAGACGTGACGGAAGGAGTAAATTCCAAAGAATCAGTTGAACTTGAAGACCTTGCGCAGCTGGCGGTAGACGCCCAGCGTGAGCTTGTCGCCGCCGGGGAACTTCAGTCGGTCAAACCGCCCAGATTGTAGCGCACGGCACGGTAAACACCGGTGCTTACGTGATCCTTGAGGTACTGCCACAGCCCGGTGCGCTTGGCCTTTGCCTCGTCGCTGCCGTCCAGCAGCAGGAAGATGTCGCTTACGGCCATCATCACGGACAGATAGTGCACCATGTAAGCGTGCAGACGTTTCTGATCCTTCAGCTCATCCAGATCCTGACAGTCGATCATGTGCCGGGTGACCCGCAGCTGCTGATCCACCCGCTTGACCATGATGCTCTCGTTCACGCTCTGGTCGCACGGCCAATGAAGTAGCGGTACAGATCCAGATCCATGTAGTACATGCTCTTGACATAGGGCAGGGGCTGGTAGACAAAAATGTTGTCCACATAGAAGGTGTGCTTGGGCAGCACCATGCCGCACTTGCGCAGCACCTCGGTGCGGTACATCACCGAGTGCATCAGGATGTTCTGATCCGGGCGGAAGTGGCCCACATGGGTCCAGTTGAACAGGCGGTTCTGGGGGAACACATTGGTGTAGCGCACAGTCAGGGTGGTGTTGTCCTCCACATGCTCGTACACATAGTTGCAGATCATCATGTCAGGCGCGGTGCCGCGGGCCACCAGAGTGGTCAGGCGGGCCAGAACCTTTTTCAGGGCGTCGGTGTCCAGCCAGTCGTCGCTGTCCACTACCTTATAGTACAGGCCGGTGGCGTTGCGGATGCCTGATTGACGCCCTCACCGTGGCCGCCATTTTCCTGATGGATGGCCTTGACGATGGTGGGATATTTGGCGGCGTACTCGTCGCAGATGGCGGGGGTATCGTCCTTCACGGAACCGTCGTCCACAAGGATGATCTCGGCCTGCTCTCCGGCAGAAAGCAGGGTCTCGATGCAATGGCGCATATATGCCGCCGAGTTGTAGCACGGAACGGCAAAGGTGATGAGTTTCTGCTGCATAAGATGATTGCTCCTTTTTCTATCAACAGTCGGCGCACAAAAAAACGCCGGACATGGAGTTATGTGCTCCTATTATATCATTTTCGCGCCTGAAAAGCTATCATTTGCAAAAAAATTACCTTTGACATTTCGTGCTTTTTGCCAAAAAAACGGCTCTGCACCTGCGCAAAAGCCCGGCTTTTGTGGTATACTGATATGGTTTTGAAGATATTGCGCAGAAAAAACCTATTCTATGATACGGAGGGACCCATGGAAAACCCGCACTCGATCTTAAAAAAGGTATTCGGCTACGACAGCTTCCGCCCCGGGCAGGAGGAGATCGTCAGCCGCCTGCTTGCCGGGCAGGATGTGCTGGCGGTGATGCCCACCGGTGCGGGTAAATCCATCTGCTATCAGGTGCCGGCGCTGCTGCTGCCGGGCATCACCATCGTGGTCTCGCCGCTGGTCAGCCTGATGAAGGATCAGGTGGGGGCACTGGTACAGGCGGGTGTGGCGGCGGCGTTTTTGAACAACAGCCTGAACGATAACCAGAAGGCCCTGATGCTCCGCCGCGCCGGGAAGCTGGTACAAGATCATCTATGTGGCACCGGAACGGCTGGAGATGCCGGGCTTCCAGCGTTTCGCACAGGAAAGGCCCATCAGCATGGTGACGGTGGACGAGGCCCATTGCATCAGCCAGTGGGGACAGGACTTCCGGCCCAGCTACCTGCGCATCAAAGCCTTTGTGGACAGCCTGCCCAGCCGTCCGGTGGTGGGCGCATTCACGGCCACGGCCACCGCCCATGTGCGGGACGACATCCGGGAACAGCTGGCTTTGCAGAAGCCCTACGAGGTGACCACCAGCTTTGACCGGCCCAACCTCTATTTTGAGACCCGGCGCGCCCTGCCCAGCCAGAAGCCAAAGGAGCTGCTGGATCTTGTGCTGAAAGAGGGTGACAACGCGGGCATCGTCTACTGCAGCACCACAAAGCAGGTGGATGAGATGCCCGCCTGCTGCAGAGCCGCGGTATCCGGGCTGCGGCCTACCATGCCAAGCTGGACGCGGATACCCGGCGGAAGAATCAGGACGATTTCCTCTATGACCGGGTGCAGATCATGGTAGCCACCAATGCCTTCGGCATGGGCATCGACAAGCCCAACGTGCGGTTCGTGATCCACTACAATATGCCCAAGGATCTGGAAAGTTATTATCAGGAAGCAGGCCGTGCAGGCCGCGATGGACAGCCCGCCCGGTGCACGCTGCTCTATTCCGGCACCGATGTGCGCACCATCCGCTTCTTTATTGAAAAGGAGATGGAGGCAGACAACGGCCTGCCCGCCGATGTAAAGGCCGAAGCTGCCCGCAAGGCCGAGGAACGGCTCAAGTACATGACATTCTATTCCACCACGCAGGATTGTCTGCGGGGATTTCTGCTGCATTACTTCGGCGAAGCTGCACCAAAGAAATGCGGCAACTGCTCCTGCTGTCTGGCCGCAGAGCAGGAAGCGCAGCTGCAGGTGGAGTATTCCCGGCGGCGCGCGGCGGATAATGCCCGCCGCCTGACCGAGAAGCCGCGCCGCACAAAGGCGGTGGCAGGCGAGCTGAGCGAGTTCGACCAGAAGCTGCTGAACGCGCTGTATGCTCAGCGCAAGCGGCTGGCCGGAAAGCAGAATATCCCGGCCTTTATGGTGTTCAGCGATGCACCCTGCGGGAAATGGTGGAAAAGAAGCCGCTGAGCACCGACGAACTGCTGAATATCAGCGGTGTGGGCGAGAAGAAAGCCGCCCGCTACGGCAATGCTTCCTGCGCATCATCGAGGATGCCGTGGGCAGCAGAGAGTAAAACAAAAAAGAAAGCGTCCAGTTTTCCACACGTTCCGTTCAGGAAGTGGAAAACCGGACGCTCTTTTCTGTTGTGTTTATTTTTCCATAGTATGGGTGGCGAACACCTTTTCGTCCTCCCACCACACGGGCTGACCGGCGGCAAGGGTCTTTTTCACATCCAGCAGACGCTGGTTGCTGCTGCCGCGGAACCGCAGGGAGATATCGTGCTTTGCCTGCACGAACTCGCCGTCCACCAGCACATCCAGCAGGCTCAGCAGCTCGTCGGTGGCTTCACACCGGGCAAGGCTTGGCTCTTTGCCGGTCAGCTGTTCCCAGGTGTAGCCGGAATAGCACCATACCGTTTTGTTCGGGTACAAGGCCTTGAAGTTGCGCACGAAGGGCAGCAGCTCCCGCTGATTTTCCGGCTCCATGGGTTCGCCACCCAGCAGCGATAGGCCCGCGATATAGTCCGGCTGGCAGGATGCAAACACTTCGTTGCGGGTGGGTTTGTCGAAGGGCTGGCCATAGTCAAAGTCCCACGCCACGGCGTTGAAGCACCCCGGGCAGTGGTGGCGGCAGCCGGACACGAACACGCTGGTGCGCACCCCCGGGCCGTTGGCAATGTCATAGTATTTGATGGTTGCGTAGTTCATAATATGATTCCTGTACTTTACAAAGAAATGGAAGCCTGCCGTTGCGGCCCTTCCGGTGAAAATACGTTTGGAGCGGCCCGCAGGCGCTCCAAACGTGAAATAGAAAAAATTTTCCGCTGTTATGCCCAGAACGAAGTGGAGCATTTGAATCGTAATTACAGATGCAGCACGCGGTCCTTGATCTCCTGCGTGCGGCCCTGATTCCAGAACTGGGTGCCGATATAGCCACAGGTGCGGCGGGCAACGTTCAGCTTGTTCTGGTCGCGGTTGCCGCACTTGGGGCACTCCCACACCAACTTGCCGTCATCCTCCACGATCTTGATCTCGCCGTCATAGCCGCAGACCTGACAGTAATCCGACTTGGTGTTCAGCTCCGCATACATGATGTTGTCATAGATGAACTGCAGCACACTTATGACGCTTCCAGATTGTCCTGCATGTTGGGCACTTCCACATAACTGATGGCACCGCCCGGGGACAGGCGCTGGAAGTCGGATTCAAACTTCAGCTTGGTGAAGGCATCAATCTGCTCCGACACATGCACATGATAGCTGTTGGTGATATAGTTCTTGTCGGTAATGCCGGGCACGATGCCAAAGCGCTTCTGCAGGCACTTGGCGAACTTGTAGGTGGTGGATTCCAGCGGGGTGCCATAGAGGGAGTAGTCGATGTTCTCGGCCTTTTTCCAGGCGTTGCACTTGTCGTTCATGTGCTGCATCACGCTCAGAGCAAAGGGCTTTGCACCGGCATCGGTGTGGCTCTTGCCGGTCATATACTTCACGCACTCATACAGACCGGCATAGCCCAGACTGATGGTGGAGTAGCCGCCGAACAGCAGCTTGTCGATCTTTTCGCCCTTCTTCAGTCGGGCCAGTGCGCCGTACTGCCACAGGATGGGTGCGGCATCGCTGGGAGTGCCCAGCAGCCGCTTGTGCCGTGCCTGCAGTGCGCGGTGGCACAGGGCCAGACGCTCGTCGAAGATCTTCCAGAACTTCTCAAAGTTGCCCTTGGAGGAGAGTGCCACGTCCACCAGATTGATGGTGACAACGCCCTGATTGAACCGACCGTAGTATTTGGGCTTGCCGGTCTCGGGGTCCACATAGGGGGTCAGGAAGCTGCGGCAGCCCATGCAGGTGTAGCAGTGGCCTTCGCCGTTTTTGTCCACCTTGAGCTCCAGCATCTTCTTTTCGGAGATATAGTCGGGCACCATGCGCTTTGCGGTACACTTTGCGGCCAGCTCGGTCAGATAATAGTAGGGAGTGCCGGGGCGGATGTTGTCCTCTTCCAGCACATAGATCAGCTTGGGGAAGGCGGGGGTGATCCACACACCGGCCTCGTTCTTCACGCCCTGATAGCGCTGGCGGATGGTCTCCTCAATGATGATGGCAAGGTCTGCCTTCTCCTGCGGATTGCGCGCCTCACCCAGATACATGAACACGGTGATAAAGGGGGCCTGACCATTGGTGGTCATCAGCGTGACCACCTGATACTGGATGGTCTGCACACCGCGGTTGATCTCGCTGCGCAGGCGGCGCTCCACGATCTCCTTCTTGCGCTCAGCAGAAACGTCCAGACCGGCCATTTCCACTTCTACCTCAGCGGCGATTTTCTTGCGGGAGACATCCACAAAGGGGGCGAGGTGGGTCAGGCTGATGCTCTGGCCGCCGTACTGGTTGGATGCTACCTGTGCAATGATCTGGGTGGCGATGTTGCAGGCGGTGGAGAAGCTGTGAGGCTTTTCAATATAGGTGCCGGAAATGACGGTGCCGTTCTGCAGCATGTCTCCAGATTCACCAGATCGCAGTTGTGCATGTGCTGGGCAAAGTAGTCGGAATCGTGGAAGTGGATCAGACCCTCCTGATGGGCCTTGACGATCTCCGGGTCCAGCAGCAGACGGGCGGTCAGATCTTTGGAGATCTCACCGGCCATATAGTCGCGCTGTACGCTGTTCACGGTGGGGTTCTTGTTGGCGTTCTCCTGCTTGACCTCTTCGTTCTGGCACTCGATCAGGCTCAGGATGCGCTCATCGGTGGTGTTGGTCTGGCGCTTCAGGCTCTGCACATAGCGGTAGGTGATGTAGTGCCGGGCCACATCATGTGCCTTGATGTCCATGAGCTGGTTCTCCACCATATCCTGCACTTCTTCCACGCTGACGGCGCGGTTCAGCGCCTGACACTGGTCGGTAACAGCAGCGGCGATCTGGGTGATCTGGTCCTTGGTTAGACGGCTCTGGCCGCTCACGGAATCGCTGGCCTTAGTAACAGCGGTGATGATCTTGGTGATATCAAAGGGGACCTCTGCACCGTTGCGTTTGATGATCTTCATCGGCTCTCCTCCTTAACAAATAAAGCACAGTGTGAACGGTATCTCTTACAATAAGAGATACCCGTTTTACGCACACGATATCCAACAAACTGAATGTAGCTCTATTCTATCACTATCTAGTGGCAAGTCAAGGAAAATACCACTACATTTTGCGTTTTGGAGTTTTAGCCAAAATTCATGGATAATTTTCAGGATAAAATCTGAGCCAAGACCTCTTGACAACGCACACCTGTTTCCGAGGTGTAATATCGCAAAATATTATACGGCGAAAGCTTTATAATACATTATATAAACAAAGAGAAGAGGCATTTGTGCCAAGCTGCACCAAAGCAGCTGCGGCGCATATACCTCACGGTCAGATGCCGTTTCCGGTCGTGCGCAAAAAAGAATGGAAAAAATCTGTCAAAAAGTGTTGACAAGGAGGCGGGGGTGTGGTATTATACTTGAGCGCCAAGCGCTGAGGCAAAAGAATGACTTCCAAAACCTCAGC
>ENA-OQEB01000792-OQEB01000792.1-human-gut-metagenome-genome-assembly--contig:-NODE-792-length-12378-cov-1.828994_pt1 | contig 12378 bp, 15 predicted proteins | sample MGYA00242787_ERZ504619 | MGnify/ENA primary metagenome ERZ504619 (study PRJEB26092, sample SAMD00036317) | human gut metagenome | host: Homo sapiens | study: EMG produced TPA metagenomics assembly of... | reverse complement strand
AGATAAAATTATAAGTGAGGGTAATAGGCTTGAAATTAATTGATTCCATTGATATTTGATTCCGTTGAGGTATTTGGGATATTTTGCCTAATTTGAAGAAACGTAATTAGTTAGCTTAATTCTCTATGTTTTTTGAATTACAAAACATAGAGTTATGCCCCATAAAACTATGAGTTAGTTTTTTTAACTAAATTACAGATTGTAAGTTGCAAAAATGCACCCCTTGATGTAAACAGGATTTGGTGGTTACAGATATTTTTCGTACCTTTGCAACCGCAAACTACATCAGTCATTCGTATTGACTTAATAATAACTTAAAAATAGGAGAGTAGCAAGTATGAGTGAACAGGAAGAAAAGAAAGATATAAATGCAGCTGAGCAGCTGCTCAGGCAGGGCAAACAGCCGAGCAGACTAATGCCGAGACTGCCGCTGCATTCCAAGTGGTAAACGAGGGCTTCTCTACCCGAGAGGCCATCGAGGAGGCCAAGCGCTGTCTGCACTGCAAGATTCCGCAGTGTCGCAAGGGATGTCCTATAGAGAATGATATCCCCGACTTTGTACACGAATTGTCCATGGGCAATATGGGTGCGGCGATGAGCATCATCAATGCCAAGAGCAACCTGCCTGCCATCTGCGGCCGTGTGTGCCCTCACGAGAAGCAGTGCCAGGGTCACTGTGTGCTGGGCAAGAAGGGCAAACCGGTGCAGATAGGCAAGTTGGAGCAGTTTCTCGCCGACTTCGATACCAAGATGAATCTCTCTCGTGAGCGCTTGCCCCAGAAAACTCGTGGCAGGGTAGCCGTCATAGGTTCAGGACCTGCAGGTCTGACCGTAGCGGGCGATTTGGCTCGCCAGGGCTTCAATGTAACCATCTTCGAGGGACAGGCAGAGCCGGGCGGTGTGCTGATGTATGGCATTCCTGAGTATCGACTGCCTAAGAGCGTGGTGCGCGATGAGGTGAGCAAGATTGAGGCATTGGGCGTACAGTTTATCACCAACTGCATGGTGGGTGAGAACAATGTTACCATCGACAGCCTGTTCCGTGCCGGCTATGATGCTATCTTCATGGGCACGGGTACCAGTGTGCCACAGAACATGGATTCCACACCGGGCAGCAAGCTCCATGGTGTGAGCCAGAGCACCTACTTCCTGCACAATGTGAATGCCTATAATGAGGGTGCCTTGACTAGAGAGATGGTGCCTCTGCGTGATGGCGAGAAGGTAGGCGTCATCGGCGGTGGCAATGTGGCGATGGATGCCGCTCGTACCGCTATCCGACTGGGAGCCGACGTAACTGTGCTCTATCGCAAGACCCAGGAAGAGATGCCTGCCATCCAGAGCGAGTATGAGGAGGCTGTGAAGGAAGGAGTGAAGTTTGAGTGGAAGACCACCGTAGAGGCTTTCCTCAAGGGCAAGAATGATAGACTCGGCAGCTGTGTGCTCAATACCCCAGAGGGCGAGAGAGTGGAGAAGTTCGACCGCATCTATCTGGCCATCGGTTCTCGTCCAGCCAATCGCATCGTGTCTACCACGGCAGGTATCGAGGTAGATGAGAAGGGCTATGTCAAGGTGGTGGAACGTCCATACGGTATGACCACTCGCCGAGGCGTATTTGCCGGAGGTGATGTGGTGCATCGTCCTCAGACTGTGGTTCTTGCGATGAAGGCAGCCAAGGAGGTGGCACAGGGCATCGCCCAGTATGTGGATGCCATCAAGCTCTTGGAAGAGGCCAAGCGCATTGAGCAGCAAGGCACCGTGGAATAGGTGCTTGCTTAAAATAATTGATTAATATTTTTTTGAAGAAAGATAACATAAAGTAGCCTGCATGTAAATGTAGGCTACTTTTTCTTAAATGAGATTAAACTAATCCGCTCCCTTCCCGATTTTTCAAATATATTTCTTACTTTTGCGTTAAAAAGAATAAGAATATACAAGAAGATGAAAAGAATCATATTGATATTGATGGCCGTGATGGCGCTCTCTTGGCAAGCAGCTCTTGCCCAGAAAACCTGTGTCATCGCATCGGCAGAGGACCATGTGCCTATCCGTGAGGCACTAATCCACACCAATAATAACCACTGGGCTCGCACCGACTATCGAGGCTACTGGACCATGCGCTATCAGTTTGACTCAGCCACGGTGTCCAAGCCCGGCTATATCAAGACCACCATCCGCTACAAGGAACTGCCCGACACCGTGTTTCTGCTGCCCGATGTCAAGCAGATAGGCGAGGTAACCGTATGGGGTAAGAATCAGGAGCACATCAAGAACATGGAGGACAATATACAGCAGAAAATCAATGAGACCCCCTCATCGCAGACTGGCATCGGTTTCGACGCTCGGCTGGATGGACAAGCAGGGCAGGCGCGACCGCAAACACCTGAAGGAGGCTAAGGAAATCTTCCAGAAGATGGACCGCAAGGACCTATCGTGTCGGCCTACGAGCAGGCTACGGGCAAGAAGTATGAGCTGAAAATGCCCGAACAGAAAGGCCAGGCCCTCGAGGAAAAGTCTGAAAATGAAGCCAAAGAAGAGGAAAAAGCGGAATAATCTTGGGCGATTTCTCCCGATGGTGAGAAAAAATACAAGATAGGCTTGGCTTTCTCGGAAAAAAGTTGTATCTTTGTGCCCAAAAATAGATAATAAAATATGTTTGAAAATTTAAGTGATAGACTAGAGAGATCCTTCAAGATACTGAAGGGTGAAGGAAAGATAACTGAAATCAATGTGGCTGAGACCATGAAGGATGTGCGCCGCGCACTCCTCGATGCCGATGTTAACTACAAGGTGGCTAAGGAATTTACCAACAAGGTGAAGGAGAAAGCGCTCGGCATGAACGTGCTCACAGCCGTGAAGCCAGGCCAGTTGATGGTGAAGTTGGTTCACGATGAGCTCGCTGAGTTGATGGGTGGCGAGGAAGCCCCACTGAAGCTCGAAGGCCATCCAGCCATCATCCTGATGAGCGGTTTGCAGGGTTCTGGTAAGACCACATTCTCGGGCAAGCTTGCAATATGCTCAAGACCAAGAAGGGCAAGAAACCATTGCTCGTAGCCTGCGACGTATATCGTCCTGCTGCTATCGACCAGCTCAAGGTGGTGGGCGAGCAGGTAGGCGTTCCTGTATATAGCGAGCTGAAAACAAGGATGTATGCCAGATAGCTGACCATGCCATCCAGCAGGCTAAGACCAATGGCAATGACGTGGTAATCGTCGATACAGCCGGTCGTCTTGCCATCGATGAGCAGATGATGCAGGAGATTAGCAATCTCAAGAATCACCTCAATCCTGATGAGACTCTCTTCGTGGTAGACTCCATGACAGGTCAGGACGCTGTGAACACAGCCAAGGAGTTCAACGACCGCTTGGACTTCAACGGCGTGGTTCTCACCAAGCTCGATGGTGATACCCGTGGTGGTGCAGCCTCAGTATCCGCACCGTGGTAACCAAGCCTATCAAGTTTATCGGTACAGGTGAGAAGATGGAGGCCATCGACGTGTTCCATCCAGCTCGTATGGCAGACCGTATCCTCGGCATGGGTGACGTGGTATCTCTCGTAGAGCGCGCCCAGGAGCAGTTTGACTTGGAAGAGGCTAAGAAACTGGAGAAGAAGATTCGCAAGAACCAGTTCGACTTCAATGACTTCTACAATCAGATACAGCAGATCAAGAAGATGGGTAACATCAAGGACCTCGCAGCCATGATTCCAGGTGTGGGCAAGGCCATCCGCGACGTAGACATCCCAGAGGACGCATTCAAGGGCATCGAGGCCATCATCCAGAGTATGACTCCTAAGGAGCGCACCAACCCTGCCATCCTCAATACCTCTCGCCGTCAGCGCATCGCCAAGGTTCTGGTACAAATATCCAGGACGTGAACAAGCTCATCAAGCAGTTTGACCAGACCCGCAAGATGATGCAGATGATGACTGGCAACAAGATGGCTAGCATGATGAGCCGCATGAAGGGCATGCCAGGTATGCCTAAGATGCCAGGAATGTAAGAGTATTAATTGATAAGAACATTGAATATATGCAGCTAATAGACGGAAAGGCGACAGCAGCCGCCATCAAGGAACAGATAGCCCAAGAGGTGGCGCAGATCATCGCTGCCGGGGGCAAGCAACCACACTTGGTAGCTGTGCTCGTGGGGCACGACGGTGGCAGCGAGACTTATGTGAAGAACAAGGTCTTGGCTTGCGAGATGTGCGGATTTAAGTCAACATTGATTCGCTATGAGGAAGATGTAACCGAGGAGGAGCTCCTGGCTTGCGTAGACCGACTGAATCAAGATGACGATGTGGACGGATTTATCGTGCAGTTGCCTCTGCCTAAGCACATCGATGAGCAGAAGGTGACCATGGCGATAGACTATCGCAAGGACGTAGATGGTTTCCACCCAGTCAATGTGGGAAGAATGGCCATCGGACTGCCTTGCTTCATCTCAGCCACTCCGCTCGGCATCCTCACCCTGTTGCAGCATTACAACATCGAGACCAGCGGCAAGAAGTGCGTCATCCTGGGTCGCTCCAATATCGTGGGCAAACCAATGGCGCAGCTCATGATGCAGAAGCAGTATGCGATGCCACGGTTACGGTGTGCCACTCTCACTCCAAGAATCTGAAGGAGGAGTGCCGAGAGGCTGACATCATCATCGCTGCCATCGGCAAGCCAAACTTCGTTACTGCCGATATGGTGAAGCCTGGTGCTGTGGTTATCGACGTGGGTACCACGAGAGTGCCTGATGCCACCAGAAAGAGCGGATTCCGCTTGAATGGTGACGTCAAGTTTGACGAGGTAGCCGAGAAGTGTTCTTATATCACCCCTGTTCCTGGAGGCGTAGGTCCGATGACCATCTGCTCTCTGATGAAGAACACGCTGGCTGCAGGCAAGAAAGAATATTACAAGTAGTATATCTGAAACAAGAATACTCGATTTTTTATAACTCTCTAATTTGTTGGGGCAGGGTGCAGTGATTGCATTCTGCCTCTTTTCTTTTTTATATAAATCTGAAAACTATAATAATATGATGAAGACTAGATATTTACTCCTCTCGGCTGCCTGATGGCTATGAGCCAGACGATGGCGGCTGCCCCTGAGCAGGATGCTCCAGCCTATTCTATCGTGGGCAGAGACTCTACCTGCCAGATATTCGTATATTCCCAGACCCTACGGCAGGTTTGCATCTTGCCTATCTCACAGATGAGGATAAGTGGGTGGACGTGGGGCAGCTCTGCGCCTCGGATTATGGACCTTGGGGAGCCGGAGAAGAAGATGTATAACCCTTCGTGGTCAAGGCTAATGATGGTACTTGGAGGGCGTTGTGGTCGGTCAATGACCATGCCCCACAGTTTGCCGTGGCTTATTCGGAAGACCTCATCACTTGGCGCCTCAGGATTATCCTATCGTCAAGGAAAAGGGAGTGCTGGATGTGGCTGCCTATCAGATGGACGATGGCAATTTTGATGTATACCTGAAGACCAAGCAGGGCAAGCGATATGTACAGGTGTCGCCCGACTTCCGCACCTTCCAGGAAGATTCCCTGGAGACTACCGCTGATGAAATCCTCTGGCAGCGCGACACTGCCACCATCAATGGCAAGCTGTATCAGGGTTGCGACTTTGAGGTGCCAGCTGTGCATCTGCAGTATATCCGCTCTTGGTTTAAGGCTTTGGCAGAGGATAATGCCGAAAACAATCGTCCGCTGCCTAAGACTCCCGCTGCTCCATTGGAGGCTACGCTCACCATCGAGCCCAACAAGCAGCATCGCATCTCGGATAAATTGATGGGCATCTTCTTCGAGGACATCAGCCGTGCGGCAGATGGTGGACTTTGTGCCGAACTCCTCCAGAATGGCGACTTCGAATATAATGGGGAAGACCATCAGCATCAGTGGAAAGCCATTACCGCTTGGCAGGGCAATGTGAATGTGGCTACCGACAATGGCGTGAGTCAAAACAATCCTCACTATGCCATCGTGGGCGATACACCTATTTATAATATAGGATGGGATGGCATTGCCGCCAAGCGAGGCATGGTCTATGAGGTGAGCTTCCAGGCACGCTGCTTGGATGGCAAGAAGAAGCAACTCACTGTGGCACTGGTCAACAAGGAAGGACTGCCTATGGCTCAAGCCAAGATGAAGGTGGAGGGCGACCAATGCTGAGTATCAGGCTCAACTCTGCATCACCGATAAATATAAGGGCGAGTTGGGCACCGACAAGGACATCCGTTTCTCCATCTTCCCTAAGGGGAGGAGAAAGTGGGAGTGGACCTCGTGAGCCTCAAACCGCAGGATACCTACAAGGGGCATGGACTGCGCAAGGACTTGGCAGAAGCCATCGCCGACCTGAAACCACGCTTTGTCAGATTCCCTGGAGGATGTATGCTCCATGGGCAGGGACTCGACAATATCTATCACTGGAAGGAGAGTGTGGGTCCTCAGAAAGACCGTAAGCCAGCTTACAATATTTGGGGCTATCATCAGTCGCGCCAGTTGGGATTCTATGAGTATTTCCAGTGGTGCGAGGATATGGGCGCAGAGCCACTGCCAGTGTTGGCTGCCGGTGTGCCTTGTCAGAACTCTGTGGCTAATAGTCAGGGTGTTGCGGGACAGCAGGGCGGTATCCCGATGAAGGATATGCCACAGTATATTCAGGATGTACTCGACCTCGTGGAGTGGGCGAATGGTGACCCAGCTACATCCAAGTGGGCAAAGCTGCGTGCAGATGCAGGTCATCCAGCTCCTTTCCATCTCAAGATGATAGGCATCGGCAATGAAGACTTGATATCCACCGACTTCGAGACCCGCTATCTCATGATATGCAAGGCTGTGAAGGAGAAGTATCCTCAGCTGGAAGTCATTGGCACTGTGTCCATTCCACTGGCATCATCCGATTATATCGAGGGCTGGAAACTTGGCTAAGGCTCATTCCAACATCATTGATGCGGTGATGAGCATTATTATGAGCAGCAGGATGGTTTATCAATCATCAGGACTATTACGACCAATACGACCGCAAGGCACCTAAAGTTTATCTGGGCGAATATGCTTCACGTGGAGCGGATGCGCTGGACAATGCGCTAGCAGAAGGCATCCATCTCTGCAATGTGGAGCGCAATGGTGATGTGGTGGAGATGGCATCCTATGCACCGCTTTTGAGCAAGGACGGATATAGCAACTGGAGTCCAGACATGATCTACTTTAATAATAATAATGTACGCGCGAGCGAAAGCTATAAGATGCAGCGAATGTTTGGACAGCATGCTGGCGATACCTACATCTCTTCGGTCTTGGAACTGCCTGCCGAACTCAAAAAATACGTAGGCACTAGCGTGGTGAAAGACTCCAAGACGGGCAAAACATGGCTCAAGGTGGTAAACGCACTGCCTCGTATCCTGAAATTGAAGGTGGGAGGAATGGGCAAAAAGGAGATTTCCGTAGGCGCTCGTAGTGCAGAAGTATTCGAATTATAGAATCGGATTCTACAGATAAAAAACTCTTAATTGCAAACGACAAATGGCAAAAAAAAGGTTGAAAAGGACACGAAAATGTCTAATTTTTCAGTTTTTATGTTGTAAAACACAAAAATTTTGCCAAAAATGTTTGGTAGTTAAGAGTTTTTTTTTATTACTTTGCACTTGAATTTGAAACGTGTGCTGAAAATTGCCCTAAAAAGCAAGGAAAAAGGCATACAATAATTAAACAAAAGAGAATAATTTTAAAATTAAATTTAGAGAGACATGAAAAAATTAGTATTAATGTTTGCTGCTGCCGCTATGGCAGTTTCTGCATCTGCTCAGACAACTACTGAGAGCAAGTTCTTCGACAACTGGTATCTTGGTGTTAACGTAGGTGCTGCTACAAAGACAACTCACAATGCATGGTTTGAGAACATCAACATCTGTAGGTGTACGCCTCGGTAAGTGGTTTACTCCTGTTTATGGTGTTGCTGCTGAGATCGATGCTTACGCTCGTAACCGTAACATCCCTGGCTACAAGAAGACTTGGTTCGCGACATGAGCGGCAAGTTGATGGGTACTTTGAACGTATCTAACTTGTTCTGGGGTTACAAAGGTGAGCCACGTTCATTCGAGGTTATCCCAGTTGCAGGTATCGGTGCATTCCACTCATTCAACAACAGCAAGTATGGCAATGTAAACGCTCTTACAGCTAACGCTGGTATCGACTTCGCTTTCAACCTCGGTAGCAAGAAGGCTTGGCAGGTATATGTAGAGCCATCTATGAACTGGTTCTTGCATGACAACCAGGCGCTTGCGATGGTTGCCAGTTCGATATCAACAAGTCTGGTTTCCAGCTCAAGGTTGGTGTTAACTACAAGTTCAAGAACTCTAACGGTTCTCACAACTTCACTATCGCTCAGCTCCGTGATCAGAACGAGATCGACGGTTTGAACAACCAGATCAACAGCCTCCGCAACGACTTGAACGGTAAGGACGCTGAGATCAACGCTAAGGACAAGCAGATCCAGGATCTTCAGAACGCTCTCAACGAGTGCAACAAGGCTCCTAAGACAAACGCAGTTGCTGCTACAGCTACAAACTTGCAGCCAACAGTATTGTTCCGCGTAGGTAAGTCTACTATTGATCGCAGCCAGATGGCTAACATCGAGATGATTGCTCAGTACATGAAGAATCACCCAGAGGCTACTATCGAGATCAAGGGTTACGCTTCTCCAGAGGGTTCTAAGGAGATCAACCAGAAGTTGTCTGAGGCTCGCGCTAATGCAGTTAAGAACGTACTCGTTAAGACTTACAAGATCAAGTCTGCTCGTTTGATTACTAAGGGTATGGGTGCAACAGACAAGCTCTTCAAGCAAGTTGAGTTCAACCGCGTTGCTACATTCAACGATAACAACGCTGAGTAATTCCACCCCTTGGGGGATTGCAAGACTCCTAAACGAGACAAATGTTATTAATATAGTCCTCCTAGCAATTATGCCTAGGAGGACTTTTTTTGTATATATACAGGATTTTTTGTTTATATACATATCAAGAAAACTTTTTCCTCCCAGCATTTCTCGCTGATAGACTGCCATACTGTATGAAATCAATTTCTTCTTATTAAGTAGGTTTTTATGCACAAAACAAACGAAAATGTGTATAAAGTGTTATAAATCGTAAGCAATATTGTGGGTTTTCTAACAAAATACGAAGTTTTTTGAAAGTTTATGTGAAATTTGTTGGTTATTACATAAATTCTCAGTATCTTTGCAGTCAATTACATAAATATAGCTTCACGGAGCCATTTAAAATAGAAAATAAAGATATAAAAACAATATGAAACATCCATTAAGAAGTAGCGTCTGTACTGAAGGCAGAAGAATGGCAGGTGCCCGAGCACTTTGGGTAGCTGCAGGTATGAAACATGAGCAGTTTGGCAAACCTATCATTGCCATCGTGAACAGCTTTACACAGTTTGTTCCAGGTCATACTCATCTGCACGAGATCGGTCAGATTGTCAAGAAGGAAATCGAAGCTATGGGTTGCTATGCAGCCGAATTCAACACTATCGCCGTAGACGATGGTATCGCTATGGGCCATGACGGAATGCTCTATTCCCTGCCTAGCCGTGATATCATTGCCGACTCTGTGGAGTATATGTCAATGCCCACAAGGCTGATGCCATGATTTGCATCTCCAATTGTGATAAGGTGACCCCAGGTATGTTGATGGCTTCTATGCGACTCAATATCCCTACCGTGTTCTGCTCTGGTGGTCCTATGGAGGCTGGTCGCTGGAAGGGCGAGAATGCTGACTTGATTACTGCTATGATTAAGGGTGCTGATACCAGTGTGTCTGACGAGGAGATGAAGCAGATAGAGCAGTGCGCTTGCCCTGGTTGCGGTAGCTGCTCAGGTATGTTTACCGCCAACTCCATGAACTCTCTTACCGAGGCCATCGGCTTGAGTCTTCCTGGCAATGGTACTATCCTTGCTACCCACAAGAACCGTATCCAGCTCTTCAAGGACGCAGCTCGCCAGATCGTAAAGAATGCTTACGCATATTATGAGGATGGTGATGAGAGCGTATTGCCACGCAATATCGCCACACGTGATGCCTTCCTCAATGCCATGACGCTCGATATCGCCATGGGTGGTAGTACCAATACTGTGCTCCACTTGCTGGCTGTGGCTCAGGAGGCTGGTGCTGACTTCAAGATGGAAGACATCGACCAGTTGAGCCGCAAGGTGCCTTGTCTCTGCAAATTGTCTCCTAACACTCAGAAGTATAGCGTGCAGGAGTGCAACCGTGCAGGTGGTATCATGGGTATTCTCAATGAGCTGAACAAGGGTGGCTTGATCAATGGCGCAGTAAAGCGTGTGGATGGCAAGACTCTCGATGAGCAGATGAAGAAGTATGACATCACAGGTGCTAGCATCGACCCAGAGGCAGACCGCATCTATCACTCAGCTCCAGGCAGAAAATTCTCTACCCAGATGGGTAGCCAGGATGCTCAGTGGGAGAGCCTCGATACCGACCGTGCCGAGGGATGTATCCGCGACTTGGAGCATGCTTATACCAAGGATGGCGGTCTTGCCGTACTCTTCGGTAACATCGCACAGAATGGTTGCGTAGTGAAGACTGCTGGTGTAGACCCAGTGCTCTGGCACTTTGAGGGGCCTGCTGTTTGCTTCGACTCTCAGGAGGATGCTTGCGAGGGCATTCTTGGTGGCAAGGTTAACTCTGGCGACTGTGTAGTGATTACACACGAGGTCCTAAGGGTGGTCCTGGTATGCAGGAGATGCTTTATCCTACATCTTATATCAAGAGTCGTCACCTCGGCAAGGAGTGTGCGCTCATCACCGATGGTCGTTTCTCAGGCGGTACATCAGGTTTGAGTATCGGTCATATCAGCCCAGAGGCTGCCGCTGGTGGTAACATTGGTAAGATTAAGGATGGCGACATCATCGTGATTGATATCCCTAGCCGTTCTATCAACGTGAAGTTGGGCGATGAGGAACTGGCAGCACGCCCTCAGCAGCCACTGAAGCGTAATCGTCAGGTAAGCAAGGCGCTGCGTGCATACGCTCAGAGCGTAAGCTCAGCAGATAAGGGTGGTGTGAGAATCATCGACTAAAGAGATGTGATGAATCATCGACAAAAATAGAAACAGAATAAGTTTTTGAAATATTCAGTATGGAGGGATAGGGGGAAGTGATTTCCCTCTTAATCCCTTCAAAATATTAATAGATAATAGTAATAATGGCAAAAGAAGTAATAACAGGAGCGGAAGCATTGATGCGCTCCCTGAAAAACGAGGATGTTAAGACCATCTTCGGTTATCCAGGCGGTAGCATCATGCCAGTGTTTGATGCACTGTATGGTTACACAAGAGGAGAGAAAAAGATGTTTGACCACATCTTGGTACGTCACGAGCAGGCAGCTGCTCACGCAGCACAGGGCTATGCCCGAGTCAGCGGCGAAGTGGGCGTGGCACTCGTGACCAGTGGTCCTGGAGCTACCAATACATTGACAGGTATAGCAGATGCTATGATGGATCTACACCTATCGTGGTGATTGCCGGACAGGTGGGCGTAGGTGCCTTGGGGTACTGATGCTTTCCAGGAGGTAGACCTCGTTGGTGTAACGCAACCTATCTCTAAGTGGTCTTATCAGATTCGTCGTCCTGAGGATGTGGCATGGGCTGTTGAGCCGTGCTTTCTACATCGCTCGTAGTGGTCGTCCGGGTCCTGTTGTGCTCGATTTTACCAAGAATGCTCAGGTTGCCACTTGCGAGTGGGAACCAGTGAAGTGTGAGAAGGTTACTTCTTATAATCCTTATCCTGAGATTGACGCCAAGTCGGTAGAGGAGGCTGCTGAGCTCATCAATAACGCTAAGCGTCCATTTGCCCTCGTAGGTCATGGTGTGGAGCTGGGCGGTGCTCACAATGAGTTGCTCGAGTTCTTGGAGAAGGCTGATATCCTGCGGGTCGCACCTTGCTGGGCTTGTCGGCTCTGCCTACGGCTCATCCGCTCAACATGGGTATGCTCGGTATGCATGGTTCTTATGCTACCAATATGAAGACCCAGGAGTGTGATGTGCTTATCGCCATCGGTATGCGATTCAGCGATCGTATCACGGGTGTTCCTTCCAAGTATGCTAAGCAGGCTAAGATTATCCACCTCGACATCGACCGTGCTGAGATAGACAAGGTTATCAAGACAGATGTTTCTGTCATCGGTGATTGCAAGCAGAGTTTGCCAGCCATCACTCGTCTCTTGAAGAAGGCAGACCATAAGGAATGGATAGACAGCTTCGAGGAATATCGCAAGCAAGAGCAGGAGAAGGTTATCGAGAAGGATATCCATCCTACAGAGGGTCCTCTCTTGATGGCGAGGTTACTAATGTGGTGACAGAAG
>ENA-OQEB01000791-OQEB01000791.1-human-gut-metagenome-genome-assembly--contig:-NODE-791-length-12381-cov-2.533295_pt1 | contig 12381 bp, 12 predicted proteins | sample MGYA00242787_ERZ504619 | MGnify/ENA primary metagenome ERZ504619 (study PRJEB26092, sample SAMD00036317) | human gut metagenome | host: Homo sapiens | study: EMG produced TPA metagenomics assembly of... | reverse complement strand
GAGCGACTCGTATGTAAGGGTTGAGTTATTGTGAATTTTGTAAAAATCCCTCAGTCGTTTTTGTTTCAAAAAACGACAGCTCCCTTTACAAGGGAGCCTTAAGTTTCGTCTGCATTTCAATTTAATAGTAACCGATAATTGTTTTGTTTTTATTGGTTTGTTCGGACAACCGCAAGGGTTGTCCCTACGGTTTAATTCAATTTTCAATTCATTGTGCTGTCTTTACGGCGGACCTTACGCTTATGCCCCTGCCCGTCAACGATATAGGTATTGTCAAGCTGTGCGACAAGGTTTTTCTTGAACGCCGCAAGGTATTCCCGACGAAGCTTCGCCTGCTCTGCCTTTTCCGCCTCGGTCAAGCCCTCCGCCTTTTCTTTATGCGCCAATTCGTTTATTCTTTTTATCTCTCTGTCTCCATTTTTATCTTTCCTCACAATAATTTTTACTTTTATATGATAACATAAAGTAATATCGGTTTACAAGTAAATAAAAATATACTAAAATATATATAAATAAAAACGAAACAGGTGCGATATGAATTTTAAGCTGCCCGAAAAAGTAAACAGCATTATTAAGCTTCTCAAGGCGAACGGCTACGAAGCGTATGCCGTCGGCGGTTGCGTGCGTGATATGGTTATGGGCATTGCTCCCAACGACTTTGACATTACGACCTCTGCCCTGCCCGAGGAGACAATGCGGGTTTTCAAGGATTACAGAATTATCGAAACAGGAGTTAAGCACGGCACGGTTACGGTCATTTGCGACCATGAGCCGTTTGAAATTACAACCTATCGGATAGACGGCGATTATCTTGACAGCCGCCACCCCGAAAGCGTGAGCTTTTCCCGAAATCTCAAGGACGACCTTGCAAGGCGTGATTTCACGGTGAACACGCTCTGCTATAACGAGGAGGACGGACTTATCGACCTTTTCGGCGGCGTCGGAGATATTGAAACGGCTTATCCGTTGCGTAGGCGACCCCGAAAAGAGATTTTCCGAGGATGCGTTGAGGATTATGCGTGCGCTCCGATTTTCTGCGACACTCGGCTTTTCTATCGACGGGGAAACGGCAAGGTGCATACATTCTCAAAGGGATTTACTCAAAAACATTGCCGTTGAACGCATAAGAGACGAGTTCACGAAGCTCCTTTGCGGCAAAAAGGCTTTCGGCGTTTTGAGTGAATTTCACGATGTTATCGAGGTGTTTATCCCCGAATTTGCCGAGCTTTTCGACTGCGAGCAGAACACTCCTTACCACATTTACGACGTCGGCTGCCACACTCTCCACGCCCTGCGTGCCATTGAGAACGAAAAAGTGCTTAAAATAACTATGTTTTTCCATGATTTCGGAAAGCCAAAGGCTAAATTTACCGACTCTCACGGCGTTGACCATTTTAAGTGCCACGCTTCAATCGGTGCTGAAATGAGCCGTGAAATTCTCAAGCGTATGCGCTATGATAACAAGACTGTCGAAAAGGTATCGACGCTTATCGCCATACATTCAGAGCCGTCCCCGAAAACGAAAACCGACGCAAAGCTCCTGTTGAGCGAGGTCGGAGAGGAAAATTACAAAGATTTCATCAAGGTACGCCGTGCGGATTGTCTTGCGAAGGCAGACCCACATTCTCACGACGAAAAGCTCAAGGTTATGCAAGACCTGCTCGATGAAATAATCGAAAACAACGAGTGCAATCGGCTTGCCGACTTGAAAATCAACGGAAACGACCTTATAAAATTAGGCTTTACTGACGGTAAGGCTATAAACTTTGCATTGCAGATTTTGTTTATCGAGGTTTTGGTTGACAATGAAAAGAACAGCAAAAGCTATCTTGCTTCAAGGGCGAAGGCTTTGTTAGAGGAAATTTGATGACGAGAAGGCTGCAATATACAATTCCACACGAATATTCGTCAAGACGGGTGCTTGATTTTCTCAAACACCTCGGTTTTTCGCACCGTCTTATCACGAAATTGAAGCAAACGCCCGACGGAATATTATTAAACGGCGAGCATATTCGGACAATCGACCTATGAGCGAGGGCGATATACTTGAAATAAATCTGCCGACAGACAAAAAAGAAAGCATTTCAATTCCCGTTGAAATGCCGCTTGATATATCTATGAAGACGACGATATTTTGGTGCTGAACAAGCCTGCGATGCTTGCTGTGCACGAAAGCCACAATCATTTGGGCGACACGCTTTCAAATGCGGTTGCGTTTCATCTGAAAAAAGAGGGCAAGCCGTCGGTTTTCAGGGCTGTCGGCAGGCTCGACAAGGGCACCTCGGGCTTATGGTCTGTGCCTGAACAGATATGCCGCTTCCCGACTTTCGGGCAAGATTAAAAAGCAATATCTTGCAATAGCAACGGGCATTTATGAGGGCGAGGGAACGATTGACGCACCTATCTACGCCCCGACCCGATTTTGACCGTGAGAACGGTTGACGAGCGTGGAGAAAAGGCGATTACGCATTGGACAGCCTTGAAAAATGACGGAGAAAACACGCTTTTGAGAGTAAAGCTTGAAACGGGCAGAACGCACCAGATTAGAGTTCATTTTGCCTCACTCGGCACGCCGCTTGTAGGCGACACAATGTACGGCACACCCGACGTAAGAATTTGCCATCAGGCATTGCACTGCTGCGAATGTCGGTTTATTCATCCCGTTAAGAATGAGGAAATGCACTTCTTTTGCGATATGCCCGACGATATGAAAAGCATTATAGAATAAAAAACACCCTCGGATATGAATTTATATCCGAGGGATTTTTGTTGTGCATCTTGTCTTGTTGTGATTTTTATTCCCAATTTATATTGAGTGCGTCAATTTTAAGACCGTTGTTTGTAGGCTGCCAATCCTTGCCGAGCGAAACGCTGTCCTGCGAGCATTTCATATTGACTGTGGTAAGGTTTGTACAGTTGAAAAACGCATAATCTCCTATCGCCGTAACGCCTTAGGAATTGTGATTTCTTTGAGCGACGAGCAATAACCGAAAGCATCTTTTTCAATCAATGTAACATTTTCGGGAAGTGAGAAATTCTCCATTGCCGAGCATTTGAAGAACGCTTTTTCACGGATTTCCGTCACGCTGTCGGGAAGCACGATTTCACTTATGACAGAGCACTTATAAAACGCCTTTGTGGCGATTATTTCGACGCCGTCGGGAACGGTATATGTACTTTCCTTGACCTTTTGCGTTTTGCCGTCAGAAGCGGTTTTTTCGACCTCTGTGACATCTTTCGCAAGCGGATAGAAAAGCAGCTGCTTCATATCCTTTGTGAACAGCACACCGTCAACCGAGCAATAATATTCGTTTTCGGGGTCAACGACATACATTTTGAGCTTCTGATTGTTTTCAAACGCCCAAGAACCTATCTTGCTTACGTTTTTGCCTATCTTGATAACCTCTGCATTTTCAAGGTTACAGCCCGAAAAATCGGCAATTTCCGTTACGGGTAAGCCCTCGTATTCGTCGGGGATTTCAAACTCGGTAATGCTCGATTTATTTGAAAACTCCTTAACCGTGCAGGAAGCTTCGCCCTTTTCAAACACAAGTGTTTCGTCGCCGAGCCCTATTCCCTCGCCGCAGCCCGAGAACAGAACGCCTATCAATATTACAAGTGCGAGAATTATCGCTGATTTTCTTTTCATACTGCCGCCTCCTGCTCTTTTGATTTTGCCTTACCCTCGACACGCTCTTTCAGTTCCGTAACGCAGCGTTCGTATTTTTCCTTTGTCAAGTCATAGAAAACGAATGGGATAGTTACGAACACAAGGGAAATTATCGTAGCCCAGGTGTAAATTGAAAATACATGTGTGAGAATTTGCGAGTCGTAGAGAACGTCCCAGTCCGACGTAAAGCCGATAAGCTTGAGGAGATACGGAACAATGTAGCTCAAGCCCATTGTAACGGGATTTAAGAACCATGAGAACACGCCCGACATAGAGTCCGCACGCTCTCCGAAGCGCCATTGATGATAAATCTGAACGTCTGCGCCGAGACCCGTGCTGACGCCGTCAACCACCGGTTGAATTGTGTTTTTAAGTGTAAGAGAAATTAAGAAAATGTAGATATTTCCCGTCTTTACCGCAAGGACAATGCCGAAGCACATTAGAATTGTCAACGCCCTTGAAATGAGAAGAATATTACGCTTTTCAAATTTGCTTGTGAGTATCGGGCACATAATGTTGCCGAGGGTCATTCCGACAACAACGATATTTGCCGCAATTCCCGAAAACCATTCCATTCTAAGCGAATAGATAAACCACCAAGCAAGCAGGTTTCCTATGTGCCACTGATAAAGTCCGAGTGTGTTCGAAATGTTTATAATCCAAAAATACTTGTTTTTAAGCACGTTTTTTGCGCCCTTAAAGAACGTTACCTTTTCTCGTTCTTCAATCGGTGCTTCAATTACACGCTCCTTGCATTTTACAACGAACAGCGACACAAGCACTCCCAAGAAGCTGAAAATCGGAACGAAAACCTTATATGTTTTAAGGTTTAAGTAGCCTCCCGTTACCGAGATGAGCAACGGTAATACCATACCGATAATCGACGGGAAAAGTCCCGTTATAATCGGCACTATCGAATAAAGCCGCTGTCTCTCCTGTGAGTTCGGTGTGATAAACGCCACAAGTCCGTTGACGCCTATAAAGTTATTATAGAAGAACAGCACAAGTGAAAAGCCGAAGTTCAAAACTATCAAACGCTTCGTGTAGCTCATTTCAAGAAGCGGAAGATAAGGAATTATCGAGGTAATGATCGCCGCAGGCAAGCCGCAAGCTAAAAGCATCGGCTTCAATCTGCCGTACTTTGCGCTGAACAGACGGCGGACTGCCCATGTGAAATAGTTTGTAATTCCTGCGATAAGCAGGTTGTTTCCGACAAGCTGCGGAAAGCCCTTGATGATAAACTCAAAGCTTTCGGACGGAATAAAATAACAGCATATTCCGATGATAATTTCCGTAAGATATGCAAAATGCGCAAACCGTTTCATCTTTGGCGTTAGTCTGCCGTGGTTTTCATAAATCAAAACGCCGACAGGATTGAACACGATAAGAATATAGCCGATTATCGTTCCGATTATTCCGATTACGGTAAAATCCAAGTTTGAAATTCCCATAATCGAGCCTGTAAAATAGGTTGCGGAAAAGGTCATTATAGCCGAAAAGGTCATATAGATATATGTACCTGCCTGGCCCAGCGTGTAAGCCGCCGCCTCGGAGAGCGAAAGGTACTCGCCCTCGTTCGGCTTGTTCCAATGCTCCTTGACGTAGGACGGCGCTCCCTTTACCTTGCCGACAAGCTCTTTGACTTTCATAGTATTCCCCCAAATAAAAAAAGGCGGATATTAGGTCCGCCCTGTAATTCATAAAAATCAACCGTTAAGAAGTGCAAAAATCTTCTTGTTTGACTTATAAAGATTTACATAAGCTTCATAGTTTCTGTCATATACCGACTTTAACGAATAGTCCGGTATGAAGGTTTTTGCTGCGGGAATAAGCTTTTTAGCCTGTGTTATATCGTCGATAATTCCCGTGCCGACGGCTATTGTGATTGCCGCACCGACTGCACCGATATTCTGAGGACTGTCAACCGTTTCAACGGTTCTGCCCGTGCAGTCTGCGAGGATTTGACAGGTAACGTCGGAAAGTGCGCCGCCGCCGACAAATCTCAAGGTTTTAGAGGTCTGTATCTTCTTCTCCTGCGTTTCAAGGAACCAACGGAGATGGAAGCAAACGCCCTCGTAAACGGCTCTTATCATTTCGGATTTACCTGTATCAAGGCTTATGTTAAAGAACATTCCCCTTGCGTTCGGGTCCTCAAACGGACAGCGGTTTCCGTGAAGCCACGGGGTAAAGATTACTCCGTTAGAGCCTGCCGGAACCTCGCTGATTACAGCCGCCATATATTCAAACAGGTTTGTGTAAACCTTTTCAATATCGCCCTTTCCACGTCTTAAATCGTGGCTCTTATCGAGATATATATCAATTTCGTCAAGTGCAAGATGATCCTTAACCCACTCAACGCATTTGCCTGCGGTTTCAAGCTCCGCAAAGTAGTTGTAATATCCGTCCTTTGCGCCGACAATAGCCGCTATCATTGATGCGGTATCGACAATGGACTTATCGACAACGGTTGATACCCAACCCGATGTACCCTGATAAATATGCGTGTCGCCGAGCTCAACAGCTCCTGCGCCGACGCCGATAAGCGAAGCGTCTCCGCCGCCGCCGAACACCGCCGTACCCTCTTCAAGTCCAAGCTCCTTAGCCGCTTTTTCGGTAAGCTCGCCGACCTTATCGGTGGATTTTACGATTTTTGCAAGATGATTCATATCCACGCCGAGCATATCGCACATTTGCTTGCTCCACGTCTTTTTCTTAATGTCGTAAATCATTGTCGAGAAAGCCGAGTCGTGTGTCATAACAAATTCGCCCGTCATTCTTGCAATAAGATATTCCTTGACGTCGAGCCACTTATATACCTTGCTGAAATTCTGCGGCTCGTTGTTCTGCGTCCACTTATATTTCCAAATCGGGTCCTTTACGGAAAGCGGTGCCGCACCCGTAATCGCAAGCGACTTCAACACCTTAACGGCATTACCGCCTGCTATCTGCGGTGCGCCGCCCATACCGTCCTTTAACTCCTGCGTCGCACGCTGATCCATATAGCTGAACGCACGTCTTACCGCATTTGCGTCCTTGTCAACAAGCACAACGCCCTGCATCTGCGAACAGAATGAAATGCCCGAAATCTTTTTCTTATTGATTTTGGACTTTTTCATAACTTGATTTGTACACTTACGCATTGCATCCCACCACTCGTCGGATCCTGCTCCGCACCGCCGTTGGGCATAACATAGAGCTTATATCCCTCGCTGTGAGCCGCTACAAGCTCAATCCTGTCGCTGATGGAAAAAATACAGGTCTTAACGCCCGTTGTTCCAATGTCGTAAGCTATAACATATTTTCCTTCTGCCATCGAAAAATCACCTTTTCCCTATATATAAATACCTTTTATTTTTTCAATGCGGATTTGATAAATTTTAAGCATTGCTCGACAACAAAATCGTCCTTTTCAAGTATGCTGTCGCCTGCGTAAATCTTAAAGCGTTCCTTGTAATAATCGCACGCATAGGAGAATTGAAGCGACATAAACATATTGTCAAGAAGATAAGCCGCAAACGCCGAATCAATATCGGTTCTGACGTCGCCCGCCTTTTTGCCCTGCTCGATAGCCGTATAATAAATCCTCGCCGTCATAGACTCCATTTCATTTGCGAAATACCCTGCAAAGCGTGGATTGCTCTCGTTGGTCATAACGTTGTAGAACTTGACTATAAGCTCATTTTCCTTTGAATACCTCTGAATGGTGCGAAGTATCTGCTCGACCTTCAAAAGTATATCCTCATCGCTCTGTGAAAGAGCTGTGAGCAAATTGTCCATAGTCGCAATATTGTAGTTCACTATGGTCAGGAACAAGTCCTGCTTATTGTCAAAATACTTGTAAAGCGAGCCGACGCTTATCTGAGCTTTTTTGGCAATATCGTTGATATTTGCGTTCTCAAAGCCCTTGAGCGCAAACTCCTTTGTTGCGACGTTTATAATCCTCTCACGCTTTTCCTTTGAGATATTGTCAAACGTCGGCTTATGGTGTTTTTTAAGATCCAAAAGTTATCACCTTATCGTTCCGAATGGCATATGACAATTACTGTCAGCCGTGCCTTTATATACCTAATCATTTTATCATAAAATAAGCCGATATTACAAGAAAAAAACTAAAAAAGCCGCTAATTTCAACAATATAGAAAATTCACTTGCCGATATTTGTACATATTGCACATATAAAATAAACTTGTTCATTAAAACAGATGGTGCTATACTGTTACAAAGCTTATTTCGGAGGCTGAAATATGAATATTATAAATAAAATTATCCGTAAGCTGTCGGGTGCAGAATTGGCACAGAAGCAAGCGGCGGCAGTTTTGGGCGGAAAAGCAAACGAGAGTATTGTTCCCCTGCTTCGCAAGGCAGGTGCGGACGGCTGCGTTTTGCTTAAAAATGACGGTGCTTTACCGTTTAATCAAAATGACTCCGTTGCGGTTTTCGGCAGAGTTCAGAACGATTGGTTTTTTGTCGGAAACGGCTCGGGCGGAGATGTTTGCACGCCGTATAAAACAAGTCTTATCGACTCAATCGAGGCGGAAAAGCCGTTTAAGATTGATTTACAGTTAAAAGAAAAGTACAAGACCTTCAGCGACACCCACAAGGTTGACCCGGGCTTTTGGGCGCATTGGCCACGGTTTTACCCCGAAATGAAAATATCGGACAGCGAAGTAAAAAAAGCCTCCGAGAGAAATACAAAGGCTCTTGTGATAATCGGCCGTTCCGCAGGCGAGGACAGGGAAAACGTGCTTAAAAAGGGCAGCTATTACCTGACCGACGCCGAAACAAAGCTGCTCGATTCTGTCACAAGGCATTTTAAGAACGTAACGCTTTTGCTCAATATCGGAAGCTTGACAGACTTTGAAAAAATCGCTTCTTATAAAGACCGCATTTCCTCGATTATGCTTGTTTGGCAGGGCGGTATGGAAAGCGGAAATTCCGTCTGTGATGTGCTTTCGGGCAAGGTTTCTCCCTCGGGAAAGCTCACGGACACAATAGCTCTTCGCTATGACGATTATCCATCATCTGAAAATTTCGGTAACAAAGACGAAAACAAATACACCGAGGATATTTTTGTCGGTTACAGATATTTTGAGACCTTCTGTCCCGAAAAGGTGCTTTACGAGTTCGGCTTCGGACTTTCTTACACCGAGTTTTCACAGGAGATTATCAAAGCGGATTTTTCCGACGGCAAATTCACAGCCGAGGTTAAGATAAAAAATATCGGCAAGGTATCGGGCAGAGAGGTTGTTCAGTTATACGTTTGCGCACCTCTCGGAAAACTGCCGAAGCCGAAAAAGGTGCTCACGGCGTTCAAAAAGACCAAGCTTTTAGCACCTGACGAGGAGGAAATTATCACACTTTCCTGCGACGAATATTCTTTCGCTTCCTTTGACGACGACGGCTCGACGGAAAACATAAATTGCTATGTTACAGAGTGCGGAAATTATGATTTTTATATCGGCAAAAGCGTCAAATCTTGTGTAAAGGCATTTTCCTTTACACAGAGCGAAACAAAGGTACTCGACCAGCTCTCCGAAGTCCTCGCAGTGCCTGATTCTATGCGGTTTAGCAGACTTTCATATAAAGTCGAAAACGGTAAAATCACACCCTGTCATTCTCCTGTTCCGTATCGCACAACAATCTTCACGATATAATTTTGAGAGAGCTTCCGAAAGGTCAAAAATACACGGGCGACTGCAGCATAAAGCTCCGTGATGTGCGTGACGGCAAGGCGAAAATGTCGGATTTATCGCTCAATTAAGTCCCGACGAATTGGAGCTTATCACACGAGGCGAAGGACCTATGAATTCCTCGCTCGGCGCAAAGGGTAACGCAGGTGCTCTCGGCGGTGTGAGTGAGTCCTTGCGTGAAAAAGGTATTCCGCCGATTATCACAACCGACGGTCCGTCGGGCATTAGACTTCTTTCCTCCTGCTCGCTTATGCCGTGCGGTACGGCTCTTGCCTGCACCTGGGACACTGAGCTTATCGAAAGCCTTTTTGACGAAATGGGCAAGGAAATGGTAGAAAAAGGATCGGACGTGCTTTTGGCGCCCGGAATGAACATACACCGCAACCCCTTGTGCGGACGAAATTTTGAATATTATTCGGAAGACCCTGTTTTATCGGGCGAAATGGCGACGGCGACCGTTTTGGGAATACAGAAAAACGGCGTAAGTGCCTGCCCGAAGCATTTTGCGTGCAACAATCAGGAATACAACCGAAACTACAACAATTCCGTTGTTTCACAAAGAGCATTGAGGGAGATATACTTAAAGGGATTTGAAATTTGCGTTAAAAAGGCTAAGCCTTTGAACATTATGACGAGCTACAACAAGATAAACGGCGTGTGGAGCCATTATAATTATGAGCTTTGCACTTCTGTTCTTCGCAACGAGTGGAATTATGACGGCGCAGTTATGACGGATTGGTGGATGCACTATGCCCCCTCCCCCGAATTCCCCGAGCTCAACGGCAACGCATACAGGGTAAGAGCACAGGTTGACGTGCTTATGCCGGGCGGCAAAACAGCTATGAGCAAGTCCTTTGACCTGACGGCACGCTTCTTGAAACTTATCAAAAAGACGGCGGTATAACGCTCGGAGAGATGCAAAGATGCGCCGAAAACGTGCTTAATATGGCACTTCGCACGAACAAGGGTAAAAATTTATAATAACGGAGTAACCTTATGGAAAAGTATCTTATCAATCCAAATCAGAAAATCAGCAAAATCAGCAAGGATATTTACGGTCATTTCAGCGAGCACCTCGGCAGATGCATCTATGACGGAATGTATGTCGGCGAAAACTCGGATATTCCGAACGTAAACGGTATGCGCTGCGACGTTGTAAACGCTCTCAAGGATATGGGAATACCCGTTTTGCGTTGGCCGGGCGGCTGCTTTGCGGACGAATATCATTGGAAGGACGGTATCGGCGAGAAATCCAAGAGAAAAAAGATGATAAACACCCATTGGGGCGGTGTCGTCGAGGACAATTCGTTCGGCACGCATGAGTTTTTTGAGCTTTGCCGTCAGCTCGGCTGTGACGCTTACATAAACGGAAATGTCGGCTCGGGTACTGTCGAGGAAATGAACGAATGGGTTGAATATATGACCTTTGACGGCGTGTCGCCTATGGCTGAATTGAGGGCAGAAAACGGGCACAAGGAGCCGTGGAAAATCAAATATTTCGGCGTCGGCAACGAGAGCTGGGGCTGCGGCGGAAATATGGATCCCGAATACTACGGCGACCTTTTCAAAAGGTACAACACATATGTCAGAGATTATGATTCTAACTATCACATAAACCGTATTGCCTGCGGTCCTAACGGCAACAACTATCACTGGACAAAGCAGGTTATGGACAAGGTAAAGCACCACGCAAACGGACTTGCGCTTCACTATTACACCGTGCCGACGGGAAATTGGGATCACAAAGGCTCGGCTACCGAATTTGACGAGGCTGAATATGACTCGACAATTTCAAAGGCATATGAAATGGAGCTGCTTGTCAGCAATCATATCAAAATGATGGACAGCGTAAAGCCCGACCATAAGGTAAAGCTTGTGATTGACGAATGGGGCACTTGGTTTGACGTCGAACCCGGCACGAATCCGGGCTTCCTCTATCAGCAAAGTACAATGAGAGACGCCGTTGTTGCAGGTCTCACGCTCAATATTTTCAACAAGCACGCCGACAGAATAATGATGGCTAACATTGCGCAGACGGTCAATGTTTTGCAGGCGGTCATCCTCACGGACGGAGACAAAATGGTGCTTACACCGACCTATCACATTTTCAAAATGTATAAGGATCATCAAGAAAACACGCTTGTCGGCTCATTCCTTACAACAAAGGAGCTGACTCGGAGATGAACAACAAAAAAGTCATATCCGCAGCTGACAGAATCGGCTTCGATTGACGAAAACGGCGTTGTTTATTCCACAATTACCAACTGCTCGGCAAGTGAAGCGGTTAAAATCAAGTGTCAGGTTGCCGACACAAGCGTTACAAAAATTACGGCGGAAATCCTCACGGGCGATATTCACGACAAGAACGATTTTGAGAACGGCGAGAGGGTTACTGTAAAGGCTTTCAACGATTTTGAAATGACCGCCGACGGCTTTATTGCCACAATCCCCGCCTGCTCAATTGTGAAGTTCGTAATAAAATAATATGGAAAAATGCAAAAGATGTCTGCTTCGTGAAAGTGCCGAGGCTGATATATACAATGATATCAAAAGCCGAATTGAAAGGCTGTCCGAAAAAGACAGGGCGGACGAGCGCACCTACAATTCACGCATTGAAATTTGCAAAGCATGTGAGCATTTGATTTCGGGCGTTTGTATGAAATGCGGCTGCTACGTCGAATTCCGTTCAGCGTTCAAAAAGCAAGCCTGCCCGATGAAACGGTGGTAAAGCCGTTGCGGAGTGAGGAGTACGGAGTGCGGAGCGTGAAGTTAGTAATTGGTGCTTCGCACAGATTAAATTATATATCCAATGGTGTAGGGCGCGGCTTGCTGCCGCCGAGGAAATTTGCATATATATATAACGGTTAACGGCTACTATCAAATTAAAAAATATATTGAATCGTAGGGACAACCCTTGCGGTTGTCCGACAAAGGCTCCCTTGTAAAGGGAGCTGTCGTTTTTTTGGAACAAAAAAATGACTGAGGGATTTTTACAAAAATCATATAAAATCAACCTCACAC
>ENA-OQEB01000790-OQEB01000790.1-human-gut-metagenome-genome-assembly--contig:-NODE-790-length-12383-cov-3.436684_pt1 | contig 12383 bp, 20 predicted proteins | sample MGYA00242787_ERZ504619 | MGnify/ENA primary metagenome ERZ504619 (study PRJEB26092, sample SAMD00036317) | human gut metagenome | host: Homo sapiens | study: EMG produced TPA metagenomics assembly of... | reverse complement strand
CCCGGGCCCGCTCCTGCACCAGATGATACCGCTGGTTCTGGTCCGCAGGCTGGCCCCGGAAGGTAAACCAGAAGGTCAGCCGGGAAAAGAGCTTCTCCTCGGTGTCGGCCTTGTCCAGCCACCGCAGGAAATCGTTCTCGTCCGCCGGGCTGAACTGCTTTGCCTCCCGCCAATTCCCCACTGCTTCCTTCATTTCGTTCATGGAAACACCTCTTTCTTTTGCATTACACAGCGTTGTTTTGTTACCCAAAGTGTAACACCTTTTGGTTGTGTCGTCAACGAGTATGTTCCGGCGATTTTTCGCGCGAATGCGAAAAAAGAGGGAGAAAATAAGAAAAGCCCCCGCTCACCAGAGCGAAGGGCCGGAAACCTTTCCTTTTACCCTGCGTGCAGGGCATCATTTTTTGCCAGCAGGTAAACGCAGTACTGATTCATGCTGATGCCTTCCCGCTGGGAGTGCTCCGCCAGAGCGCGGTGCAGGCTGCGGGGCAGGCGGAGCTTGAACTGCCCGGAGTAATCCTCCAGACTGTCCGGCTTCGGAATGGATACGCCCTCTTCCAGTGCGGCCTCCAGCCAGACCCTCTTAGCATCCCGGGCATTCTCCACAGCGCTTTCAATGGTCTCGCCGCAGGTCAGGCACCCCGCAGATCGGGATAGGAGACAACATAGCCGCCCTCTTCCCGGTCCTCTACAATCTCCATCCGATACGGAAGAGCCAGATATTCATTCAGCGTTTTCATCGTTTTTCGCCTCACTCTCTACGATCTGACGCACCATTTCCACATATACTTCTTAATCGGTTCGTGCTTGGGTATCGTAATGGGCATACAGCCTGCTTTGCGGAAGGTATAGTGGCTGCTCCCGCTCCGGGGAGCTGTCATCTGATAGCCGTAGCTTTCCAACACCTTGCGCAGCTCATCAAACCGCAGGTCTTTGGAAAGCGCACAAATGCGTGCCAGCAGCTTATCCCATTGAGACATCTTTTATTCCCTCGTCTTTGTGGTGTCGTATGTGGTGTCATCCTCATTATATGCGGGCTTATGAAAAAAGTCAAGCGGAACGTTTGAAAGTCCCCCTTATCGTACCCAGCATCTGGTATACTCCTCTTGTCGAACAAAACAGGAGCGGCCCGGAGGCGGGCTGCAGGAACAGGAGGGAACACCATGAGTGAGTACGAGATCCGATCTGTAGGCGGCCATGTGGAGGTTTATACCCGGGGTGGGGTGTTCCTCTTCTCGGCGGACACGGTGCGGGAGGCCATGGAGGAGCTGGACGAGGCCGCATGACATATTCCCGGCAGTTCCCGGAAACATGTCAGGAGCGTGCAGGGAAAGTTCAAATGTAAAATACCTGTAAAATATAAGAAAAGAACAGTTGACAAAAGGACAAAACGGCGCGGAAATGCAGTAAAAATGCAAAAAACATGTAAAATAACGCTTGTTGTCCGGGGGAGTTCAATGCTATAATAAAAAGGACGGCGTTCAGGGCAGGAAGCCCCGGGCGGCCGTCCTTGGTTTGTTTGAAGAGCAAAAGGAAGTTTTTAGGAGTATCGAGATGGATATCACACACATCACCTCATTGTTGGGCGGTATTGCGCTGTTCCTCTATGGTATGTCGATCATGGGTGCCGGCCTGGAAAAGCTGGCGGGCGGCAAGATGCAGGGCGTGCTGCAAAAGCTGACCTCCTCCACCATCAAGGGTGTCATTTTCGGCACCCTCATCACCGGCGTGATCCAGTCCTCCGCAGGCACAGTCGTCATCTGTGTCGGCCTTGTCAACTCTGGCATTATGACCCTGACGCAGTCGGTGGGTGTCATCATGGGTGCAAACATTGGTACCACTGTCACCGGCCAGCTCATCCGCATGGCGGATATCTCGGGTGACAGTCTCCTGCTGACCCTCATCCAGCCCAAGACGTTTGCGCCGGTGGTGGCATTTGTCGGCTGCATTTTTTATGTGTTCCTGCGCAACGCCAAAAAGAAGAACATCGGCCAGATCATGCTGGGCTTCGGCATCCTGTTCACGGGCATGAGCCTGATGGACACCGGCGTGTCCCCCCTGCGGGAGAGCGCAGCCTTTCAGGAGCTGTTCGTCACCATGACCAACCCCATGCTGGGCGTGCTGGTGGGCATGGTCGTCACCGTCATCATCCAGTCCTCCTCGGCCTCGGTGGGTATCCTGCAGGCTTTGTCCAGCACCGGCCTTGTCACCTTTGGCAGCGCATCCCCATCATTCTGGGTGCCCACATCGGCACCGCCTTTACCCCGCTGCTGACCATCGGCGGCTCCTCCAAGGACGGCAAGCGCGCTGCCCTGATCCACCTGTATTTCAACATCATCGGCAGCTTTGTGCTGCTGGGTGCCATTTACGCCGTGCGGTACACCATCGGCATCCCGGTGTGGGGCGACGTGATGAACAAGAGCACCATTGCAAACATCCACACCCTTTCCAGTGTGGCGGCCATGCTGCTGTTCCTGCCTTTCAGCAGTGTGCTCTCCAAGCTGGCCATGCTCACCGTGCCCAACAGCGCCGAGGAAGCACAGGAGATGAGTATGCCCGTGCTGGATGAGCGTCTGTTCAAGAGCCCGGCCGTGGCCCTGCAGCAGGCCAAGAGCGCCGTGGTCAAGATGTCCCGCCGTGCCGCCCGCAACGTCAGCCTCTCCACTCCCCTGCTGCTCAAGATGGATGAGGACGTGGTGAGCGCCATCAATGTGCGGGAGAATCTCATCGACCGGATGGAGGTGGAGATCTCCAACTACCTCATCAAGATGACCGACCAGGAGCTGGGCGACGGACGAAAGCCACGCCGTGACCGAGCTGCTGAACTTTGTCACCGAGTTCGAGCGCATCGGCGACTACGCCGTGAACATTCAGGAAAAGGCTGTGGAGCTCTACGAGAAAGAGGCCTCCTTCAGCGACATTGCCAAGAACGAGCTGCAGCTGCTGGATTCCGCGCTGGAGCAGATCCTGACCCGCACCAACGATGCCTTTGAGAACGATGACATCGCGCTGGCCCGTCAGGTGGAGCCGCTGGAAGAGGTCATCGACATTCTGGTGGAGAAGCTCCGCGACGGCCACATCAAGCGCCTGAAGGATGGCATCTGCTCCATTGATACCGGCGTGGTGTTCCTGGATGTGCTGAACAATGTGGAGCGCATCTCCGACCACTGCTCCAATGTGGCGGCCCGTCTGGTGGGCACCAGCGAGGGCGACGACTACGATTCCCACACCCTCAAGAGCCTGATGCACCACAACCCCAGCAAGGAATACTCCCTCATGTATGAGGAGTGTTGCAAGGAGTACCTGACCCCGCTGGCCGCTATGGAAAAGGAAGCGTAAGGGGGCCAATGCCCTGCTGCTCAGATATTGTAGCAAAATCACAAAACCTCTGCAAAGACATTGTGTCAATGCAGAGGTTTTTTCGTTGCCAATTGTCTAACTTTATGGTATTCTGTAAGTGTCGGCCTTCCGACACCATTTTATGGTGAAGGAGGTGATAACCCGTGGAGCAGTTATTCTCATTCATACTGTCCGTCGCAGCAGGCGTAACGAGCAATTACATCTGCAAGTGGCTTGACGTTCAGTTCAAGGCCGGTAAGCACTAACCCCTAGGCAAACAGGAAGCCCCTTCGGTATTGAGGGATACCGGAGGGGCTTCTTGTTGCATTTGGTGAACCCGTGAAGAGTTCACATTCTCATTCATGTCTTTATTATATGCCGCCTTCCCCCAAAAGTCAAGGGGTCAGAAGAAGCTCACCTGGCTGCTTTCGGGCAGGTCTGCCAGCACACCGGCGGTGCGCAGCTTTCCAGCACGGCGCTGGTCACGCCGGTGGCCTGCTGGAGTTCCTCCACGGAGATATACTCCTGCCCGTTGATGGTGGCACGCTCCAGCGAGGCGGCAGCAGTGCCGCCCACGCCCTTCAGGGCACAGAAGCAGGCGCACCTTGCCATCCTCCACGATATACTTGTTGCCGCGGCTCTTGCCCAGCTCGATGGGCAGAAACTCATACCCGCGGGAGAGCATCTCGTTGACCAGCTGCAGGCTGACCAGCACGTCCTCGTCCTTGGCGTTCTTCTCCTCTTTCAGGCGGCGCTTCACCGCTTCCATGTGGGCGCGGGCCACAGCCGCACCGCCCACAGCGGCCTCATAGTCGATATCATCGCCGCGCACGGTGAAGTAAACGGCATAGAACTCTGCCGGGTGGTAGAGCTTGAACCACATCAGCCGGATGGCGCTCATCAGGTAGGCCACAGCGTGGGCCTTGGGGAACATATACTTGATCTTGCGGCAGGACTCGATGTACCAGTCCGGCACCTCGTGCTCCCGCATGGCTTCTTCCCAGCCGGGCTTGAAGCCGCCCTTGGCCACCTTGCCTTTACGGACCGCCTCCATGATATCAAAGGCCATCTTGCTCCAGCCCCTTGCGCAGCAGGTAGAGCATGATGCTGTCACGGCAGCCGATGACCTCCGCGATGGTGCAGGTACCGCTGCGGATCAGCTCATCGGCGTTGCCGGTCCAGACATCGGTGCCGTGGGACAGGCCCGAGATCTGGATCAGCTCTGAGAAGTTCCGGGGCCGGGCCTCCACCAGCATTCCGCGCACGAAGTTGGTGCCCATTTCCGGGATGCCGAAGGTGCCGGTCTGGCTGTCGATCTGCTCCGGGGTCACGCCCAGCTCCTCCGGGCTGGTGAGCAGGCTGTACACCCGGGGGTCGTTCATGGGGATGCTGTCCACGGGGATGCCGGTGTACTCCTCAAAATACTTGTAGAAGGTGGGCATATCGTGGCCCAGCTCGTCCAGCTTGAGCAGGGTGTCGTGGAGGTACTTGAACTCGAAATGCGTTGTGAGCAGGCCGCCCGCCACATCATCCGCCGGGTGCTGGATGGGGCAGAAATCGTAGATCTCGTAGGTATCGGGCACAACCACCATGCCGCCGGGGTGCTGGCCGGTGGTGCGCTTGACACCGGTGCAGCCCAGGGTCAGGCGGTTCTCCTCAGCGTGGTTGACGGTCTGGCCGCGGGCTTCCAGATACTTTTTGACGTAGCCGTAGGCGGTCTTGTCCTGAATGCCGGACACCGTGCCCGCCTTGAACACATTGGCCTTGCCGAACAGCTCCTCGGTGTAGCGGTGGACGTTGGACTGATACTCGCCCGAGAAGTTCAGGTCGATATCAGGCTCCTTGTCGCCGTAGAAGCCAGGAAGGTCTCAAAGGGGATGTCGTGGCCGTCCACCAGCATCCGGGTGCCGCAGTGGGGGCAGTCCTTATCGGGCAGGTCAAAGCCGTCGTCCACGCTGCCGTCGGTGATGAACTCACTGTACTTGCACTTGGGGCAGCGGTAGTGGGGCGGCAGGCTGTTGACCTCCGAAATGCCGGAGAAGTGGGCCACGGCAGAGGAACCCACCGAGCCACGGCTGCCCACCTGATAGCCGCCCGCGTTAGAGTAGCACCAGCTTGACGGCAATGACGTACAGAACCGCGTAGCCGTGGCCGCAGATGGAGTCCAGCTCCTTTTTCAGGCGGTCCTCCACGATCTTGGGCAGGGGGTCGCCGTAATCCCGCCTGGCGTGTTCCCAGGTGGCATCGCGCAGCTGCTGCTCCGCGCCCTCGATGCTGGGCGGGTAGGTGCCGCGCGGGATGGCCCGCACGTTGTTGTCGATGGTGGCCGCGATCTTGCGGGGGTTGGTCACCACGATCTCGTAGGCCTTTTCCTTGGGCAGGTAGCTGAACTGCTTCAGCATATCCTCCGTGGTGCGGTAGAACAGCGGGGGCTGGGTGTCCGCATCCTTGAAGCCATTGCCCGCCTGCAGCACCGTGCGGTAGATGGCATCCTCCGGCTCGGTAAAGTGCACGTCGCCGGTGGCGATGACCGGTTTGTGCAGGTCCTCGCCCAGCCGGATGATGGTGCGGTTGAAGTCCTTGATGACTTCCTCGCTCTCCACCTTGCCGTCCCGCACCATATACTCGTTGTTGCCCAGGGGCTGGATTTCCAGCACGTCGTAGTAGGAGGCGATCTTCTTCAGTTCCTCGTAGGAGCGCCCCTCCACAACGGCACGGTAAAGCTCACCCGCCTCGCAGGCGCTGGTCAGGATCAGGCCGTCGCGGTACTTGTTCAGCAGGCTGCGGGGCACACGGGGCTTCTTGAAGAAGTAGTTGACGTGGGCCTCGCTCACGATCTTGTATAGGTTCTTCAGGCCCATCTGGTTCTTGACCAGAATGATGAGGTGGAAGTACTTCTTTTTCAGCACCTCCCGGTTGCCGCCCAGACCGGTGTTGATGCCCTCCACGGTGGTGACCTCTTTCTCGGCAAGGTCGCTGAGCATGACGCAGAAGATGCGGCCCAGCGCGGCGGAGTCCTCGCAGGCGCGGTGGGCCTCGTAGCTGGGCAGCTCCAGATGCTTGTTGATGGTCCCCTGCTTGTAGTTGTGCAGGCCCGGATACATGGCCTGCGCCATGGTCAGGGTGTCGATATAGGTCGGCTCAAAGGAAATGCCGCTGCGCTTGGCGGCGGCTTTCAGGAAGCGGATATCGAACGCATGGGCATTGTGGGCCACCAGGATGCGGCCATCCGCGAACCGGAGAAAGGCTTCCAGCGCTTCCTTTTCCCCGGGGGCATCGGCCACCATCTCGTTGGTGATGCCGGTCAGCTCGGTGATCTTGGGGGTGATGGGCTTGCCCGGCTTGACAAAGGTGTCGAACTCCTCCACCACTTCCCCGTTCCGCACGATCACCGCGCCGATCTCGGTCAGGTACTCCACGCCGGGGTCCAGGCCGGTGGTCTCGGTGTCGAACACGCAGAACTCGCCGTCCAGCGGCTGGTCCTTCACGCCGTAGACGCAGGGCACCATATCATCCACAAAGTAGGCCTCGCAGCCGTAGATCAGCTTGAAATCCGGGTCGCTCTTGTGGATCTCGTCGGTGGCCAGCATGGCTCCGGGTAGCCCTGACAGACACCGTGGTCGGTGATGGCAATGGCAGGGTGGCCCATCCGGTGGGCCAGCTTGACGATGCGCCCGGGTCGCAGAAGGCATCCATGCTGGACAGCTTGGTATGCAGGTGAAGCTCCACCCGCTTTTCCGGGGCGTTGTCCTCCCGCTTTTTCCGCTCCACGAACAGGACATCGTAGGGGTAAACGATGTAGTCATGCTCGTACTTGTCGTAGGTGCAGTCGCCGCGCACCAGCAGGGTGGTGCCCTTGGCGATGTTCTCCCACTTGGAGCAGTCCTCCCCTTCCTGCGCGCGGATCTTCAGGTTGATGGAGCCGGTGTAATCGGTGATGGACACCGTGTAGATCTTGCGGTAGTTGCCCTTGACCTCGGTAAAGAACACGTCGCCCCAGATCACGCACTTGCCGCCCTCGCCGCCCAGGTCCTTGAGGGGGGTGAGGTTCTTGGGGGTGAACATCTTGCCGTGGAAAATGGTCACGGGCTTGTCGGTCAGGTCAAGGCCCTCCACCTTGATGGAGGGGGCGGTGTTCTTTTTCTCGAACTTGACCACCGGCGGGGCGATCTTACGCTCCAGCTTTTCCTCCATCTGGCGCTGTTCGGCCTCGCCCACCGCGCTTGTCAGGGTGACTTTGGGCCTGACACCGGTGTGGGCGGCAACGCGTTCCGCCAGCAGGCGCTCAAACTCCATCTCCTGCAGAAACTTGGTGCCGTGGCAGACCCCCACCGTGATGTTCTGGCCGGTGATGGTGATCCTGCACCGGTCCAGAAAGCCGTTGATGGGGATGCGTCCCGCTTCATCTCCTCCATCAGCTCCCGCAGCGGCTTCGTCCAGCGCGGCATAGCCAAAGAGGTTGTCGATCTTCAGTTCAAAGCCCTCATAATCCGGCTGCAGGGAGGCCAGCAGCCGGGCGCACAGCCCCTTGTCCAGCGGGGCGGCACTGCGCAGGGTAAAAACGACCTGCCGCTCCTGCCGCAGCATCCGGGCATGCTCCACGATCACGCGCCCGAAGCTGGCCGCGAAATCCGGGTCCGCCATGAACTGCGGCCATAGCTGAGATACAAGTGGTGTCACGATGGGTTACTCCTTTTGATATTGTTGCTTAACCCCCCAGTCACGCTTCGCGTGCCAGCCCCCGCTAGTAGGGGGGCCCTTGGCATGGCGTAAGGCTCTGCCTCTTTGCCAAGGCCGCCCCTATTAGGGGCGGTGGCATCCCGCAGGGATGACGGTGGGGTTTCATTTACAGTTCTGCTGTCCTAAAGACGTGATAGCCCTCATAATGATAGCTTGCGTCGATGCCCTTCATATAGACCAGCCGGTCTGTGATCCGGTCTGTGAGGGCTGCACGGAGCAGGGCTTTGATCTCCACGTCCTTGACGGGGCTGCGCTCCATGGCAAGGAGATAATCGCTCTTATCCACCCGGCTCCAGTCAATGACCTGATGCAGCTCCTTTTTCAGGATGCAGTCCAGCCAAATGCGGGTGCTGCGGCCATTGCCCTCCCGGAAGGGTGGGCAACGTTCATCTCCACATACTTTTCGATGATCTCATCAAAGGTAGACTGCGGCATCCGGTCGATGCTTTCCAGCGCCGAGGCCAGATACATGACGGGTGCGAACCGGAAATTGCCCTTGGCAATGTTCACGGTGCGCATCTGCCGGCAAAGGGGTAGATCTCGCCGAACAGATAGCCGTGGATCTTTTGCAGGCCCGCAAATGTCCCCACCGGGAAGGCATCCAGCAGGCCGGTGTCGTAAAGCTCCAGCGCTTTGGTCTTGCTGATCTTTTCCTCAGCCGGGCCAGCGCGGCCTCGTCGGTCAAACCAAGTTTGTTTTCTAAGGGCATTGTGTTCTCCTTGCTGAACCTCTCAGGTTCTTCGCGCCAGCTCCTGCGCCTGCGCCCTCTCCGTCATCCCTGCGGGATGCCACCTCTCCCAAAGGGAGAGGCAATTGCAGCATGACCTTTAGGGGGTGCTGAACTTAACCCCCCAGTCGCCTGCGGCGACAGCCCCCGCTAGTAGGGGGGCCTTTGGCATCTCGTAAAGCTTCATCTTTTTGCCAAGGCCGCCCCTATTAGGGGCGGTGGCATTGCGAAGCAATGACGGTGGGGTTTGACTCCAGCAGCTGCTCCCGGCTCAACCCGTACGGTGGCATCGAGCGTTAGCGAAGATGACGGAGAGGTTTAACCGTCAGCGACGGCTGAGAGGTTCAGCCATCAGCACCCCTTCCCCTTACAGATGCGTTGGCTCCCCCTTTGGGGGAGCTGTCGAGCGCAGCGAGACTGAGAGGGCGTTCTTAAATCTTATAGATCTCCTCCATGAACTGGTCGAGGATATTATCCCCGGTCAGCTTCTTGATGGGCTGGCCGTGGATGAAGAGGACAGCCTCGCCCTTGCCGCCTGCAATGCCGATATCGCTTCGCGGGCCTCGCCGGGGCCGTTGACCACGCAGCCCATGACGGCCACCTTGATGGATTTCTTATAGCCCTGCAGGCGCTTTTCCACCTCGTTGGCGATCTCGGTGCAGGGGTACTGGGTGCGGCCGCAGGTGGGGCAGGTGATGACCTCGGGGCCAGCCACGGGGAAGCCTACGGCGCGCAGGATGTTGTAGCCTGCTTCCACTTCCTTCTCAGGCTCGGCGGCCAGCGAAACGCGGATGGTATCGCCGATGCCTCCAGCAGCATCCCGCCGATGCCCATGCCGCTCTTGAGCAGACCCACCTGGTAAGTACCGGCTTCGGTCACGCCCACATGCAGGGGGTAATCGGTCACAGCGCTCAGCTGGCGGTAGGCTCCATCATGCGGGGCACGTTGGAGTTCTTGATGGAGATGACGATGTTGTTGAAATCGAACTTCTCCAGCAGGTGGACATGGTACAGGCGCTTTCCACCATGGCCTCGGGCACGGGCGCGCCGTACTTAGCAGGATGTGCTTTTCCAGGCTGCCGCCGTTCACACCGATGCGGATGGGGATGTTCTTCTGCTGGCAGGCCTGCACCACGGCCTTGACCCGGTCGTCGTCGCCGATGTTGCCGGGGTTGATGCGGATCTTGTCCACACCAACGTCGGCGCAGGCCAGCGCTGCCTTGTAGTCAAAGTGGATATCCGCCACGATGGGGATGTTCACCGCGTTCTTCACGGCCTCGATGCACTTGGCATCCGCCGCGCTGGGGCAGGTCACACGCAGGATCTGGCAGCCCGCCGCCTCACAGCGCTTTGCCTGGCAACGTTGCCCTCAATGTCCTCCACGGGGACATTCAGCATGGTCTGCACCGCAATGGGGTTGTTGCCGCCAATGGTCACATTGCCGATCTTTACTTCTCGTTTCAGCTGCCGCATGGTCGTTTTCCTTTCCGTATCACATTGCCCCGGTAATGAGCCGGAGGATATCGTTGTAAGTTGCAAAAATCATCAGCCGAACAGCAGCGCAAAGGCTGCCACGGTCAGGCCGCTCTGGATCTTTTCGGGCACGGCATGGCCGGTCACGCCCTCAATGAGCAGGAACACCACTTTGCCGCCGTCCAGCGCCGGGAAGGGCAGCAGGTTGAAGATGCCCAGGTTCACGGTGATGAGTACCAGCAGCTCCAGCAGGTCCTGCCAGCCGTAGCTGGCGGCCTGCCCGATGGCCGTTACGATGCCCACCGGGCCGGAGAGGTCGTTGATGCTCTCCCGCCCCCGCAGCAGGTCGGAGAGGGAGGCAAAGATGATGCGCCCGTAGTAGAGCACACTGTTGCCCGCCTCTTTCAGCACGTTCAGCGGTGTTTTTTTGATGCCGTAGACCGTAAAGCCCAGGCTCATGTGGGTCTCGCCCCTGTCATCCTGCCAGGTGTCGAACTGCACACCGGGCAGCTCCACCTTTTTGCCGTCCCGCAGAACGGTGAAATCGGCGGTGTAGTCCTCCGTGCGCATCAGCTCATAGAGGATATCGTTTGCCACAAAGCAGCGGCGGCCGTTTACCGCAAGGATCTTATCCCCTGCCTGCAGGCCGGTCTGGCCGCAGAGGGCGTTTTCCTCCACCTGATAGAGCACCTTGCTGGTGATGGGCTCGCTCTGGGCCGTGATGAGGATGGCCATGACCACAAAGCCCAGCACAAAGTTCATCCCGGCACCCGCCAGCATGATGAGGCACGCTGCCAGACAGGGGCCTCATTCAGAGGAATACCAGCAGGCTTTTCCTCCTCGGGGGAAGTCTCCGCTATGCCAAGGGCTCCCCTATCAGGGGAGCTGCCGCCATCGGCGGCTGAGGGGTTTGACCGTTCCTCCGCCTGCTTGCTCTCGGGGCTTTCTTCCCCTTCCAGCGCCACAAAGCCGCCCACGGGCAGGGCGCGGATGCTGTACTGGGTGCCTTGCGCACCCGCTTGCACAGCACCGGCCCCATGCCGATGGAGAACTCGTTGACCTGCACACCGCAGAGCTTTGCCACCATGAAGTGGCCGAACTCATGGATGGCGATCACGGCGCTGAACACGAACACCGCAGCAATAAAGGTGACAATAAAAGACATCAGTTCTCCTTACAGGTGCGCTCTCACAAAGGCGCGGGCCATCTTGTCGCACTCATACACATCGGCCAGGGTGTAATCGCCGCCAAAGCTGTCGCTGTCCACAACAGCCTCCACCAGACGGCCGATATCCAGGAAGCCGATCTTATCCTCGAGGAAGAGTTTGACTGCCTCCTCATTGGCACCGTTGGCGGCGCAGGGGCCCAGACCACCCTTCTTGATGGCCTTTTTGCAGGCAGCCAGGCAGCGGAAAGTCTCCTCGTCGGCCACATCGAAGGTCAGCAGCTTCAGGGTGGTAAAGTCCAGCTCGGGCACCACACCGGGCACACGGCCGGGTAGGTCAGGGCGTACTGGATGGGGATGCGCATATCGGGCACGCCCAGCTGGGCGATGATGGAGTTATCGCTGTACTGCACGGCAGAGTGGACAACGCTCTGGCGCTGCACCACGATCTGGATCTTCTCGGGGGGCAGGCCGAACAGCCAGACCGCCTCGATCAGCTCCAGACCCTTGTTCATCAGGGTGGCGGAGTCGATGGTGATCTTGGCACCCATGTTCCAGTTGGGGTGCTTGAGGGCATCGGCCTTGGTCTTGCCCCGCAGCTCCTCGGTCTTCATGCCGAAGAAGGGGCCGCCGGAAGCCGTGAGCAGGATCTTGGTCAGGCTCTTGGCGCTCTCCTTGTCCTGCAGGCACTGGAAGATGGCGGAGTGCTCGCTGTCCACAGGCAGCAGCTTCACGCCGTGCTTTGCCACGGCCTGGGTCACCAGGTGACCGCCCGTGACAAGGCTCTCCTTGTTGGCAAGGGCCAGATCGTGGCCGCTCTCAATGGCGGTCAGGCTGCACCCAGACCGGCGATGCCACCACACTGTTCAGCACCACATCGGGGCCGTCCATGGCGGCCAGCTCCTTCAGGCCCTCGGGGCCGGTCAGCAGCCGGGGGGCG
>ENA-OQEB01000788-OQEB01000788.1-human-gut-metagenome-genome-assembly--contig:-NODE-788-length-12392-cov-5.799348_pt1 | contig 12392 bp, 15 predicted proteins | sample MGYA00242787_ERZ504619 | MGnify/ENA primary metagenome ERZ504619 (study PRJEB26092, sample SAMD00036317) | human gut metagenome | host: Homo sapiens | study: EMG produced TPA metagenomics assembly of... | reverse complement strand
CCATCTTCGATTCGATCGAGGTAGGGTCGGCTGATTCCTGTCGCCACACAAAAATCAACCTTGGAGATACCAAGTCCCTGCGTGTCTCTTCGACCCGCCTGCCAAGAATCTGTTTCGCACGTTCGTCCATGCAGCCGAGTTTGAAATGGAGCCGAACATAAACGTAAACTATAGTTTACGTTTTGCCGAATACACAGGAGTTTTCTATGTCGGGTTCTTCGGTCCGCATGTACCGAGCCACGCTTCGCACAAACAGCGCACCGCCCAAGCTCGTCGTCGTTGAAGCAGAAGCCCTTTCGCCCGATGAGCGCACGGCATTTGCATTGCTATCAAGTCGCGTCGCCGCCATTCTGGTCCCTTGCCCGGCGCAAGGTGAACTTGCCATCCAATGCCAAGCGCACAGCTGCTCGCTCAATCAGGCTGCCGTGATCGCAACCAGCCAACGCGGTCTGCCCCTTCTCCTGGAAGCCGGTATCGCACTCGCCCTTCGCGGCGCCGGATACGAAAACGAGGCCGCCGCCGACATGGTCTTTAAACCACGATCGAGCGGCGGCCTCGCAGCAGCCATTGAATATGCGTGCAGGCTCGTTGCCTAAAAGGACAAGCTAGAAACCAAAGCCAAAGCCCGTTCCAGTAATCGCCGAGTACATAAAGTAAACGTTGATCACGTTGAGGAACACACCCGTGATGCAACCGTTGCGCAGGTAGCGCTCGCACACGATGCGCGCCATGGCGGCGGAGTCATCATTATTTTTTGCCTGGCGTCCCGCCGTAAAGTACGTCGCCACGCTCAGCAGCAGATTGAGTACCGGCAGCGCCAACAGCTCGTAGCTCTTGCCCCAGCGCGTCACCTCGCCGGCGGCGTTAAACTTCGTTGCCACCTCGGGGCCAATGTTGGGGATAACACACGCTGCAACCACCAGCGGGATCACCGCAAGTACGAGCAGCGCAATACCCATGTACCCAGCTTTTTTGCCGTATTTAAACATATGCGTCGCCCTTACACGTTAAAGCGGAAGTGCACGACGTCGCCATCGGCCATGACATAGTCCTTGCCTCAATACGCAGCTTGCCGGCGGCCTTGGCGCCCTGCTCGCCGCCGAGCTCGATGTAGTCGTCGTAGCCAATGACCTCGGCCTTAATAAAGCCGCGCTCAAAGTCGGTATGGATAACACCGGCGGCCTGCGGAGCGGTCGCGCCCTGACGAACCGTCCAGGCCTTGACTCCATCTCGCCGGCCGTAAAGAACGACTGCAGACCGAGCAGCTTATAGGCCGCCTGCGCGAGCACGTCCAGACCGGGCTGTTCCAGGCCCAGGCTTTCCAGGTAGTCGGCGGCGTCCTCGGGATCGAGCTCGGAAAGCTCGGCTCGATCTTGGCGCAGATCGGCAGCGGCTTGACGCCGTCGATGGGCGCCAGATCGTCGTTGAGCATATCCTCGTCCACGTTGGCCACATACAGGATGGGCTTCATGGTGAGCAGGAACAGCCCCTTGGCGGCGGCACGCTCCTCGTCGGTCATCTCCATGGATGCGGCGCGCTTGCCCTCGTTGAGCCAGGCAAGCAGGCGCTTGGCAACCTCGAACTTGGGCATGAGCTCCTTGTCGCGCTTGGCCTCCTTCTCGAGCTTAGGCAGCTGCTTCTCGAGCGTGCCCATGTCGGCCAGGATGAGCTCGGTCATGATGGTGTCGGCATCGCCGGCGGGATCGACGAACTCGCCCGTGCGGCCCACCTCACGCATGACGTTGGGGTCCTTAAAGTAGCGCACGACCTCGCAGATGGCGTCGGTCTCGCGAATGTTGGCCAGGAACTGGTTGCCCAGGCCCTCGCCCTCGTTAGCGCCCTTCACCAGACCTGCGATGTCGACGAACTCGACCGTCGCCGGCACAATGCGACCCGGGTTAACGATGTCGGCAAGCTTTTGCAAGCGGCTATCGGGCACGTCGACGATACCCACGTTGGGGTCGATCGTGGCAAACGGGTAGTTGGCGGCAAGGCCGGTCTTTTTGGTAAGCGCGGTGAACAGCGTCGACTTGCCCACGTTGGGCAGGCCCACGATACCGATGGAAAGGGACACGACAGCTCCTTTTGGTACAGGTACTTCAAACCGTATAAGTATAGCGCCGCCGCAGCATCCGGGCGAATCCGGACACCGCGGCGGCGCAAATGAAGCAGAGATAGAGCTCGCTGACTAGTCCGCGAGCTTCTCCACCTGGTCGAGCATCTTGTCCAGCTTGGCCTTTGCCTCGGCCTTGACCTTCTGGGCCTCTTCGTGGGCCTTGGCCTTCTGAGCGGCCTTTTCCTCGGCCTCGGGGTCGACAACGACCAGATTGGACGCATCGTGCTCGACCAGCTTGAGCGCATGCTCGGGGCACACCTTGACGCAGGCTCCGCAACCTAGGCAATACGTGGACTCCAGTGCAAAGCGACCGCTTCCCACCAAATCGCAGGCAAACGTGGGGCACACGTTGACGCACTCGCCGCATGACGTGCACTTGTCAAAATCGCATTCCGGTGTGCTCACCTGCATATTCTGGGCAAGCTCGGGGTGGTTCTGCAGCGTCGAGAGCACCAGCTGCCGCCCGTGCGTGAGCGAACGGCGACGCTTGGTCGTCGTGGTGCCGCACATGGTGTTGAGCGTACGCTCGAGCTGGGTAATCTGATGGCGATGAGCCTTGAGCTTTTGCGTCACCGAGGCCAGCGCCGCCGTCGCCGGATTGAGCTTGGTCACCGTTAGGCCCGTGGTGCGGGCAATCTTTTCCATGTACTCCTTGCGCTCGTACTCGCGGCGCTTATGCACTTGAGGCTCTTGGGGTCGACCTCTAGGCCCATACCCGTGCCAGACCACTCTTCGGCCTTCGCAATCGCCTCGCAAGAATGTCCTCACCGCCGGTGTTGCGGCATTTATCGCACACGCCCAACGGCAGGTACACACTCACGTTGGGATAGTCGGCCAGTACCGAGAACCAGGTCTCCGCCGTAATATCGCCCACGCAGGCAACGACGACTTCGTTTTCGCGCGGCATGCGCTTAAGGGCACGCGTGCAGGTAACGTAGGCGGTCTCGTGGCTCGTAGCCGCCGAGACAATGTCGTCGTAGACGTTTTTGGGTGCAAGGCGCGGAGAGATGATCGCCTCCGTCGGGCAAGTAGCGGCGCACAGGCCGCACTTGCGACAGGAGTCGAGGATCTCGATGGAGTCTTCCTCGACCTCGATAGCGTTGACCGGGCACACGTCCATGCACGCGGTGCAGCCGCTCTTTTCGTTTTTGCAGGTCAAGCACGGAATGGTGTTGCCGCGCGGGCGCTCCTTGTAGTCGGCAGGATTCCACTGCGGCGCCGATGGATCGAGTGCATCGGTCACGCCGCCAAGCGGGTTTTTAAGAAAGTCGAAACCCTTGCTGATCTCGATAATGTCATCAAACAGATCGTGTTCCTGCGCCATGCGCGGCCCCTCCCTGAGCAGTGCAAACAAGCAAGAGATAATGATACGCTATCGGCCCACGCCTCGGGCAAATTACACGCGGAGCATCTTTGCGGCAAATAGCCCATGGCCTATCGCCGCCTCGATTGCACAAGGTCAATCAAGTGCCAAGCTATGCCTCGCACATGAGCTGCACGAGCTTTTGTCTGGTCACCTTGGCCTGCTCGTTGGCCATATTGCGCTCGTTTCTAAAGACCGCATCCGCAACGCTCATCAGGTCGGTATCGGAAATCTCGCCAAGTCCCAGCTCCGCGAGCGTCGTCGGTAGACCAACGCGCTGGCAAAACTCGAGCACCTGATCAAGCTCGGGCGCACGCTCCAGGCGCAGCTGCACCACCAGCCAAATGCCACGGCCTCACCATGCATGGCCTTGCACTCGGGCAGAATCGTCAGGCCGTTGGCTATGGCATGGGCAAGCGCTAAGCCACCACTCTCAAAGCCAACACCCGAGAGCAGAATATTGCACTCGATCAGGCGCTCAACCGCTGGCGATGTACGGCCCTTTTTGAGATCGCGCTTGGCAGCGACGCCGCACTCCATGAGTGTGTCATAGCAGGCACGAGCCGCAACCAAGGCCAAGTGTCCCGGCGCGCACCGTGCTCGTTGCGCCGTGCGCCGCGGCGCACGAACGCGCCTCGAAATACGTTGCCAGCGCATCGCCCATACCAGCGACCGTCATACGCAGCGGGGCCGCCGCGACCACGTTGGTATCGACCACGACCAAGTCTGGATTCTTCTCGAGCATCAGGTAGCGGTCGAACGACCCATCCTCGTGATACAGCACCGAAATCGCGCTGCACGGACCGTCCATCGACGCCGCCGTGGGACATACACACAACGGCAACTCGGCATAAAACGCAACGGCCTTGGCGATATCGAGCATCTTGCCGCCGCCAATGCCCACCACCATGTCGCAATACTCGGCCGGGCTTCCTTGGCCATTTCGACAACGGCATCTTCCGTACACGGACCGTTGTAAATCTTAAAGAACGGCTCGCTTAGATCTTCATCCAGAAATCCATCGACGATCTGCCTGCACAGCCGATCCTCGGTGCCCTGGTCAAACAAGACATAGGCAGCGCAGCCCAACCATGACAAATACCTGCCCTGGCGCGAAAGCTCCCCCGGTCCCTGAACATACCGACCGGGGCCGCCATAAACCATAGGAAGCGCCATACGAGAATCCACCCTTCATCAAACAACGATGGGTGCAAAGTACCCTGACCCCTTTGCACCATAGCAAAAAGGGGCAAAGCCATCTGTTGGCTTTGCCCCTTCCTTAGCTTGATTTACTCATCCATGAGATAGTAGTGGCCCAGTGCGTCGGCACCCAGGATGGCGTTTGCGACCATCTCGGGCGTCACCTCAAACGGCATATTGCACATGGTGTCCTCGGGCGCGCACGCGGCCTCGGCAACAATCATGGCCTGCTCGCGCGTAAGCTCGGCAACGCCAAGTTCCTTCATCGTGACCGGCAGGCCCAGCTCAATGCAGAAGCCCAAGACTTCCTCGAGCTTCTCGGTCGGGGCATCCTCGAGTACCAGCTGGACGATAGTGCCGAAGGCGACCTTCTCGCCGTGATACATGCTGTGGCACTCGGGCAGCATCGTCAGGCCATTGTGGATGGCATGAGCGGCAGCAAGGCCCGAGCTCTCAAAGCCAATGCCCGAAAGCAGCGTATTGGCCTCGATGATGTGCTCGACGGCAGGCGTGAGCGCACCCTTCTCCAGCGCAACCTTGGCCTTGACGCCATCGGCCATAAGCGTCTCGTAGCAGAGCTTGGCGAGCGCCAGACCAGCCATGCTGCCCTTGCCGCCAGCGCAGGTGCCGCCGTCGGCATCGTGCGTCGCCTGGGCCTCGAAGTAGGTTGCGAGCGCATCGCCCATACCGGAAACCGTCAGGCGCACCGGGCTCGCCGCGATAACCGTCGTATCCATCAGGACGATATTGGGGTTTGCCTTAAGGAAGAGGTACTTATCGAACTGGCCGTCATCGGTGTAAAGCACCGAAAGCGCCGAGCACGGTGCATCGGTCGAGGCAATGGTGGGGCAAATGATAACCGGGGACTCCAGGTAATAGGCGACGGCCTTCGCGGTGTCGAGGATCTTGCCGCCACCGACGCCGACGATGATGTCGCAACCGTTGTCGCGAGCGAGCGCAACCAGGCGATCGACCTCGCCCTTGGAGCACTCGCCGTTAAAGTCCTCAAACAGCAGCTCGGCCTTGGCCTCGGCAAAGCCGCCCTCGATCTTGGCACCGACGCGCTTCTTGCCCGAAGGCGTCACGATGACGAGGGCCTTAGCGCCGAGCGGCTCGACATAGGAGCCGAGCTTGGCGAGCTCGTCCGGACCCTGGATGTACTTGCTGGGGCTATTGAAAATTGCAGCCATAACTATCCCATTCTCTAAAAGAAAAAGAAAGGGGCTCCGTACAGATACGTGCGGAGCCCCTCGTTACGATAACAAGAGTCGATTAGAAATCGATGTCGGTGTCGTAGTAGCAGGCCTTGAGGATCTTCTCGAAGTCGGCAGCCTTGGTCTCACGCGGGTTCTCGGGCGTGCAAGCGTCCTGCTCGGCGTTCGCGGCGATCTCGGGCAGCTTGGCGAGGAACTCCTCCTCGGAAACCATCTGCGGGTTCTCGGCGTCGACCTTCACGCCACCATTCGCGTAATCCTTGATGGACTGCGGAATGTTGAGCTGGTCGTTGAGGTCGCGAATCTTCTGGACGAGTGCAGCGATGAGCTCCTCGTTGGTCTCGCCGGGAAGGTGCAGGATCTCCTTGGCCACGTAAGCGTAACGCTCGGCAGCACGGGGATCCTTGGAGTTCCACTGGATGACCTTGCCCAGGTACATGGCGTTAGCAGCACCGTGGATGATGTGGCCGTTCTCGAAGGCAGCACCGGTCTTGTGAGCCATGGAGTGAACGATGCCGAGCAGGCCCGAGGAGAAGGCGATACCGGCGATGCACTGAGCCTCGTGCATGTGCTGACGGGCCTCATGGTCGCCAGCATAGGACTTGGGCAGCCACTCGACGATCTCGCGGATGCCGTGCAGAGCGTTGGCATCGGTGAACATAGAGGCGCAGGTGGAAACGTAGGCCTCCATGCAGTGGGTCAGAGCGTCCATGCCGGTGTGAGCGCACAGCTTGGCGGGCATGGTGTAGGTGAGCTCGGGGTCGACGATGGCGACATCAGGGGTGATGTTGAAGTCGGCCAGCGGGTACTTGATGCCCTTGCGTAGTCGGTGATGACGGAGAAGGCAGTGACCTCGGTAGCGGTACCGGAGGTAGAGGAGATGGCGCAGAAGTGAGCCTTCTGACGCAGCTCGGGGAAGCTGAACGGCTGGATGATGTTATCGAAGGACTCCTCGGGATACTCGTAGAAGACCCACATGGCCTTAGCGGCATCGATGGGCGAGCCGCCACCGATGGCGATAATCCAGTCGGGCTCGAACTCGCGCATGGCCTCGGCGCCCTTCATGACCGTCTCGATGGACGGATCGGACTCGACGCCCTCGAACAGCTTGACCTCGAAGCCGCCCTCTTTGAGGTCGGCCTCGACGTCCTGCAGGAACCCGCCGCGACGCATAGAGCTGCCGCCAGAAACGATGATGGCCTTCTTGCCCTTGAGGTTCTTCACCTCGTGGCGAGCGCCCTCACCAAAGTACAGATCGCGAGGATTGGTAAAACGTCCCATACTGTGCCTCCTAAACAAGCCCCTCTTAGACTTGCGTATATAACGGAGCACCCAATTGGCTCCGTTAGGACCGGTTTGCGCGTTGCCGGCGATGACAATGCGCGATGTCTAAACGTCTCAACGCTCAGACAAACACTATTTTACCGTTCTGGTTGGTCAGTTATTCACCTAAAGCCGCCAATGATGAAACGTTTTTTCTATCCCTGAAGACCCTTGTGCGGCATTCATACTCCCAAGCTGGGCAAACGTTTTATCAAGGTTGACTACATATCCTGGGCAGGACGGTGCCCCTCCAAAATATGCACCGTTCGCCGCCAAAAATCGACCGTTTGCGGCACCGTGATACCACTCGGTCGTCCAAGGTGCCGACATTTGTGCGACATCCGTCTTCGTGGTGCAAAGGTGCAAGTCCAAGTGCGGCACCCCCGGTGTGCCACATGCGGGTAAACTAGAACCTTATATAGAAACATTTGAACCCTAACCGCAGCAAAGGAGGCCCCATGGCATTCGATCCCATTCAAGAGGATTGCCATCGCCTCGTTCTTGAGGCCTTGCGCCGCGACAATATCCCGCTCACCGACGCTGCCGCCGTAGAGCGTCTGATGGAACAATTCACCCGCAACCCCGCACCGCTCATCGTGCACGACCGCGACCGCGCCGGGCACCTCATTGCCAAGGTGGTCGAGGCTGTCGACTACCGCATTCCCTTTATCCCTGACGATACCCAGGCAGAGCAAGAAGAGACAGCTGCCGAGAACATGCTCCGCGAGGCGGCCGCACTCGATCCGGCCAACTGGGACGCTCAGCGCATGCTGACCGCCCTCACCGCCGAATCCAACGAGGAATACGTACAGTACCTGGTGTCCAAGTGCGATGAGGTCGAGCACGACCTAGCGCTCAAAATCGCCTCGGCCCAGGACCCCTACGAGCGCGAGGCCGCAGGCGACCTTACGCGCCGCCCCTATCTGCGCTGGCTTGCCGCCTTGGCATCGCGCGCCCTCATTAGCGGCCGCTATCGCATGTCGCTCGAAGCCGCGAATCGCAGCTTGGACTTTGCGCCCAACGACCCCGCTGGTGTCCGCCACACCGCGATGCTCGCCATGGCAAAGCTCGAATACCCCGCCGAGGAGCTCAAGCGCTTTCGCTCCGCACACTCCGTGCCGTACCTCGCGAATACCCCACTGCGCCGCCGCCCCAAAGATGCGGAGCGCGACTTGGACCCGTGGACGCTCATCGCGCTGATGAGCACGGCTTGGCGCGAACTGGACTACGAGGGCGCCGAGCACTACCTGCGTATCCTTGTGCGCTCGTGTCCGCACGCAGCGAGGCACTCTACTTCCAAACCGAGTTTCCCGATGGCGTCTATGCCCGCGTCAACGTAGGCGTAGGCTCCACCGACGAGCTTGTCCTCGCGCTGTCCGAGGCGACGCCGGTGCTGCAGGAGGGCCTGGGCGCCCCCGACAACGCCAGCTTTGCCGCCTGGGTCGCCACCAACGATATCGTGCGTTCCAGATCGACGAGCGCATCCTGCGCGCAGCCGAGCAGGGACTTCCATTTAAGGGAGGGGACCTCTAATGGATCCGAGCGTCTACATCCCCGCCTACCTGGAGCGCACCTATCTGGCGTCGCACCCCGAGCTCACCGATGCAGCACGCGAGCTTGTCCATAACGACATTAGCGCGAATCCTCAAAAGTATGCGCAGTCCGAGCATGCCCAAGCGCTGCTGTCCTATGCCGGTGTTCATCGCCACCTGCTCGACGAGCTCCATCGCATCGAGGACATGGGCAGCGACGAGGAGTTTGAGCAGACGCGCAACCGCCTGTTCGACGATATGCGTGATGAACTGCTCAAGATCGTCCGCGTCGATGCGCATGTCCTCGATGCCCAGCTGCTCGCCATCATCCTGGCCGACATGCCCGTTGACGCCTGCCTGGGCGACCTGATGAAGCTCGAGGCGACCACGGCCGATTACCTGCAGCAAAGCGTGCCCGGGTTCGACATGGAAGCCCCGCACTACTGGGCCAACAAAGTGCTGACAGACAGCGTGACGGCGGCCGATCTCACCGTGAGCGAGCCGGCTCTTATCGGGTGGCTTCATACGCTCGAGGCCATCTCGCAGCTGTGCATGGCGAGCGCCCGCTACCGCGCTGCCGCCAACTACGCCCGCCGCGTCCTTAAGGCAGAAGGCTATCCCACCCGAGCCGCAGGCACCGTGTTGCTCGCCCTCGCTCGTCTGGAAGATCAGGACGGCTTTTTTGCCCTAGCCCACCAGCTCGAGGAAGAGATCGGGGCAGACGCACTCGAGAACTCTCCTTGGTATCTGCTCGCCCGCACGATTCTGCTGTTCAAAACGAACAAGATGCGCCCGGCGACACGCGCGCTGCGCGAGTTTGCTAACCGCTGCGAGGGCGGCGCGTTCTTCTTGCTGAACCCCATGTACCAGACGCCGTACCTTCCCTGCCGGCCCGAGCCACGCGATCCCTGGGATCTTTCGCACCAGGCCGTTTGGGAAGCGGACGGCATTATCTCGGATACCCCCGACTTTGCCCCTGGGCCAATGCCTGCGAAGACGTATCGCAGCTTGCCCAGGAATTTGCGCGCCGCTACGGCTTTTAGCGACGCGATCGCCCCGACCATGTCATCTATGTTAGGAACGGCTTCATGAACTTCCGCTCATCTCTTGCCTGCACCTCGAGCGATATCGCTCGCTGGGGACTGCGCTCTGTCCTCAAACGCCAGGGTGGCGTGCTTCCCGGCCGCATCGCCATGAAAATCGACCCGAGCTGCTAAGCGACCTCGCGAGCCTGGTCGACCGCAGCGTGGTGATCACCGGCACTAATGGCAAGACCACCACCTCCAACCTCATCGCCGATGCCGTTGCTGCCAGCGGTGCTACCGTGGTGTGCAACCGTGCCGGCAACAATATGGAACCTGGTGTGGTGGGTGCTCTGCTCGAGGCCCGCGGCGGCCTTAGGCACACCAGCAGCGGCAAGCGCGTGGGCGTTTTTGAGTGTGACGAGCTCTACACCGTACGCGTTCTGCCCAAGCTCAAGCCGACGTACTTTGTGCTACTCAACCTGTTCCGCGACCAGCTAGACCGCTACGGCGAGATCGATCACACCCAGGAGGTCATCGCCCATGCGTTGGAGCTCTCGCCGACAACAACGCTTATCTACAACGCCGACGACCCGCTGTGCGCCTCGATTGCCGCGCGCGTCCCTAACACGAGCATCGCCTTTGGCATCGACGGCGCCACGGGCACCGAGTCCGATCGCATTAGCGACTCGCGTTTTTGCTCGCAGTGCAACGCGCCGTTGGAGTACGACTATGTGCAGTATGGTCAACTCGGCGCCTACCATTGCCCCTCGTGCGGTTGGGCACGCCCCGCACTGGTCCGCCGTGTGACGGGCGTGGAGCTCGGCTGCGACGGCTACGGCTTTGACCTGGTCTTTGGATCTGCGTCCGACGCAGCTGCCGTACACATCGCCACGCGCTACAACGGCCTGTACATGGTCTACAACGTTGCCGCCGCCTTCTTTGCGGCGCGCGAGCTGGGCGTAGACGCGGCGCATCTGCAGCCCACGCTCGATGCCTATGTCCCCGCCGGCGGACGCATGGGCCGCTGGGAGATCGCCGGCCGTACCGTCGAGGCAAACCTGGCCAAAAATCCCGTAGCTTCGATCGACAAGTCCAGTCCATCAAGACGGCAGGCGGCAGACTCTGCGCTTTCTTCCTCAACGACAACGACGCCGACGGCCACGATGTATCGTGGATCTACGACGTCGACTTTGAGCGCATCGCCGACACGCCGGGTCTTGTCGCCTTTGCCGGAGGCACGCGCGCGCACGACATGCAGGTGCGCCTCAAGTACGCCGGCATCGATGCGCGATTATCTCGGACGTCGCGCAGGCAATTGGCGCCGTGGCAGACGAGGCCGCCGATGACACCTTCTACGCCGTCGCCAACTACACGGCCTTCCCGCCGCTGGTCAAGGAGCTCGACGGGCTGAAAGGCGCCACCGCCGACGCTGTTGCTGGGCGCGCCGTAGCCCGTGCCGACGGCAGCGCTCTTCCTGTCGGTATCGCGCCAGTCGAGCTTTCGCGCCCGCTGCGCATCGTCTACCTGTACCCCGATGCCCTCAACCTCTACGGCGACGGCGGCAACGTTATCGCCTCGAGCGTCGCTGCGCCTGGCGCGGCATCCCCGTTCGCGTGGACGAGGTCCGTATGGGCGAGTCACTCGATCTCACCGATGCCGATATCGTCATGATGGGTGGCGGCTCCGACCGCGACCAGCTAGCCGTGGCACACGAGCTGCTCGCCCAAAAAGACAAGGTCGCATCCTATGTTGAGGATGGCGGCTCGCTGCTCGCCATCTGTGGCAGCTATCAGCTGCTCGGCCGTTCGTACTATATGGGCGAGGATCGCATTGAGGGTCTGGGGGTCATTGCCGCCGAAACCGTACGCGGCTCCGACCGCCTGATCGGCAACGTAGCCGTCAAAACCGACCTGGCACCTGAGCCCTTTGTGGGATTCGAGAACCATGGCGGCTGCACGCTTTTGGACGCCGATGCCACGCCGCTCGGAACGTCCGTCGTCACGGGCACCGGCAACAACGGCGACGATGGCTTTGAGGGCCTGATCTACAAGGGCGTCATCGGCACGTACCTGCATGGCCCGGCGCTGCCCAAGAACCCCGAGCTCGCCGACTGGTTGATCGCCCATGCCCTCGAGCGCCGTGGCGATGCACAGGCTGCCGCCCTGCTGCCGCTCAAGCCCCTCGACGACACCTACGAGCACGCCGCCCACGACGCCGCCATGAAGCTCCTCCCCTAGCACCTCACCACCACAAAGGGGACAGGCACCTTTGTGGTGGGTTGATTTCCGATCTCAGCCGAACACATTGAGCGGATAGGCCATTCCCGCAGTTAGCCGAACGCCCCCGCGGCCCCTCCTGGGGTCCGGGGGCGCGTTTTCCCAGTTGAAGGAACGGTGGAGATGTGTTTCGATGGGTCCGGTGGCCATGCTCCGCCCGCCGCCCGGCACCTCTTCCCAGACTCAGCCGGACGGTCGGTCCGTCTATTCCGTTTTCTTCCAGGCTAGGCCAGCGGGGCATCGCCCCTCTCGGCGCGCGCCTCTCGATGAGCCCCGGCGTCAGGTCGAGATCGCCGAGCGCCACGTCCTCCACGCCGTAGGCGTCCAGCAGCGCCGCCGCGTC
>ENA-OQEB01000785-OQEB01000785.1-human-gut-metagenome-genome-assembly--contig:-NODE-785-length-12433-cov-3.149358_pt1 | contig 12433 bp, 16 predicted proteins | sample MGYA00242787_ERZ504619 | MGnify/ENA primary metagenome ERZ504619 (study PRJEB26092, sample SAMD00036317) | human gut metagenome | host: Homo sapiens | study: EMG produced TPA metagenomics assembly of... | reverse complement strand
AATCGTATATTCCCCGGCTTGAACTATTGGTCTATCTGCAAACCAGTTGAAACGATGATAAGGGAATGTGGCATAACCAAGTCAATATCATTTCATTGCAGTCGTCATGGCTTCGCAACATTAGCTTTGAGCAAGGGGATGCCCATTGAAAGCGTAAGCCGTGTGTTGGGACATACGAATATAGTCACGACCCAACTCTACGCAAAGATAACCACGCAGAAGCTCGACAACGACCTGACCATGTTCGGCGACAAACTGAGTAAGACGTTTAACGGAATAACGATGTCATGAGTATGAGAAGAAACAGCATAACAGTGAATGAATCCGGCAATATCATCATGCCGGAGAATGTCTCAAACATTTGGATGAGCGAGCCGGAATTGGTGGAACTGTTCGGAGTAATTGCTCCGACACTTCGTTCTGCCATCAGAAACATCTATAACAGTGGAGCATTAAAAGAATACGAGGTACAGAAGTATGTTCGGCAGGAGAACGGGTATCATGCCGATGTGTTCAGCTTTCCGATGATAGTCGCACTTGCTTTCCGCATTGACAGCTTCGGTGCGGAACAGGTGCGCAATGCCATATTTAAAAGGCTGTACTTGCGAAAAGAGAAAACAAATATCTTCTTTTCGCTGGGTATAAATGGTTGGGATATGTCTAATTATCAGGCATAAGTTCTAATGATATGACGACATGAAGTAGTGAGACCTATGCGTATTCCCATTGCCAACAATGTATTTATACGAGTATGTGAATAGGTGTATTGCCATTCATACGTACGATTACGACAAACCCGAAGAAAAATCCATTAGAATGGCATTTCTTCGGGCTTTTGTTGTATGTCATAAAGCCAAATCCAAGAAAATCTTACGTGAGGTATGCGTGAGTTGTTAATCCGTTCTGCGCTAATTGCCGAGTTTTGCACTGATTAAACAAAAAAATGAAGTGCTAATGAAACAAGACAACTTTGAAAATGAGGAGTTTATCCGTGTGGGTACTACCCTCTACAAGTTAGTGAACCAGCCCCGTCTGAACGGAGGCTATGTGAAGAAGCGCATCGTGTGGAACAACGAAACACTGCGGCAGGACTACGGCAAGGACTATCTCGCCACCGTGCCGAAGTACGACGCTTCTGCACCGTCCCCGACCATGTGACTACCGTCCGTGGTGGACAAGTTCCTGAACCTCTACGAGCCGATAGGACACCGTCCGCAACAAGGCGAGTTTCCCTGTATCCGGTCATTGGTGCGCCATATCTTCGGTGAACAGTATGAATTGGGCATGGACTATCTTCAATTGCTCTACCTGCAACCCGTGCAGAAACTGCCTATCCTGCTGTTGGTATCAGAAGAACGCAACACGGGCAAGAGTACATTCCTGAACTTCCTGAAAGCTGTGTTTCAAAACAATGTCACTTTCAATACCAACGAGGACTTCCGCAGCCAGTTCAATTCCGACTGGGCAGGAAAACTGCTCATCGTGGTGGACGAGGTATTGCTCAACCGCAGGGAGGACAGCGAGCGGTTGAAGAACCTCAGCACCACACTTTCCTACAAGGTGGAAGCCAAAGGCAAAGACCGTGACGAGATAGCGTTCTTTGCCAAGTTCGTGCTATGCTCCAACAACGAGTATCTGCCTGTTATCATTGATGCAGGTGAAACACGCTATTGGGTGCGCAAGATAGACCGTCTGCAATCCGATGACACAGACTTCCTGCAAAAGCTGAAAGCTGAGATACCTGCCTTTCTGTATTACCTGCAATACAGACAACTTTCCACCGAAAAGGAAAGCCGTATGTGGTTTGCGCCCTCTTTGCTGCATACCGAAGCCTTGCAGAAGATTATCCGCAGCAACCGCAACCGATTGGAGATAGAGATGTGCGAACTTATCCTTGACATTATGGAAAGTGTCGGCACGGACACATTCTCGTTCTGCCACAACGACATTCTTCTTTTGCTGGTACATTCGCAGGTAAAGGAGGGGAAGCACCAAGTCAGAAAGGTATTGCAGGAATGTTGGAAACTTACTCCTGCCTCTAACGGGCTTACATATACCACTTACCAATTCAATTACAATCGGGAGTGCCGATATGAGCCGATAAAAAGAGTCGGTCGTTTCTACACCGTCACAAGGGAACAACTTGAATCCCTGTAATACTATTCTTTTTTTGTTGAATTGATGAATAATGATATAACCATACTGATAATAAACAGCATACACTCTCAACAAATTCTCAACAATCGAAAAGAAAAGTTGAGAGGGAAACAGCATCAGTTTGTTGGATTCTCTATTTGTGAGTGGTTTGTTGAGAAGATGTTGAGAATATAAAGCATTAACGTATAGGACAATACATATCCCATTCATCAAATCAACGTTTTTACAGTCATCATCAAATCCATAGAAATTATATCATGAACATCCAAGAAGCAAAACAAATCAAAATTGCGGACTATCTGCAAAGTTTGGGTTATTCGCCCGTAAAGCAACAGGGAAACTGCCTGTGGTATAAATCCCCGTTCCGTCAGGAAACGGAAGCCTCGTTCAAGGTGAACACCGACCGCAACCTGTGGTTCGATTATGGACTGGGAAGAGGTGGTAACATCATCGCACTTGCAGGGGTACTGTACGCATCCGACCATGTGCCTTATCTGCTTGGCAAGATAGCGGAACAGGCACCACACATCCGTCCCATATCTTTCTCTTTTCGCCAGCAGGCATCCGAACCGAGTTTCCAACATTTGGAGGTGGGCGAACTCACCCATCCGGCATTGCTCCGATACTTGCAGGAACGGGGCATAAACATCGCTTTGGCAAAGGCGCAATGTAAAGAGCTCCACTTCACCCATAACGGCAAGCCCTATTTCGCCATCGGTTTTCCGAATGTGGCGGGAGGATTTGAAGTGCGTAACCGTTTTTCAAAGGCTGTGTCGCACCCAAAGACATCAGCCATATTCGGCAACAGGGAGAAGCGAGAGAGAAATGCCTTGTATTCGAGGGCATGATGGACTATCTTTCATTCCTCACGTTGCGGAAGAGGAACTGCTCGAACTTGCCCGACCTTGACAGGCAGGATTACGTCATCCTCAATTCGACCGCCAATGTTTCCAAAGCTATAGATGTGCTGCACGGGTATGGACGTATCCACTGCATGCTCGACAATGACGAGGCGGGAAGAAAGGCGTATCGGGAATTGGAAAGGAAGTTCGCCGGACGCATCCGCGACTTCTCCGACAACTACAAAGGGCATAAAGACCTGAACGATTACCTGCGTGGAATCCGGCAGAAATTAGCCGTTAGTCCACCGCCAAGAACTATCGTAAAACCCAAGAAGAAAGGGTTGGGATTATGACATCCCGAATGAGAAAAACGGGAGATGCCCGAAACTCATTCCTTAAGGATTGGGAGGTAGCAAGTTTGTGTTTCGGGTGTACCGAAACCGCTTGCCACCCACCATCCAAATTGCAGGAGGTGGCATCCCGTCGGTCTATACAGTTGAATCAGTAACCGAATTAAAAGGAATAAAATATGGAACAGACAAAGGAGCACAAGGAACGCAACAAGGGAGGTCGCCCCAAGAAGGAAGCAACTGAGAAACTGAAATACCGTATCGCAGTGAAAATGACGGCAGCCGACTACTTCCGCCTGCTGACACGATCGCATGAGGCGGGCGTATCACCAAGCGAGTACATGAGGGAATGTTTCCGTAACGGTCATGTGAAAGAACGGCTGTCGGAGGAACATGCCGGATACATCCGCCAACTCTGCGGCATGGCTAACAATCTCAACCAGCTTGCGCGTAAGGCAAACGCCGGAGGCTTCCACGATGAACGGTGGGACTGCAAGGTGGCAGTGGCAAGGATTCATGAACTTATAACCAAGATAGGGATATGATGGCGAAAATCGTAAAAGGAAGCGACTTCAAGGGTGTGGTGGATTACATCATCGACAAGAAGAAGGATACGCAGATAGTAGCAAGCGAAGGCTTGTTTATGGAAAATCTGGAAACTATCGCCATGAGTTTCAATGCCCAGTCACGGATGAACGATAAGGTGACAAAACCTGTCGGACATATCGCGTTGAGTTTTTCCAAAGAGGATGAGTTACGGCTGACGAACCGTATCATGGCAGGCATCGCGCTTGAATATATGGAACGGATGGGAATCAAGAATACGCAGTTCTTCATCGCCCAGCATTTCGACAAGGAGCATCCGCACGTGCATATTGCTTTCAACCGCATAGACAACAACGGCAATACCATATCGGACAGGCACGAGCGTCTGCGCAGTACCCGCATCTGCAAGGAATTGACCTTGAAATACGGCTTGCATATGGCTGGCGGAAAGGACAATGTCAAACGCAACCGCCTGAAAGAGCCAGACAGGACGAAATATGCGCTTTACGACATCATCAAAATGGAAGTCGGCAGATGCGGCAACTGGAACGTGCTTATCGCCAACCTGAAACGGCAGGGAGTGGAAGTACATTTCAAGCATAAGGGGCAGACCAGCGAGGTGCAGGGTGTTGTATTCTCCATGAATGGCTACCATTTCAACGGCTCCAAAGTGGACAGGCGTTTCAGTTATTCCAAGATTGACGCGGCTTTGCAGCACAACAGATGCAGGGAACGTATGGGAATAACAGCCGGAATATATGAAACGGCTACACCAAGCGCACCGTCCGGCACGGCACAAAGCGAGTTGTTCAACGGCTCTTGGGGATTGCTAAAAAGCAGTGGCTCATCTTATAACGCTGCTGATGCGGAAGCCAATCAGGAAATGGTGGATATACTTCGCAGAAGGAAGAAAGTTAAGCGCAAGAGAGGTGTTGGGTTCTAATATTCTGTACTAATCCAATTCTCACGACACTTGCGCTCTATATTCATTCGGAGTGTAACCTACCTCTTTCTTGAACAGTCGGGTAAAATGTTGCGGGTACTGAAAACCGAGATTATAGGCGATTTCATTAACGGTGTCGTCTGTAGATGCAAGTTCCGTCTTGGCTATTTCAATAGACTTGTCATGAATGAAATGCAGGGCGGTTGAACCTGTTTCTTTTTTCAATAAATCACTGAAATAGTTGGGCGAGAGGCAGAGCTTGTCTGCACAATACTGTACAGTGGGCAAGCCTATCCGTTTAGCAGCCCCATCATGGAAGTATTCGTCAAGCAACCGCTCAAATCTTGCGAGGATGTCTCGGTTTTGGTTGTCGCGTGTGATGAACTGACGGTCATAGAAACGTGTGCAGTAATCAAGGAACGTCTTGATGCTGTCTGTGATGAGGTTCTTGCTGTGACGGTGTATCGGATGGTTCAATTCATATTGAATCTTGTGGAAGCAATCCATGATGATTTGCCGTTCTTCCACACTAAGGTGCAATGCCTCGTTTGTCTCGTAGGAAAAGAACGAATATTCACGCATTATCCGCCCGAGAGGTGTATTCCGCAGCAGGTCGGGATGGAACATAAGCAGGTAGCCATCTGGTTGGAACTGCATGCCGTCATCTTCCGCACCGAACACCTGTCCGGGCGCGATAAATATCAGTGTGCATAATTATTCCTAAGTCTGTGAAACCGGAACGCATGAAGCAGAATCTCGACATATTAGACTTCACCCTGTCGGCCGACGACATGGCACGGATAAAGACGCTGGATACCGACAAGCCTTTCTTACTCGGCTCGCACGAAGATCCAGAAATCGTAAAATGGTTCATGCAGTACAAAAACGCCTGAACATCAACAACCATATTTCGATAGCCGCTATCGACTATATTAAGAAGTTATTCGTATATGCCTTTATTGTAATCCGTCATGTACTGAGTAAATGTTTTGCCTGTTTGCTGTTTGAAGAAGCGCATGAGATGGCTCGGATCAGAGAAATTGAAATCATCCGCCATTTCACTGACAGTGCGGTTGGAGAATAGCAATTCGTTCTTCAGTTCCTCAAGCAGACGTTGTTTTATCAAATGGGTAGCTGATACTCCGAATTGGGCTTTTACTGAGTTATTGAGTGTGATGCGACTGACATGAAGCATGTCTGCATATTCCTGCACCCGCTGGTGGGTGCGGATATTCTGTTCCAACAAGTCCTTGAACCGAAAAGCGAAATTGTTTTTAGCAATTTCAGCGGGCAAGCAATAGGCGGCAGCTATGTACGATTGATAATCAGCAAAAGATAATATAGTAAGGAAACAATGATATTGTACGTATCGGACACTGGATTCATCAGCTCATACTTAATCTTTCCGAGCAGCCGCATATATTCCTTCATTTCGTCATGTGTGGCATTGATGTAAGGCGGCGTATCTGTCTGGTAACAATACAAAAGGCGAAAAACGAAGAACTTGTCGGCGATAAAAGTACGCATGAAATCTTCGCGGAATATAAGGAACGTGTAATCCAACGCCGTCTCATCTACATGCCACTCTTGTTGCTGATGGGGTGAAAGCAGGAGAACCATGCCGTCGCGCAGTTCAATCTTGCGGAAGTTCAGTAGCAAATATCCGTTTGCCTTACGGAAAAAGTAGAAGCTGAAGAAGTCTGTCTTAAACCGCTTGTTTTCTGTCAGCACAAATCCGATGTCCTTGTTTATGGCAGTATTGATGTAAAAATCCACGCCGCAGCGTGTCTTGTTGAACGGTACGCTGACCAGTCGATCAGGGTTGATTATCTCGTCCATATCCTTGTCGTTTTTGCAAAGATAATAATTTCATTTATCAAAATGGCATAATTACCGTTTTTTCAGGCATAGATGTTTCGCCGGATTCTTCCGAACTTTGCACCCGTAATCAATAACAAGACATATAGTCATGAAAAAGACATCCACAGTACAATTGGTGCGCAATGCCACCTTGAAAATCAGGTATGCGGGACACACCATGCTAATTGACCCCGTTTTAGCCGACAAAGGCACTTTGATATCGGCCCTCGGTGTGAATAAAACACCGAGGGTACACCTCACCATCCTATTCAGGATATTATCGGAGGCGTGGACATGGTGCTCCTGACCCACAATCACATCGACCATTACGAGCCGAGTGTCCCCACACATTTGCCCAAAGAAATTCCTTTCTACGTTCAGCCCCAGGACGCGGACGCCATCAGAAACGACGGATTTACAAATGTGATACCCATCGAAGAAATAAAAACAATAGACGGCATATCCATTTACCGCACGACCGGACATCATGGTTTCGGGCAGATCGGGCAGATGATGGGACCTGTATCAGGTTATGTGCTAAAAGCCGAGGGCTTCCCGACCGTTTATATAATGGGTGACTGCCGATGGGAAGCATGTATCCGAGACACCGTGGAACGGTTCAATCCTGACTATATCGTGGTAAACTCCGGAGGTGCAATCTTTCCCGAATTTTCCAAAACGGACGGTCCTATCATCCCCGACGAGAACGAAGTGATGCAGATACTTGACGAATTGCCTTCGCATATCAAGCTGATAGCCGTACACATGGATGCCATCGACCATTGCCAGACCACCCGTGCAATTCTGCGCAATGAGGCAACGCATCACGAAGCCGACATGAGCCGGCTGATTATCCCGGAGGACGGAGAAACAGTTGTGTTATGAGTGTCTGCATTAAATCCCTGATAAAAAACATGAACATAGTGGTAGGGTGCACTATAGGATGCCCTTACTGCTATGCCCGTAACAACTGCCGCCGTTTCCACATTACCGACGACCTTTTCGTGCCTGAATACATGGAACGAAAACTGCGCATCATCGATACGTCCCGTCCTCATGTGTGGCTCATGACAGGAATGAGCGATTTCTCCGATTGGAAGCCTGAATGGAACGCAGAAATTTTCGAGCGGATCAGCAGCAATCCCCAGCACGCCTATATCTTTCTGACGAAGCGCCCTGACAAAATCAGTTTCTCCTCTGACGACGAGAACGTATGGATGGGCGTGACCGTCACGCGCAGTTCCGAGAAAAGGAGGATTGATGATTTGAAAAAGAATATCAAAGCACGACACTACCATGTCACGTTTGAACCTCTCTTCGATGATATCGGCGAGATTGATTTCGAGGGAATTGACTGGATTGTCATAGGCACAGAGACCGGAAACCGAAAAGGAAAGTCATATTCGCGCCCCGAATGGGTGCTTAGCATTGCAGAACAGGCAAAGGCTCATGGCATACCGGTGTTCATGAAAGAGGATTTGCTGCCGATTATGGGCGACGAAAGAATGATTCAGGAATTGCCGGAACAATTTACCAGACGAATACAATGAATATGGATACAATAAAGGAAATAGATGTAAAGAGTGTAATGACCAAATCCTCTCTGCCGGTGGGAGGATATTCGGTCAACCCTTATGTAGGGTGTCCCCACGCCTGCAGGTATTGCTACGCATCGTTCATGAAACGGTTCACCGGGCACACCGAGCCGTGGGGTACGTTTTTAGATGTAAAAAACTGGAAGCCGATAACGAATCCTCATAAATACGACGGTGAACGTGTTGTAATAGGGTCTGTGACGGACGGTTACAATCCGTATGAAGAAGAATTCCACCGTACCCGAAGGCTGCTCGAAGAGCTGCGAGGAAGCGATGCCGAGATTATGATATGCACAAAGTCCGATCTTGTCCTTCGCGATCTCGACCTGTTGAAGAGTTTTCCCAAAGTGACTGTGTCATGGTCTGTCAATACGCTCGACGAGCAGTTCTGCGCAGATATGGACAACGCCGTAAGCATTGAACGCCGTCTGAAAGCGATGCGTCAGACATACGAGGCAGGTATCCGCACCGTATGCTTCGTCTCGCCCATATTCCCCAGAATAACAGACGTGAAGGCAATAATAGAGGAGGTAAAAGATTATGCTGATTTAATCTGGCTTGAAAACCTGAATTTACGCGGGCAGTTCAAAGGCGGGATAATGACGTATATCCGTGAGAAGTATCCTGACCTCATACCGCTTTACGAGGAAATTTACAATAAAAAAAGGCTTGAATACTGGCAGGCATTGGAGCAGGACATTTCAAATTACGCCAAGGAGCAGGGCTTCCCGTATCGTATAAACGATCTGCCATACGGACGCTCGGAAAAAGGCAAACCTGTCATCGTAAACTACTTCTACCACGAAAAAATACGATTGACAAAATGAGGCTATGCCGGACTGATGCAGAAAAGTTGTAGCGCGGATAAAAGCACCATGTATGTGGATAATATCCGGCAATCTTCCGAGCGTATGCGGGAGATGCTCAACACGCTGCTGGATTTCTTCCGTCTGGACAACGGCAAGGAGCAACCCAACCTTTCCCCTTGCAGGATTTCCGCAATCACGCATATTCTTGAAACGGAGTTCATGCCCATTGCCATGAACAAGGGGCTGACTTTGATAGTGGAGAGCCACACCGATGCGGTGGTTTTGACCGACAAGGAACGTATCCTGCAAATCGGCAACAACTTGTTGTCAAACGCCATCAAGTTCACGGATAACGGTAGTGTATCATTGGCAGCGGATTATGATAACGGTTTGCTGAACTTATCGTTGAAGATACCGGTACGGGCATGACCGAAGATGAGCAACAACGAGTATTCGGTGCATTTGAACGTCTTTCAAATGCCGCCGCAAAAGACGGCTTCGGATTAGGATTGTCCATCGTGCAGCGTATTGTGGCGATGCTCGGTGGAACTATACGCTTGGAAAGCGAGAAAGGCAAAGGGAGCCGCTTCACGGTGGAAATTCCCATGCAGACAGCCGAGGAACTGCCGGAACAGACAATTCAAGCGCAAATGCGCCATAATCATATCTGCCATGATGTGATTGCCATCGACAATGACGAGGTACTTCTCCTTATGTTGAAAGAAATGTATGCCCATGAAGGGATGCACTGCGATACCTGTACCAATGTTTCGGTACTGATGGAGCTGATACGAAAAAAGGAATACAGCCTGCTTCTGACGGATCTGAATATGCCTGAGATAAGCGGTTTTGAACTGCTGGAACTGTTGCGCTCATCCAATGTAGGCAACTCGAAGAGTATTCCCATAGTCGTGACAACCGCTTCGGGCAGTTGCAGCAAGGAGGAACTTATAGGGCGTGGATTTGCCGGATGCCTGTTCAAGCCGTTCTCCATATCCGAACTGATGGAGATTACGGATAAATGCGCATTAAGCAGCATATTGGATGAAAAGCCGGATTTTTCCACTCTGCTATCTTATGGCAATGAATCCGTCATGCTGGACAAACTGATAGCGGAAACCGAAAAGGAAATGCAGGCGGTCAAGGATGCAGAACAGCGTAAAGACCTCCAAGAACTGGACACACTTACACACCATCTGCGAAGTTCATGGCAGATTCTCCGTGCCGACCAGCCATTGAGGGAACTTTACGCCCAACTTCATGGAAGTGCCACTCCAGATGACGAAGCGATATGCAAAGCGGTGACCGGCTGTGCTGGATAAAGGTGCTGAAATTATCCGGCAGGCAAAAGAAGAAAGGAAAAATACGAAAATGGATAAAACAAGAATCATCGTGGTGGAGGACAATATCGTGTATTGCGAGTTTGTCTGCAACCTGCTGGCACGGGAAGGATTCCGTACCGTGCAGGCTTACCACCTCTCGACCGCGAAGAAACTTCTGCAACAAGCCTCAGACGGGGACATCGTGGTTTCTGACCTACGACTACCCGACGGTGACGGCATCGACCTATTACGATGGATGCGCAAGGAAGGCATGACACAACCGTTAATCATCATGACCAACTATGCCGAAATGCATACGGCAGTCGAAAGTATGAAACTCGGCTCGCTGGACTATATCCCCAAGCAGCTTGTGAGGATAAACTTATGCCTCTGCTTCATACCATCCTGAAAGAACGGAGTATCGGACGAAATCGTATGCCCGTTTTTGCCCGTGACAGTTCCGCCTTTCAGAAAATCATGCAACAGATAAGATTAGTTGCCCCTACTGATATGAGCGTGCTGATATTCGGAGAGAACGGCACGGGCAAGGAGCATATCGCCCACCATCTGCATGATAAGAGCAAAAGGGCAGGGAAACCGTTTGTGCCTGTGGACTGCGGTTCACTCTCCAAAGACCTTGCGCCCTCGGCATTCTTCGGACATGTCAAAGGCGCGTTTACGGGTGCGGACAGCACAAAGAAAGGATACTTCAATGAGGCAGAGGGTGGCACATTGTTCTTGGATGAGGTAGGCAATCTCGCATTGGAAACCCAGCAGATGTTACTCCGTGCCATACAGGAACGGAGATACCGCCCTATAGGTGACAAGACGGACAAGAGCTTCAATGTCCGCATCATCGCCGCCACCAACGAGGATCTGGAGAATTGCGGGCGAGCATGACGGCTATCGCAAAATCATCACGACGCCCGAAGGCTTTGACAAAAAGGTGCTCCCTGCCATGCACGAGTTGGAAATCCCCGTCTATAAGGACTATTTCCTGTTGTTCGACGAGTGCGAAAAGGCCATACAGGATGTAGCTACCGCGGGGACATCTACCTGCCTGTCGAGGATTTTTTCAAATTCGAGAACAAGGCGATGGTTTCGGCAACGCCTATCGTTCCGTCCGACCCGCGTTTCGAGGAAAACGGGTTTAAGATACTGAAACTCGTTCCGACCTATGACAGTCGGATCGAACTGACGCTTTGCACGACCAACAACACGGTCGCAGTAATGCGGAAACTGTTGAAGCGTCTGGAAAACGAAACGGTCTGCGTGTTTCTGAACTCCACGGAAACGATTTTGAGCCTTATCTATGCCCTCAGACTGCAAGGCCGAAGCAGGGTCTTTTGCAGTGAAAAGAGCGTGCGGAAACTCAAACAGATGAACTTCACCGACGCCAGCGAAACGCTCGATGAATTGGCTCCCGTCAATTTTCTGACCAGCCGTTTCTATGCGGCCGTGGATATCAAATTAGACTACAAACCCCATGTAATCCTGCTGACGGATGTAATGCGTACCCCCTTTTCGGCAGTAGACCCGCAGACCGAGGTCGTGCAGGCCATCGGGCGGTTCCGTAACGGCGTGGCGAGGGCATACCATATCGCCAATACAAGCGACAACCTGCAATGCCTGACCCGCGAAGCCCTCGAACGCCGACTGACGGGCGAGGAAAACATCTATAACCAAATCCGCCAGATACAGCCCGACGGCGAGGATGAAGCGCAGGCCCGTTTCCAAGCCCTGAACGGCATGGCCTACAAACGGTTCGTAACCCGCGACGGAAACCGCAACCATTTCATGTGGGACAATGCGTGGACGGATGAACAAATTAAAGCATATTATCGCTATCCGTCCACGCTGACCGCGGCCTATAAATCGGCTCCGTTTCGATTGACTGTCTGCACGGCCCATTACCCGATAACGGATGCGGACCGTCTGCGTCGTGAGAAAGCGAAAATGAATACCCGCGAATTGTGGCGCGAGGTGGTCGGACAGCTTGCCAAACTCCA
>ENA-OQEB01000784-OQEB01000784.1-human-gut-metagenome-genome-assembly--contig:-NODE-784-length-12436-cov-2.096921_pt1 | contig 12436 bp, 18 predicted proteins | sample MGYA00242787_ERZ504619 | MGnify/ENA primary metagenome ERZ504619 (study PRJEB26092, sample SAMD00036317) | human gut metagenome | host: Homo sapiens | study: EMG produced TPA metagenomics assembly of... | reverse complement strand
CCCCTCCGGGACAGACTCCCCCGGTACGGGGGGAGGTGGCGCATAGCGCCAGAAGGGGAGTAAGGTGGCTGAGCGAAGCGAAGCGGATGAGGGCCGACCTTGCCGCTGCCGCCCTGCAAGCGGGATTTTGCGGCCAGCTCTCCCCTCATCAGCCGCCTGCGGCGGCAGCTTCTCCCCCAAGGGAGAAGCCTTTTCTGCGTTGCTATGATTTTACCGCAATTTTCGCAATTTTTCAAGCAATCAGCGTTATTTTCTTGCAAAAAATCACGCGGTATACTATAGACATCGCGGGCGGTCGTGTGCCGCCCACCCCCACAGCAACAAAAGGAGCAAATCATTATGCAGATGAATGCATCTTCCATCGTCAACCAGAAAGCCGAGTGGGAAAAGCTGGGCGTCAAGCTGCCCGCCTTTGACCACGCTGCTATGACTGCCGCCACCAAGGAGCACCCCATCTGGGTCCACTTCGGTGCGGGCAACATCTTCCGCGGCTTCATCGCCGCGCTGCAGCAGCGCCTGCTGAACGAGGGTGCCGCTGACCGCGGCATCATCGCAGCCGACACCTTCGACTACGACATCATCGACAAGATCTACACCCCGTATGACAACCTGACGATGAACGTCACCCTGAACCCGGACGGCACCACCAGCCGCGAGATCATCGGCTCTGTGGCCGAGGGCCTGCGCGCCAACTCTGCCGACGCGGAGATGATGGCCCGCTTCAAGCAGATCTTCACCGATCCCAGCCTGCAGATGATCTCCTTCACCATCACCGAGAAGGGCTACGCTCTGTACCGTCCCGACGGCAGCCTGATGCCCGTCGTGCAGGCTGACATCGACGAGGGTCCCGCCCACGCCCGCCACGCCATGAGCATGGTCGCCGCCCTGCTGCTGGAGCGTTTCCAGAACGGTGCCTATCCTCTGGCCGTCGTCAGCATGGACAACTGCTCCCACAACGGCGAGAAGCTGCAGGCCAGCGTTATGACCGTTGCCAAGGCATGGCTGGAGAAGGGCTTCGTCGGTCAGGACTTCATCGACTACCTGTCCGATGAGACCAAGATCACCTTCCCCTGGTCCATGATCGACAAGATCACCCCGCGCCCCCACAAGATCGTCGAGGAGTCTCTGGAGAAGGACGGCATCGAGGGCATGACCCCCATCGTCACCTCCAAGAACACCTTCATTGCCGCGTTCGTCAACGCCGAGCGCCCGCAGTATCTGGTCGTCGAGGACAAGTTCCCCAACGGCCGCCCCGCGCTGGAGAAGGCCGGTGTCTACATGACCGACCGCGAGACCGTCAACAAGACCGAGCGCATGAAGGTCACCACCTGCCTGAACCCGCTGCACACCGCCATGAGCGTGTACGGCTGCATGCTGGGCTATGACCTGATCTGCGCCGAGATGAAGGACGAGGACATCGTCGCCCTCATCAAGCGCCTGGCTACGTCGAGGGCCTGCCCGTCGTCGTTGACCCGAAGATCCTTGACCCGAAGGCCTTCATCGACGAGGTCATCGAGCAGCGCCTGCCCAACCCCTTCATGCCCGACATGCCGCAGCGCATCGCTACCGACACGTCCCAGAAGGTCGGCATCCGCTTTGGCGAGACCATCAAGAGCTACGTCGCCGAGGGCCGCGACCTGAACAGCCTGGTCTCCATTCCTCTGGCCATCGCCGGTTGGCTGCGTTACCTGCTGGCCATCGACGACAACGGCAACGCCTTTGAGGTCAGTGCTGACCCGCTGAAGGACGAGCTGCAGGCCAAGCTCTCCGGCATCGAGTTTGGCAAGCCCGAGACCGTCACCGACCAGCTGGACGGCATCCTGTCCAATGCGTCCATCTTCGGCAGCGACCTGACCAAGACCGTCCTGGCCGACAAGATCAAGCGTACTTCAAGGCCGAGATCGCCGGTGCCGGTGCCGTCCGCAAGACCCTGCACGAGCCGTGAACGGCTGATTGCACCGTTGTTGTAGGGGGCGGCGTCCTCGACGCCGCGCAGGCCAGCAGTCCTTCCCGGGTCATATGTAGGGCGGCCAGCCTCTGGCCGCCGCGGGATCTTGCGGCCAACGCAGCCTTTCCGGGCGGATATGGAATCCGCCCCTACGCATAGAGGTCGATGCTCGCATGACCCGGAAGCCTTTGCAGCTACGCTGTAGGGGCCGGATATGTCCGGCCCGCCACGTAAAATGTATAACCCGCTCACGGTTCGCAACCGGAAACTTGCGGGCGAGGCATGCCTCGCCCCTACGCAAACGACTATACAAACAAAAGGAGCACCACATGTCTATGAAAATGGGTTGGCGCTGGTATGGTGAGGGCAATGACCCCATCACCCTCGGCGACATTAAGCAGATCCCCGGTGTTGAGGAGATCGTCTGGGCCCTGCACAGCAAAATGCCCGGCGAGATCTGGGAGGAGGCCGAGATCAAGGAGGTCGTAGACAGATCCATGCTGCCGGCTTCGACGCCACCGTCGTCGAGTCTGTCAACGTCCACGACGACATCAAGATCGGCCTGCCGACGCGCGACAAGTATATCGAGAACTACAAGCAGTGCATCCGCAACCTGTCCAAGTTCGGCGTCAAGACCATCTGCTACAACTTCATGCCCATCTTTGACTGGACCCGCACCGACCTGTTCCACCCCGTCGGCGACGGCTCCACCGCACTGTTCTATCAGAAGGACCTGATCCAGGACGACTACAAGGGCATGGCAAACTACATTCTCGAATTCACTGAGAAGTACAACATGACCTTCCCCGGCTGGGAGCCGGAGCGCATGGCCAAGCTGGACGAGCTGTTCAAGGCCTACGCCCCCGTCACCAAGGAGAAGCTGTGGGATAACCTCAAGTACTTCCTTGAGGCCATCATGCCCACCTGCCGCGAGTGCGACATCAAGATGGCGATCCATCAGGACGATCCCCCATGGGACATCTTCGGCCTGCCCCGTCTGCTGGTTGACGCCGAGAGCATTGACCGTTTCCTGACGATGGTCGATGACCCGTACAACTGCCTGACGCTCTGCTCCGGCAGCATGAACGCCAACCCCAACAACAACGTGGCCGCCATCGTGCGCAAGCACTGTGACCGCATCCCGTTTGCCCACGTGCGCAATATCCACCACTTCGAGAACGGTGACTTCTCCGAGGCTGCCCACCGCGACTGCTGCGGCGAGACCGGCATCATTGAGATCCTGCGCGCCTACCATGACTGCGGCTTTGACGGCTGCATCCGCCCCGACCATGGCCGCCAGCTGTGGGAGGAAGGCCCCGGCAACTGCGCCCCGGCTACGCAAGTATGACCGCGCCCTCGGCGTGCAGTACATGCTGGGTGTCTGGGACCTGCTGGACCGCCTGGACGAAGAGAAGTCCAAGTAATTTTTGCCATCCTCAAATTGCTGTATAACAAAAAGGACGTTGTAGCGATACAGCGTCCTTTTTTGTCTGGATTTTATTGTATGATGAGCCGCTTTGCCTCCTTGCCACCATTGCCCCTACCCGACACCTTACCCTTTTCACCTCACGGCTGCTGCCATTGAATCCTCCCTTTGTAGAGGGGTCTTGACCCCTCCGCCGCACCTTGCCCCTACCGCTGCTTTACCTTTCACTCTGTGAGGGGCGGCATATATGCCGCCCGCGCTCCCTTGTCAAAGGGAGGTGGCCGAGCCCGCGAGGCCGGAGGGATTCCCGCAGCCTTGCCTTTACCGCCCTTCTGCCTTCCTTACCCCTTCACCTCGTTCACCAGCTTCTCCCCTCTCGCAAACGCCCGCGCGTTCTCCATCGTCGTGATGGCAATGCTCTGCAATGCCGTCCGCGTGAAAAATGCCTGATGGCTCGTCACCACTACATTCGGGAAACTCATCAAAATCGGCACGACCTCGTTCTGCAAAACGTCGTCCGAGAAGTCCTCGAACACCTGCCCGTCCTCGGCCTCGTAGACATCCAGCCCCACGCCCGCAAATTTGCGGGCCCGCAGCGCGTCGATCAGCGCGTTGGTGTCGATCAGCCCACCGCGGCTCGTGTTGACAAGAATCGCGTTGTCACGCATCATTTTGATGGTGTCAGCGTTGATCATGTGGTAGGTTTCCGCTGTCAGCGGGCAGTGCAGACTGATAAGGTCTGCCGTGCGCAGCAGTTCATCCAGCTCCACATAGCGCACAATGCCGTCCAGCGCAGGTTCCTGTACTGGTCGTAGGCCAGCACCGTCATGCCAAACCCGTGACAGATGCGCGCCATGGCCGCGCCGATGCGCCCCGTGCCCACAATGCCCGCCGACGAGCCGTACAGGTTGTATCCCAGCAGACCGTCCAGCGCAAAGTTGTTGTTGCGCACCTTGATATATGCCTTGCAGATGCGCCGGTTCGCGGCCTGCGCCAGCGCCATAGCGTGCTCGGCCACGGCCTCCGGGCTATAGCCCGGCACGCGCAGCACCGTGATGCCGCATTTCTGCGCCGCGGCCAGGTCCACATTATTGTACCCCGCGCACCGCAGCAGCAAGCAGCGGATGCCCACCTGCGCCAGCTTTTCCAGCACCGGAGCCGAGCAATCCGCATTGACGAACGCGCACACAGCGTCCCCGCCCTGCGCCAGCGGCGCGGTGTCCGCATCGAGATTCGCCGTCAGAAACCTGATCTCGCAGCCATATTCCGGGTCCGCCGCCAGCACATCAAAGTAATAATGGTCATACTCCCGCGTCCCGTAAAAGACGATCTTCATAGCAATCCCCCCGTCATAGCCAGTATTTGCTGTTTGCCCGCCTGCTATACCGCCATATTTTATGCCTGTATGACAAAAAAGTACCCCCGCACGGCTTGCACCGTGCGGGAGTGTTGTTGTGTTGAATCACATGGGGCTTGGTGGATGCTAACGCGCCCAACCAGGAGCGGCAGCATTGGGTACCGCTACCCTATGGGGAAACCACACAATTAGTCTTTCTTGCGCAGAACGAGGCCGTAAACGCCGTAGCCCATCAGCAGGGCAACAACTGCCAGGCTGCCGCCGATCAGCGGAGCAGCATTGGTAGCACCGGTCTTAGGCAGAACCTTGGTGGTGTTAGCCGGGGCAGCGGCAGCCTTGACGACCTGCTTCTCGTTAGAAGCAGTGGTGGTCTTGTTGCTGGAAGAGGAAGAGCTGGAGGAAGAGTTGGAGGAAGAGCTGGAGGAAGAGTTGCCATTGTTGCTCTTAACATCCTGGAAGACGGGGGTCAGGGTAACCCAGGCATTGCCTTCGTTATCCCAGTTGCCGTTCAGCAGAGCCTTCAGGGTGTCGAACTTGACATGCTCGCCCTTGACAAAGTTAGTGGTATTGCCACCGTTCTTGTACGGCATCAAAGGTCGAGGCCATCGACGCCCTCGAACGCCTCGGGTATGTTAAGACCATGCGTCGGGTGCAAGAGGCGTATGAGGCCATCGGGGGCGATCTTCCCGAGAAAATGCGGCAGGACTTGCAACGGGCGATTTCGCTCAACTGCGCAGATGGCAAGCGCTACACCTACGAGCGTTTGAACGTGGGCGGAATAGGCCGCTCGGACTTCTACACGCGCCGCGCGGCGTTCCTTGCCGACGTGGCCACGGGGTGCGGCCTCGAGTGAATTGCGGACTACGCGCCGTTTTTGTGTGCTATTATGTGTACGATACGAATAGAGGGCAGCCATAGCGGCGGCCTCTATTGCTTTACACGGGGGCAGCTATGGCGCGGGAATTTGCAAAATCTTTTTACGCCTCGACAGCGTGGAAGAAATGCCGCAAGCAGTACATCGACAGCGTCGGCGGACTGTGCGAGCGTTGCCTCGCTCGCGGCATCGTGAAACCGGGTTATATTCTGCACCACAAAATCAAGCTCGAGCCGTGGAACATAGACGACCAAAGCGTCACACTAAACCCGGCTAATCTCGAATACGTTTGTCTCGAATGCCACAACGCAGACGAGCTCGGCGAGCACTCGGGCACGGGCCCGAAACACAAGCCGAGCCGCAGCCGTTCCGCCTCTATAAAAGCGGGCTAACTATGTCGGGCGTTACAACATGGTACGGAGAGCACGTCTCGTATTTTGCGAACGACGTGCCGATTGAACCGATTGCAACGTCACAGACAACCCCGGCGGGCGCGTTCGCCAAAATTTCAGCCGCCGCCGCGCTCGAGAACCCGTTCACGTTCTCGACGACGCTCTCGACCGAGACGTCGTTCGGCCTTGCCGCCCTATGACATCGGCGACCTATGGGCAAACGGTACAGATTTGCTTGCTTGCGTCACAGCCCGAGGCGAGGGCGCCTCGTATTCCGCGAACGACTGGGAAACAAAAACCGACTACACGACCAAAAAGACCGCGCAACTCATTGTTGACGCATCCATCGAGAAAATCGAGCTCGGAATCGCCGAGGACGTCTCGGCGACAGACTTTTTCTCAACGGCGGCATGGGAAGCCGAGAGCGGCAGCTATACAGCGACGTCGGGCTCGGTAACGATTGCGGGCGATACTGCTACGGTCGTCACCCCGGACAGCACGGAAACAGGCAAGCGCCGCGCGGTCGTTATCGACGTACCGACGGCCATGCTCGCCACGATGCAGGGAAAGCGAGTGACGCTTTCAATGCGATACAGGGTAAACGCGGAAATTTCGGGACGAGCCGCTATCGTATTATGGGCAAACTACGATAGCGGGAACGAATCTCGCCGTCTAATGACGCTCGCAACAACGTCACAGACAACCCCGGCGGGCGACTGGACGACGGCGACGTTGAATTACACATTCAAGACGAAACGCCGACGCGAGTTTACCTGTTCGCGTACCTGTACGCGGGCACGGGCAGCTTGAGCGCAGAACTGCCGACCATGAGCGAGGCCACGGGCAAAAAAGAGCACGATCTCACTCACAAAGGACGGAACCACAATCAGCAGTTTCGCCCTCGACTTGAGCAAGTATGCGACGGGAACCGAGCTCAAAGTCGGGCTTGATGAAATTTCCGCCTCGGTCGTGAAGAACGGCGAAATTCGATCGAAATTCGCCCTCGATTCGTCATCGTGTACGATCTCGGCGGGCGCTATCAAGTTTACGGGAAACACCCTCGTCGTAGAAAGTACAAATTTCAACCTTAACGCCGACGGCACGGTCAGCATTACGGGAGCGTTCTACTCGAACGGTTCAAGAGGCAACGCCACAATCAGAGACGGAATGATATGTCTAAGCGCACTCAACGCTGACGGGAACCGCTATAATACAATCTCGCTAAGCTACACGGCAAAAGCCTACCCGAGCGGGTCGATCACCGTTTACAGCCGCCGAGCAGACGGAACAGTCGGCGACGGCGTGGTTATACAGGGCGGCGACGCCGATTCGAGAATCTGGATATACAACGCCTATGGAAACGCCGACGTTTTATTGACGTCGGGCGCTGGCAACAACTGCGAGTTTGCGGGAGGCATCAACGTAAAGGGAGAAAACGGCGTCAATGTCTCTCGCGCTGTCAGCGCTCGAGATTTGAAGTGGTGGGGCGATCTTTTGGCGACGGGAGCACAGACGAGAATAAAGCCGCGCGGCGGGCAAAATGCGCTCTATGCAGATTGGCAATTTTGGAAAGTCGTTGACGGCGTGAGCTATTGGGTGCTCACGGGCAAAGGCTCGCCATGGTAAAAAAAGGAGTAACCACATGACAAGCGACGAAATTATTTCGGAAATGCAAAACCGCGTCGTCGAGACGCTGAACGCCTACGAAATGCCTACGACGGTCAAGGTGCTCGTTCTCGAAAATGCGATTTTGCGCTACAATATCGCATTGCAGAAACAGCAGAATCGAGGCCGCGGCAGAACCGCCCGCACAGGTTGACCCGGCGGACGACCCGCCCGCACAGGCCGAGGAAAGCGAACAGGAGGCCGACAATGCCTAACTATGAGAGCTACCAAGTTATCAAAGAGATTACGCTCGATCTTGTGGCGCCGGGGCTTGCCCCGGTCGTCAACGTGCCGCAATACGACACGAAAGGCCGGGTCGTAAAAGTAAACCTCGTGAGCAATTCGGCGGCCTACGAAACGGCAGTAGGTCGAGCGAGCGGCGGCGGATTCTGGCCGCGATCTCTACGGCGACGCCCTTGATTGCCGGGGCAAATGCCCCGTTGTCGTGCTTTCTAATAGCCTCGTCGATCTGCCTTGCGTGAGGTCGCTGTACCTCATGGCTAGGCGCTGGAAGTTGCGGCGCCCCGTTTTCCCTGCAAAGCACAGAGCGATGAATGGTTCTATCTGTTCCGGGTCTGTTATGTCAATGTCTTTGCAATATGTTTTCATTCGCCTGTAAAAAAGTCTTTTGGTGAGCGCAGTAGCGTTCGGTTAGGCGTTTCCGCCTTTACTACTAACAACGAACGAGGCCCACGACCTCGCCCCGGCCCGCGCGGGGCCGTGCCGGTTTCAACTCAATTTTCGGGTATTCCCGAGGAATATGCCGCAAGGTATAAATACTTTGTTCACCAAAAACGCGGCCCGAAATGTTCCACCTCGCGTTGCCGAGGCCGTTGTTCGAGTTAGCGCACCCGAGGGCGGCATTCGTGCCGTTCCTGAGGTTGCCGACGGCCTGCCGGGCAGAGAAAGAAAACCGCGGACGCTGGCGACATATCCCTATTTTGATTTTGCTTATAGGCTTATGAGGGGGCCGGGCCCCCCTCTTTGCGGCCTTATGCCGCAAATTCACCCCTGTTCCCGGCCGTTCCACAAGCGCGGCCCGAAACGTCCCACCACGCGTTGCCGAGGCCGAGCTCGAGGAAGCGCACCCGAGGGCGGCATTCGGGCCGGACCAGAGGGAGCCGACGGCCCGCCATTCGCGCAAGGCGTTCGTCGCGTTCTCCGAATAAAAGCCCGCGCGATAGCCCGTATTAGAGTTCGCGTCGAGGCCGTCCGGGAAGTTGGCGCACGGGTGAGCCGGTCGAATCCCATGCTCGAGATATAGCGCCACCCCGCCGAGGTCGGCGGCGTGAGACTATACGAAATCGCCTTATAGGCCGAGCCGATTGCGTTGTTCGTGATTTCGCTCGCTTTTTTGCAAATCCACGGCGTAATTTTGAATACGCGTCGGCGCTCTCGAGCTTAAAAATCGCGTCGGCGTAGACTCATAGGCGCCGACCATGCACTCGATGCCTTGAATAATAAACGGTTCTTTGCCGCTCGTGCAGTTGGTCGGCGAGCCGTCCACGCCGAGGACGTTGTCGCACGAGCCCCGAGCGCCACGCAATCGTATTGATTTTGTTGCTTGTGGTCGTGGTAATGCCCGCGGCGAGATCGAGGTTCACGCGGCTATTGTTGTCGTCATACGCCTCAATCGAGAGGATAACGGCAGACGACGCGACGGCGTAGCTCGAGGCGTTCTGTCGGTCACTGCCGTCGCCGACGTCGATCGCGCTGCCGACGACGAGGTTCGCGGCGTCTGTTTTCTTGAGAATCACGCTCTTTGCGTCGGTCTGTGCGACCGTGATCGCGTAGGTATAGGCGTAGCTCCTGCACCCCTGCATTTTGCTCGCGTTGGCCTTATCGCCGTATTTGAGCCAGAACATGAGATCAACAAAGCCGCCGTCAGCGTAGCTCTTGCCGCAATACTGTGCGCCGCGCTGTTTCCACATGGAAATTTGGCTATTGTGCGAGATCGTGCGGATAGCGCACGCGCGCCCGAGAGCGAGCCGAGCTTGCCGTCGCGCCGTAGCCCGCGGCGTATTTCGCGTGAATCATGAACGACCGAACCGAATTGTCGCTCGCCTTGACGGTCGCCTCGAGCGGGTAGAACTCGGACGAAACGCGCTCGTCGGCGTACTCGTAGCCGAAAGACGAGCCCGCGTCGTAGTAGCGCACCCACCCGCCTTGCTGCATGACGCCGATCAAGCCCGCCGGGGCTTGGCGTTATAGGTTCCGAACACGCCTCGATTGCCGAGATTTTCGGTTCGAGGGTCTCCGCGTCGATGGTATAATCGACATTGAACGGGCAGAACAAAGCCCGTTTAACGTAGTCGTCGCGGCCCGCCTCTCGTCTGCATTATGGCCGTCGATTACATTACGGGCGTCGTCTGCGCTTGATCTGGCACAAGAGCCCGAAAAGCGCCGACGGCACTTTCGAGAGCAAGGCCAGCATCAAGGGCCTGTTCAGAAAAGGCGCGATTTTGCTCGTCGTGCTGGTCGCCTACAAGGTGGACTTGCTCGCGGGCACGGCGGGCGTTACGCGCACGGCGGTCATTCTCTTTTTCTGCGCAAATGACGGCATGAGTATCGTCGAAAATCTCGGCATTATGGGCGTTCCCATGCCCCCCGCGCTGAAAGATGCTTTCGCCGTCTTGCGGCAGAAATCGGGCAGCGAGGAAAGCGCGGCCGACGAAACTGAATAATAAGGCATAGAAAAAGCCCCTCACTCGTCTATATCGACGGTGAGGGGCTTTTTTTAGTTGCCCGGCTCGCGGGCGACGACAATACCGAACACGCCATTCACAAATATAAATGACTGGTTCGTTTTTGTCGGTATTTGGTGACCCGAAGGTTTTAATATCCGAACCATTTTCTTTAGAAAGCGCGATGGGCTTGTCCCCATCGCGGAGGTTTAGGTTTACAATTATTTTGTCCTCAAAGACATATACCGTGTTTACGAAACACTCAATTACCTGCGCTGTACCTTGGTATCGCGCAGGTCGCGCTGCTTGAACGATTCCAACCACTGCACAACGTACTCTTTCGTCAGCTTCGGATGCGAGGTTTCTTCCTCAAAGATGCTGATTTGCAGTTCATCGCGCTGGGCTTCCAACGCAGTCAGGCGTTCTTTTGTCGTTTGAGTGATGATGCCCTCTTCTATCGCTGCGGCAATGTTGTCAATTTTCTTATTGACCTTTTTCAATTCTTCTTGCAGCGCGGGCAGGTGCGTGTTTTCTCTCTTTTGATTTTCCACAAGGGCATCCGCCAGCATCGCAATAACGCTGTCTTGCAGCACATACCCAAGCGCACGTTTGACTACAAAGGATTCAATCAGTTCCTTGCGGAACGCCTTCATGTGGCATCGCTCGCCCTCTTTGCGCTTGCGATGCCCACATTTATAATAGTAGTAGGTTGCCCCTGTATGGCTTGTGCCGCTGTCGCCCACCATCAGCGCACCGCAGTTGCCGCATACCAGCTTGCCTGTCAGAATGAAGTCCTCGTCACTCTTCGATCTGGCAGGCGCTTTTTTGTTCGCTTTCATACGAGCCCGCACCTTGTCAAATGTCTCTTGGTCGATCAGCGCCGGGAATGCGTTTTCCGTGACTATATCCCGATAGCGGTATTCGCCCAGATAGCGGCGGTTCCGCAGCATATTCTGGAAGCTGCTCTTTACAAATTTCTGCCGTAGCCGGTTCGTATGCCGCGAGCATTCATGTCCGCGCAAAGTTCCTTGATAGACTCTCCCCCGGCGTAGCGCTCGAAGACTTCTTTAACAATGGGACTCATCACCGGGTCAGGCTCGTAGTGGCGTTCCTCATTGATTCGATAGCCCAGCGGCACTGAACCGCCGTTGAACTTGCATTTCAGCGCATTGTCCGTATGACCGCGTGTCACTTTTTCCGCCAGTTCAGCCGAATAGTATTCAGCCATGCCCTCCAGCATACTTTCCAACATGATGCCCTCTGGCGTATTAGAGATTGGTTCTGTCGCAGAAATCACTTTAACATTGTTCTTGGAAAGTGCGCGCTTGTAGTATGCTGAGTCAAAGCGGTTGCGGGAGAAGCGATCCAGCTTCCACACAAGGACAATTGAAATCTGTGGGCATTGCTGTCTTGAATCATCTTCTGGAACTGCGGTCTCGCGTCTGTCTTGGCTGACAATGCACGGTCAATGTAACTGCCGATGATTTTCATATCGTTGCGTTCGGCATACGCCCTGCACTCTCGCAGCTGGCCCTCGATGGATTCCTCACGCTGGTTATCGCTGCTGTATCGGGCGTATATCACAACATTACTGGTTTGCATTCTTGCGCCTCCTCTCATGCCATTTTATTACTTTATACGCTTTGAATATGGAAAATCCCAACAGCAAAAAGTAAATTTTTCGTTACATCAAAATGTACTATAATGTCCACTTAATAGCAACATCATAAAGTAACCGTATTGTCACTTTATGATGTTACTATTAAATTGGGGGCATTTTGCGCTTTTTAGTTTGATTATATTTCTCTAGATATAGGTAATCGTATAATTTTTGTCTGTATTTTCTTTGAAATTCTTCAGATACAAGTAAAGATATCATAGAATATGTCTCATGCACTACTTATTACAATCAGCCCTAATTTGTAGCATTTGTGTAAAATTTCGGACGTTTCTCGTTGTAAATTGTCTTCCAACGCAGACAAAGCTCTATTCCTTTCGAGCTACATCTTCCCCTTAAGTAGCAATATTCTTCATTGCTGCTTAAGAGGAAAAATTTTTTATAGGCATTTTTTTTAGTTGCTGCAACATAT
>ENA-OQEB01000783-OQEB01000783.1-human-gut-metagenome-genome-assembly--contig:-NODE-783-length-12453-cov-1.522148_pt1 | contig 12453 bp, 14 predicted proteins | sample MGYA00242787_ERZ504619 | MGnify/ENA primary metagenome ERZ504619 (study PRJEB26092, sample SAMD00036317) | human gut metagenome | host: Homo sapiens | study: EMG produced TPA metagenomics assembly of... | reverse complement strand
TACCATCCGGTTGCTTCCGTACCATGAGATAGCTGTCTTATTTATAATCTTAAAATTAATTCCAATGAAGAGTAAATTCATTTTAACAGCATTTTTTTGTGTTTGCGGCATAATGCCTATGGCAGCACAATGGCAACGTACGCCTACCCCTAACGACACGCTCCAATCAGTCAAAGTGCTGAGTGACGGCAGGATAGCATTGAATATCTACGCACCCCAAGCCAAGAAAGTAGACATCGAGGGTGACATTATTCCTTGGGGAAAGAAGCCAGATGTGATGAAATCGGTCTCTGGTGTATGGACGGTGACCGTACCTCCAGTAAAAGCTGGAGCCTACCGCTACCACTTTATAGTAGATGGTGTGAAAGTGTTCGATCCCAAGTCTCCCGAGGCACATGAAATCTCAGCCGTACTGAAAGTGGAGGCAAAAGATGGCGATTTTTTCTCCATGAAGGAAGATGTTGCCCATGGTGCAATAGCTCAACGTTATTATCACTCAAAGACTCTGAAGACTACCCGTCGCCTGCACGTATGGACGCCAGCGGGTTATGAGAAAAGTGTGGAAAAATTGCCGGTGCTCTACCTGATACATGGCGGAGGTGATACTGACCTTGCTTGGCCTACGGTAGGCTGCGCAGGCAACATACTCGACAATTTACTAGCCGAGAACAAAATGCAACCCATGATTGTGGTGATGCCCAACGGCTCCATTGCCACAGAAAACCTAATGGACGAAGTACCTCTATTTGCCAAAGACCTGATGAATGACATCATCCCTTACATCGAAGCCAACTACCGTGTACTGACCGACAAAGACCATCGTGCTTAGCAGGCCTCTCCATGGGCGGCATGGAAACTTTGGAAGCAGGCTTGAATCACTACAAAGAATTCGGCTACTTATGGGTATTGAGCTCTGGATGGTTTGAGACGAACAAGAAAATGTACGCCGAACGCAGCACCTACCTCAAGACCATCGCTCAAGACTTCAACCACACAGTGCACGCCTTGCATTTCACGCAAGGTGGTCCAGAGGACATCGCTTACAACAATTGTAAAGCCATGCTGAAACTGTTTGACGCAGCAGGTATCAACTACAAGTACAGCGAAGCCCCCGGTGGACACACGTGGTACACGTGGCGCAATGACTTGTACAACTTGGCACAACAGTTATTTAAGTATTAAACATGACAATTATCATTGCAAAATACCGAATTACATCCTATTATTAACTTTAATCCCTCCCAGCAGTTCTCCATCCCAAGCTATAAAATTAAGTTTGGAAAATTATATCGTATATATACACATCACGTCACTTACTTACGCAACTACGCACTCCATTCAGATACATTATTAATAAATGAGAAAATAATTTCTAACATAAGTAACTTGAAACACTAATTCTTTCTTCTTTTTACAGAACTCCTAAAGTCTTCTGCTATGAGGTATCCTAAAAAAGAGGGAGTAACAGAAAAAAGAAAGTCCCTGAACCATTAAAATTCAGAGACTTACGATTTTAATTTTTCTATTTTAGCGGAGAGAGGGGGATTCGAACCCCCGATACCCTTTAGGGGTATACACGCTTTCCAGGCGTGCCTCTTCAACCACTCGAGCACCTCTCCTTGTTCGGGGCGCAAAAGTAAGGGAAGTTTTTGGAATTACCAAAATGTTCGGGCAAATAATATTAAAAAGTCCGTTCAAGCAACCAATGCCGGAACGGACTTTCAACACTCAATAAAACATACTTATCATTACCGTGATCTGACTTCCCGTCTCATAAATATGACATACGAAAGAGCAAAACAGATGACAGTAGCTGCAATCAGTCCGGTGAGCTGCGGCCACACCACCAAAAGACTCTGTCCCAATGGCAGCGGACTGGGAATGGCCCCCTGAACCTGCTCCATAGTAAGCGGCTCCAAACTTCTGACGGAAGGCATCAGCAGCGTTGTGGTCGCCTCATTGAACAGTTCGCTAGGTGCCAGACGCATCAGACCGAGAATAAATTTCTGGTAACTGACTATCTGATAAGGAGATGCCAGCTGCGAAGGCTCAATGCCTTGGCAACCAGATTGACAATCATCGTATAGAACACGCTGAAAAACAACCATACCGCCACCGAAGCCAATGCCGAGGTGGCGCCTGACGGAAGCAAAGCGAAAACAGAATGGCCAGATTCAGCCAGAATGCCACATAGAACACACTGATTATGAGAAAGAATACAATCCTCCAAAATTCTTCTGCTGTGGGAGGAATGCCTATCGCTATCAACCCGCAGCCCATTACGAGGAATCCCAGTACAAACAGCATGATACCTATCACAATCAATGCAGCCACGAACTTGGCATTGATAATGCAATCACGATGAACAGGCTGTGACAGCATACGGCTCAACGTCCCCTTGTTCTGTTCCGAATTTATAGCATCGAATCCCAGCGCAAATCCCCAACAACGGCCCCAGAAGTTGATAAACTGCACAAAAGAAGGCAATGTGCCATCCGAGGCTGTGAACAACTTCAAGAAAAGGAACGAACCGTCCGGGTCATTGGGCTTGATGGCGGCACCTATGTTGGTAAGCGAGGTATAGAGTGAGCCCATGCACGTAAGCAAAATGATTCCCATCAAGATAATGAACCGCCAACTTTTCACATGGTCGGATATTTCCTTGTTGACGACTACCCGAAAAGGATAATTGACTTTATTCATGCCTTTCTCCTCCTTCCTCCATATAATGGTTATAAATATCAGATAATTCCTGATGCTTGTCCTTCAAATCAGACATATCAATCAAGGTGACCAGCTTCCCACTGTTGAACAGTCCCACGCGGTCGCAAACTTTCTGCACCTGGTCCAGGTGGTGGGAAGAGAACAAGACGGTCAGTCCCTCCTTCCGGCTCAACTGCCTAATGAGCTCGATGAACTCCTGAACACCGGCAGGTCTATTCCCGAAGTAGGTTCATCCAGGATTATAATTTCCGGATTTTGATAAGCACGTCTGCCAGCCCCAATCGCTGCGCATACCGCGCGAATATTTCCCGGTCTTCTTTTTCATCTGTCCGGCAAGCCCCACATGCTCCATCAGCTCCAGCGCCTTGACTTTCGCTTCGGCATCCGAAATGCCATTGAGACGCGCAGTATATATAAGGTTTTCCGGACCGGTCATGTCATCATCAAAACCCCACATCTTCGGCAGATAGCCTATTTTCCGCTTTACCTCGATAGGATGCCTGGTAGAGTCGATACCGCAAATCTCCACAGAGCCGAAAGTGGGTTCCGTCAGTCCCAGCATCATCAGATGGTAGTTGACTTGCCGGCGCCGTTTGGCCCCAATAATCCGAAAATCTCCCCTTTACGGATAGTCAGGCAAATGCGGTCTACGGCAGTGAAGCGCCCATACTGCTTGGTCAAGTCTGTCAATGCAATCACTCGCTCGTCCATGCTCACCTCCTTCCATATTTACGGAACAGATAGCATACGGCACCTATGGCAACGATTATTATCAAAACGCCCACCCATCCCCATATCATCGGGGTTTTCACGGCAATGCGGAATTGGGCGTCTGTATTCACTTCAGGAGTTTTGGCCGTCATGGTAGCCACATAATCTCCGGGCAATGCCTTTTTGGATGCTTTCATGGTAGCTACGACATTGGCCGTTTCCCCCGCCTTTCAGCATATCAATCTTCGAAGGCTCAAAAGACACTTCCCAGTCCACGGGCTTATTGGCAGAAAGCTGGATATCTTTCAACAATGAAGAACCGGTATTCCGGACCACCAACTCGATACGCTTCACATCTCCTGCTGTGATTTCGGTACTCAACAATCCTCTGGGCGTGGACAATTCCATCTCGTAGGAACCCGTGACAACAACTTCCAGCTCCAAGTCGGCAGAAGTCGTACCAGTAGCCGCACGTACCGGAATCTTGTAATTGCCGGCTTCCACATTGGCGGGAGGGACAATCTCTATACTCACATTCTGGCTGCTGTTCGCTTCCACCTGGCAGAAGTGGCCTGCTTATAGTTAGGCTTGAACACGACACTCCAGCCTCTGGGGGCATTGGCCATCAGCGCATACAGCTGCTGGTCGGCCGTCTGGTTTTTCAAAGTGGCATTGAAGGTAAAGGTGGACTTGGAATTGCCCTGCATATTGGGCTGGTCGGTAGTGAACTCGGTCTGGTAAGTTCCTTTCTGGGCCACGATCACCTCCAGCGGCAGTTTGGTTTCTCCGGCAAATACTGTGAAATGATAACTTCCTTTATTTACTTTTAGAGGAACTTCCACTTTCAAATTGAACGTTTTCTTTTCCTTGGACAGTACAGAAAGCTGGCTGAGGGTCCAGCCGCCTGACTTGATTTCATGCTTCCAACTGCCCGGCAATCCGCTGACCGAGAGATTTGCATTTGTAACCCCGTCCGTGTTGTTAATCAAATCAATGCTGTAATCAATGGACGCTCCGGGCGTCACGGAAATTTTTGTGTAAGGAGTGTACAGAATTATGCTTCCAGATTCATCGGCATGTACACGATTTAAGGGAAAGGCTCCCAACAAAATAACTAACAATAAAATACAATTTGTTCTCATAGTCATAAAAAAAGTTCTTATGGTTGTTTAATTATGAATATTTTCCAAATTTGTGTGTTGCAAAAATAAAAGATAGCTATATTAGTAGCTGTTAAAAGAAACAAAAGAATATAATTGCGGACACGATATACCCTGCGATGACCTGCTTTTCTTATCTTTGCGATTCCTATTGATACAAACGAATACCATACCGACATGAGAATCCCTGAAATACGCTTACAGAACCAGCAACTGTCCACTCCACTCTTCGGCCACCCGAAAGAACTGGTCTCCTGGATGGGCGCCATGCAGGCACAAGACTATACAATGGTGAAATGGGCCGTAGGTATGCGGTTGAAGTCACCGGGAATTCAAGCCGTGGAAAAAGCCCTGCATCAAGGGGAAATACTGAGAACCCACGTAATGCGTCCCACATGGCACCTGGTAGCAGCAGAAGACATTCGTTGGATGCTGAAACTCTCTGCACAACGCATCAAATCTGCCAATGATTCCTATGCAAAAGGACATGGTCTGGAAATCACGGAACAGCAATATGACAGAAGCCATACCGTACTTGGGAATATCCTCAGCGGGAAGCGAAGCCTGACGAAACAAGAGATTGCGGAACATTTTGAACGTTCGGGACTGCTTGCAGACAACTACCACATGACCCGCTTTATGTCGCGTGCCGAAGTCGAAGGAATTGTGTGCAGCGGAGAATGCCATGGACGGCAACACACCTATGCCCTTCTGGACGAAAGAGTTCCACCTACCCCGAACTGACGAAAGAAGAAGCGCTGGCCCGCCTGGCTACAGCCTATTTCCGCAGCCATGCCCCTGCTACCCTGCAAGACTTCTCCTGGTGGTCTGGTTTGCCTTTAACGGAAGCAAGGCAAGCCATTTCTCTGATAGAACCGGAACTGATGTCCGAACAATGGAACAGCCAGACATGGTACATCCATGACTCCTGCCGGACATCTGGAAAGGCGACCGGTAACCTGCACCTTCTTCCCTCCTACGACGAATACCTGATAGGATACAAGGACCGGACGGACGTCCTACCCAAAGAGGACTATTCCAAAGCTTTCACCAACAACGGATTGTTCTTTCCGGTACTTCTCTATAAGGGGCATGTAGTAGGAAATTGGAACAAGGCGTCCAAGAAAAAAGAAATCTTCCCGGAGCATTCGCTTTCCGGAAAGACATTCTGCCTGAAAGAGGAGTTGCTGAACCAGGCTAAAGAAAAGTACGTCCGGTTCCTAACACATTAAAGGCGGTCATCGAAGATTTTCATTGAAGAATCTCTCTATTTTGCCGAATGGAATTACCTCTATATTGTCATACAAGTCTACATGGTTTGCACCGGGAATAATCAGCAGTTCCTTATTATCACCCTGCAACTTTTTAAAAGCATCTTCACTGAAATAACGTGAATGGGCCTTCTCACCGTGCAGCATCAACACTGCACTACGGATTTCATCACTATATGAAAGGATAGGCATATTGATGAACGAAAGCGGTGAAGTCTTGTTCCATCCGTGGTTAGAGTTGAGTGACCGCTTATGATAGCCGCGCGGTGTTTTATAATAGGTATGGTAGTCCTTCACAAATTGTGGAGCATCGGCAGGCAACGGGTCTACTACACCTCCTCCAAGAGCAAATGTACCGTTTCTATAATCCTCCGTACGCTGAGCATTAAGCTGGCGCCGCAATTCATGCCGTGCATCGGCATTCATAGAATCGAAATAACCGTTAGCATTGACCCGGCTCATGTCGTACATGGTTGCCGTAACTGTAGCCTTGATGCGAGTATCGATAGCCGCTGCATTAAGCGCCATGCCTCCCCATCCACAAATACCGAGAATGCCGATGCGCTCTGCATCTACATCGTCACGGGTGGAAAGATAATCGACCGCTGCACTGAAATCTTCCGTATTGATGTCCGGCGAAGCCACATAACGGGGCTGGCCGCTACTTTCTCCCGTATAGGATGGATCGAAAGCAATCGTCAGGATCCACGTTCTGCCTAATGTCTGCGCATACAAGCCCGAAGCTTGTTCCTTCACGGCACCAAATGGGCACTGATGGCAATGGCAGGCAATTTACCCGTCACATTCTTGGGTACATACAAATCGGCGGCAAGTGTAATGCCGTAACGGTTGTGGAAAGTTATCTTTTTATGGTCTACTTTATCACTCTGTGGGAATGTCTTGTCCCACTCTTGAGTCAGATTCAAATTCTCTTCCATAAATTTATTATCATTATTAGGATTATTTTCTGTTGCAGACAAATGTCCTGCAGCACAAAGCTAATAACCATCGCCGCACATATGTTTTTTACCATGTTCTTCATCTCTACTTCTTTAAGTTTCGGTTGGAAATTCATTTCTTAATCCATTGCTTGACAGTTTCCCGGCTCGCTCCATTCAGCAGCCTGCCTTTTCCCCAGTTTATGCCGGGTAATTCGTCTGCAATTCCTTTTCTGCATTAGAAATACTGCTGCTTCCCGAAGTGGCGAATGGAATAACCGTTTTACCTGCAAAATCACCGCTTTCTATAAATGTATTGATGATTCTTGGAGCCAAATTCCACCAAATAGGAAAACCTATATAAATGGTATCATACTCCGCGAGACTTCCCAATTTAGAATACAATGCAGGACGTGATTTGGAATCCGACATCTCCACACTGCTGCGCGAAGCTTTGTCGTGCCAGTCCAAATCAGCAGCCGTGTACTTTTTCGCAGGCTGTATTTCGTAGAGGGTCCCATCAACAGCTTCTGCCACCAACTTGGCAGCCCTTGCCGTTGTTCCCGTTGCCGAGAAATAAGCTACCAGTGTCTTACCACCTTTTTTCTGTGCGTTAACAGTAATAGACAACAGCATAACTGCCATCATAAACAACACCATCTTTTCATACGATATATTATTTAGTTGAAACATATAAATCCAATTGTTATAGCGATACAAAAGTAGCGGGTATTATTATTACATAGGTATCCAGATTACTGATATATAACCCGAATTACTGATAGATGTCCGAGAAGAGAAATAAAAAATCCCGTAAAATCAAGGTTTTACGGGATTTGTCATACTTTGATCCATGATATGAAGCAAGGTCATCCGGTCATAGTTATCCACGCTCTGGAACAGGCCAAGCCCCTTCTCATTGTCCGGCAGCCGGGCATAATTCTCCCACGTGAGTGAAAGGTCATACACCTCTGTCTGTACGCTTTTAAGAGCCGATTTATCAAGGAAGGCATCCGGTGGAATCTTCTCCAATAGCAACAGGGTATCGTTATCATCATAACAGAGGTTTATCTTCCCCGCCATCAGCGAAGGCCATCCCCGAAGTTCATACACGGTCAGCGACTTTCCTTCAAAGTCCGGCTCAAAGAAACATCTCTCGATATTCTCCTCCATAAAGGCCCCATATTGGTGGTTCCCTTCATAGTTCCGGCTGAAAAGAAGCCCCCCTTATCCGTTTCAACGCCCGTATAGAACTTGTTCCCGTGCCTCAAATCATCCAGCATATCAGCCACCACTACGGGTGATAACTTTATTTCCTCCCACATTTCCGGAGTGAGCCGGCGGGTATAGGTATCATCCTTCGAGAACGGTTCTGTTTCATTTCACAGGCAATACACCACTTCCGACAGACGCTGGAATCTCTGTAACATAATCCCATGACTACATATACACTGCCGTCTTTTAGCGTTCCATTCTGTTCATTTTCCATATATCAAAGAGTTAAATGTTCATACTCTGTTTTTTCTTTTTAAACGGTATCCTCGTCTTCACTTCCGGCGGCGGGAACCGGGCATTATCCGGTCGCGCAACCGGCGGCGAGACAATCCATCGCTCATTGAGAAGCGGCGCACAGACCAGTCGCAAGTCTCCCAGCCTGTTGAACTTCTCAGTGTGGGTGCCATGTCGCACCGCTTCGTGCAAATCCCGTATCGGAATATATCCGGTGAGGCGGTCTTGCAGTCCCCGATTTCCGCCCGAAATTCGCGTCCAACGGTGCCACCTCATGGAGTCTTAATTCCTTTGGTTTTCGTTTCTCGTCCAAAAGTGTACGGTCAAATCGTTCAAAAACTCTTCATGCGTTCCGACAGCCAACATATCAGCAAGCGGCTACGGCTGCATATCATGTGTGAAATCCACGAGGCTATCTGCCGCCTTCGCTATGGCGGCGAGCCCGTGGACTGACCTGCCAACCCCACACCTGAATATCCATCTTAAAAAAGTCGGGCAATCCCTATGCGGCTGCCCGGATTTTCAATATTTTTCCATACCTCTTTCACTCAATATGATTGTCTATTCATGCCAGTTCTACACATAGTCCAACACGATGGTCGAGGAAGAGAGGCCGCTCCGCATGACCATCTTATCCACCGTGATCGGAGTAATCACGTAATCATATTGACAATAGTGTGGAACCCACCCTAAGCATTCACCCTACCTGATGTAACGACCAGTATCAAGTCGATAGTACTCTCTCTGTTTTTTATCAACTCATCAACGGCTTCCCACACTTCCTCCCCCATGGCACCGATAATCGGATAGGCTTTCTTTCGGATGCGTTCCCATTGCTACTTTGCGGTATTCACTAGGGCTTACACCATAATGTTTCCTGAATACTTCCCTGAAATATTTTGCATCACTGAATCCGGTTGCATCCGCAACTTCTATTATCGTGCACCTTTCCTGGATTAGCAGGTTTGCCGCATGTTGCAGGCGGATGGAACGGATGTAGTCGGCCGGTGCGTATCCTGTCAATGTCTTGAGCTTGTTGAAGAAACTCGAACGGCTCATGTGCTGGATTTCACAGAGGGTGTCCACGTTGAAATCAGGACTGGTAATATGTTCCATAACACATTCTCTCACGGTGGCAATGAATTTCCAGTCCAATGCGTTACTGCATCCTTCAGGTAACGGGCCGGTACCAGATTTTAGTCCGGCATATGTTTTTCGGAGCAATATCCGGTTGCGCAGTATGCTCCTGATGTTCGCCTTGAGCACATTCACACTGAAAGGCTTGGTTATATATGCATCGGCTCCCTTGTCCAACCCCTTGAGCATATTTTTCTCATCGCTGAGTGCCGTCAGCAGGATAACCGGAATATGGGAGGTTCAATGTCCGACTTGATGGCTGCACATAGTTCATCACCGCCCATCTCCGGCATCATGACATCCGAAAGGATCAGGTCCGGGTTATATTCCCTTGCCACGACCAACGCGTCGCGTCCGTTTGTGCATGATTGGACGTGGTAGTCCTGTCCCAAGAGTCTCTCAATGTATCCCCGCAAGTCATCGTTGTCCTCCACTACAAGAATACGTGATGAACTTTTGCCATTTTCATCGTTTCCATGCGCAGTTCGACAGAACACGTTTCCGGTTGTGGCGGGGCTGCATCTTCCGTCTTTGCCACTGTTATGAAACGTGCCTTGCGCAAATGCCTGTTTCCCATGGGGAATGTAACACGTACACAGGTACCTTCCCCTTCCGTGCTTGATATAATGATCCTTCCCTTATGCAAGCGAACCAGTTTGCAGACCAGCATCAGGCCGATTCCGCTTCCCGGCACTTTCTGATTAACGGCATTGCTGCCCCTGAAAAACCTTCCGCCCAGATATTTCCTCTCCCCGGCGGGAATTCCGATCCCCGTATCACTTACCTCTATGCTCCATGTATTCTGTTCAGTGTAGGCACAAACATGGACATTACCATTTCGGGGAGTATATTTCAAGGCATTTGACAATAGATTCTTCAGTATAGAATCCATTTTGTCCCTGTCAAACCAGACATTCATAAAAGGGAACTTACTTTCACATGAGAGGTTGACGTTTTTCTGTGACGCATATGTCCGGAAAGTTTCGCAAGTACTTTCCAGGTAGCTGTGCAGCTCATATTCGCCAACATATAATTGTGAGGTGTAAACGTCCGCCCTTTCGAAATTGATCAGGTCGGTAACCAATTGCAGGAGGTTATTCACGCTTCTCAAGGCCACTCCCACGTTATCCGTCCCTTCCTCTTTTACCTGCTGCCTTTCCACCACTTCTCCCAAAGGAGCTTTTATCAGAGTGAGGGGGGTACGGATATCATGGGCGGTATTTATGAAGAAGCGTGTCTTTTCCTCCGATAGCCTTTTTTGTCTGCGCAACATGACGATCCTAACTGCTATTGTAACGGCTGATATGGCAAGAAGTGCATATCCCGCTATGGCCCATGCGCTCGCCCATGGTGGACGGGCGACAACCACTTCAATACTTTTCTCCTCATAAACTTTGTATTTTTCTTCGTTGGATATGGCACAGATATGCAGGATGTACTTGCCTGGGGAAAGACCGGTGACCTGTATCTGCCCGTCCTGCAACGGGTGGCTCCAGCGTTATAGGCGCCTTCCAATTTCCATGAGTACAGAATGTTTGAAGGATAATCATAGTTAATGGATATTGCTTCCAGGGAGAAGCTGCTCTGGTCATAAGCCAGTTCAAGTCTGTAATTACCAGCAATGTCCTTTTTTAACGGCGACCCTTCCTCACCAGGATAGACCGGACGTGAAGAAACGGTAAAATCCCTCAGGAGCATCTGTGAGAACTGTGGAACGGGAATCTGCAAGTCAACCGGGAATATGACGATGCCATCATTGCTTCCGAACACAAGACTGTCCCCATACTGGTTGAAGCGCCGGCATTGAAGCATACGCTCATCAATCCTTGTTCCGCCGTCCAGTTTTGGAAAGTCCGGTCTTCATACAGGAAAGTAACTATGCTGTTTTCCGTACCGAGCAGCAAGCTGCCATCCGGTCTTGGAATGACAATATAAATGTTATCAGAGACAAGGGCACAGTTTTCCATGTGGTACTGGTGTATAAATTTATCGTTTGCACCGTCATATACAAGCAGTCCCGCTCCTCTAGTCCCCACATATAGTGTGCTGTCCGCAGCTTGGTACAAAGTACTGACATGGACTGTCTCGACCGGGAAATCTATGCGACGGTAATCTCCCCGGAGCTTGTCCAGCAGGTATAATCCCATAGTTGTACCTACCCAGATGCGTTCCGCGTCCTTTTCCAGTATGGCGGTAATGGACCCCAGTCCCGGGTAGAGTCGTATGTCACCGGTTTCAAGGTTGATGCGTTTGAGATTACAGTATCCGCCTGACCATATATCCCCTCCGGAGTCCTTTATTATGTCACTGATATATTGGTCAGGCTTATTCCTGCCAGGGAGGAAGGTGAGATGTACTCCACCGTGCCTTTCTTCTTGTCAATCCTGTATATACCTGATGTATACCCACCTGCCCAGATAATGCCGGGTAATACCTCACAGAGGCTCAGGAAGATATTGTTGTCATCGCCTTTCAAGTGCTCGGAACTGCTAAGGAAGGAAGTCCACTGACCGGTTGCGCTGTGAAGCAGGCTGATCCCGTTGCTGGTGGCGAACCACAGGTCACCCTCGCCGTCCCGGACTACATCATGGACCTGGTTATTGGCCAGCGAACTGTTGTTGCCCGGTGAATGCTTGAGCCATTTGTAACTTCTGTAATGGTCGTTGCGTATTGTAATCCCGGTAGGATAATTGGCCATCCATATCCGTCCGTCTCCATCCACATAAATATCATTGATGTTGTTCCCGTTCATACCGTTATAATTGCTGTAGTCGGCGGTTATATAAGGCCGGGCGGAGAGAGAATCAACGTCAATCTTGTATACTCCCCTGCCTCCTGTGGCTACCAGCAGTTGCCGCTTTCCAAAGGGGGTGATTCGTTTGATTGCCACGTTCTGTAGCGGACCGTCCGCGATGATGGTTGAAGTCGTGTTCATTCCGTATGCTATAATTCCTTCCTTGAAGGTTCCTATGAACAGTTTCTTTGAATCTTGGTGGAAATAAA
>ENA-OQEB01000782-OQEB01000782.1-human-gut-metagenome-genome-assembly--contig:-NODE-782-length-12495-cov-1.600259_pt1 | contig 12495 bp, 14 predicted proteins | sample MGYA00242787_ERZ504619 | MGnify/ENA primary metagenome ERZ504619 (study PRJEB26092, sample SAMD00036317) | human gut metagenome | host: Homo sapiens | study: EMG produced TPA metagenomics assembly of... | reverse complement strand
TCCTGAATCTGAAGTACAACACCTCACGCACTTCTTTGTTGGGTATGACAAGCATGTAAGCGTAGCTTCGCTATCAGGAAGCTTTACCTCCCCGATTTTGGTAAGGTAGCCTGTAAGTAAAAAGCACACTCCATATATTGTCAATGCTGTTCTCAATCTCATCATAGGTCAGATCCTGACGAATCACCTTTTCAATCGCCTCACCTGCAATCAGGCGCTCAATCTCATCCTTTGTAGATGAATCAGCCTGTTGATAAGACGCCTCACCAAACTGTTTCCACTGCTGTTTATCCAATATGTCTGAGGCTTTGCATCACTGTCGTCACGCAGATGATCCGCATGATTAATCACATCCCACGGACAGTAGACATCTGCCTTCCGAAGTGATATCCGTCATACCATCCTTCACCTCGTCAAAGTGCGAATCCATTCCATAATCAGACAAAAGCTTCTTTACCTCACTATCGGTAAATCCAAACTGTTCATCAAAACGCGAATCTGTAATCGACATTACCTTGAAATTGTTGAGTCCCGTAAATATGCTTTCCTTTGATATGCGAAGGCACCCTGTCAGCACCGCAAACTGCAAAAATTCATTAGTCTTTAGTGCCTGCCCGAAAAGACCTCTGATAAGCGAAACCATTTCCTTATAATAGCCATTCTGGAAGGCCTTATCCAGTGGAACATCATACTCGTCTATAAGGATAATAGTCTTCTTTCCATAGTGTGTACACAATAACTGTGACAGACTCTGAAGACTCGATACAAGAAGCTGCGCGTCCATCGTATATTTTCCATCGCACTGCGAAATGAAAGCCCTATACCTATCCTTATCGTTTTCAGAAAGTGCCTCACTACACTCCAAAAACCTGAATCTTTCTGCTTCCTTCCCAATAAGCTCAGTAATCATGTATCTTGCATCATCAAAGGAACTCCCTTCAACACCCTTCAATGACAGGAAAATGACCGGATACTTTCCCATGTACTCATCACACAGTTCTTTATTACCTGAAATATATAAGCCATCAAATAAAGCTTTATCTGTGCCAATATCAAAAAAGCTCTTAAGCATGCTCATATTAAGAGTTTTTCCAAAGCGGCGCGGACGTGTAAAAAGTGTCACTTCACTCCAGTTTAATAAAAGCTGCTCAATAAGTCTTGTTTTATCCACATAATAAAAAATGCGATTCCCGCAATTTTCTAAAATCATCAATTCCAACTGGTAACTTCAAAGTATTTGCCATAAAAGCCTCCACAAAAATAATCCACTATACTTAGCTATAGTATAGCGGATTAACATTCAAAATACAATCTAAGATTATGGCAGCTTATTCTGCCTTCTCAACAGATATTATCTTTCCCTCAAACGGATCTACCTCTGAAATAGTACCTGTATACTTAACAGTCACCTTATCTCCACTTGCAACACCCTCAAGTCCGTCAGGCTTCTCATCGAATGTAAAGCTGTATGGTGTATCCTTATCATCAGTCACTACAAACATGAAGTCCTTTATGTCATCGATTGTTCCTGTAAGCTCCTTCTCATCCTGTGAGTCATTTTCTCCTTCATCCCTGGTCTCAGCCTGCTTTGCATTTTCAGTGCCAGCTGCCTTATCCTGCTTTGTATCGCTCTGTCCGCAGCCTGTAAACAAGCCGGCGCAAAGCATAGCTTCCTATTACAATTTGTAATCAGTTTTTTCTTCATTATGATATACCTCTTTCTTTATTTATAAGCACTACTATGAGTACGTTTTCTAAAGAGTACTCTTCTATCCACCTAAAGTAAATAGAATACATAAAATAATTAAAAAATCTTACGAATTACTGCTTTTTTGAGCCTTCTTGCGAGCCTTTGCAGGATACCATTTTTCAAACCATCCGGTAAATATACCCATCAATACAGGCATCAGATTGTTTACGACAATAAGTGCAGCTCCAACACCTGCCTTTTTCAGCAGAAATGTCCACACTGCTGTCAACACGTATAATACTCCCCATGCCGCCGCAAGTATATAATTCGTCTTCATAAAGAGAGGATTTTTATGTGCGGCTTCACCGCCATAATTGTATTTCACATATGCTGCGCATAAAGGCTCCTTTGTCAAGCATGAAACCAGCCAGAACAGCCCAAACACCAGATATCCGATATCTGTTGATATGTCACCTGCTCCTGTCAGGCTTGCAATCGCAGAAAGTATGGCAACAGCAACAATTGAGAGCTGATCCCATATTACAAATTTATGTTTTCTCATAATAAAAGGTATAGCGGATGCCACCAAAAGAGCAATCACAGAACCCTTTTCAGTATTGACAGAAACTGCTATCCAAAACGTAATCCATGGTATGAGCATTGTCATCATGGATGGATTTTTCTGTACCTCCACACCTTGTGATGTTTTTTCTGCCTCTTTGACTGCCGATGTACTTCCGAAGAATTTATCCCAGTTTACCATCAAGGAAAAATCACCTGTCACCGTATACATCTGCTTTCCCAAAGCCTCTGCGCCACCTATCTCGCCTCGGGAAATAGCCGACCATACCGTAAAAGGCGTATCTATGCGTGTAGTCGCGGCAAGGCTTTGGTCAGTAAGCACCTCACTACCTTTATCATCAAGCTTTATTTGGTATGTATGCTTCAAATCGGTATAGCATATCTCAAGCACGCGTTCCTTTCCGTCATAGGCATCCTTATTGTATAATGCAGCCATCTGTCTGGTGAAAACAAGGTCATCCGCTTCCTTTTCTCCTGTTGTCCTGCTGATTCCCCAGCTGGCATCCGCCATACTTTCAAATACATCCCTTGGATATAAAAGAGTATGGAGCGCCGCTTCTGTTTTTTCAGATATTTTTCCTGTGATGGCATATTCTGCCCCGCACTTTTTACCGTAGCCAGATATTCGTCAGTCCTCTTTGACAGCTCTTTTACACGAAACAGCTCACCCTGACCACAAAATATGGTTGTATAATGCCCTTTTCCAAGAAAATGGTCAAACATCCGAAGTACACTGTCATAATTTCCCTCTGCAGAATAAAAGCCACAGGTAGAGATTAGCACATGCCTTTTGCCTTCCATGTCATATCTGCAATCATGCTGCCGCTTCCGTATCCGTCATCCTTTGTACTCATAAACGGCAGGCTCATGGGAAGCTGCCTGTCAATCACGTTCTTTAGTATTCCCGGCACACTAAAATAGTACAGAGGAAACGACCACACAACAATATCCGCTTCAAGCATTTTCCCAATAACAGTCTGCATATCGTCATTTATGCAGCACACTCCCGGTGTCTTCTGCCAGCATGCAAAGCAGCCCTTACACGCTCCTACATTCATTGAGGCTACATGCATTTCATCAATGGATACCGCTTCATTTTTGCTCTTATATCCTTCTTTGAAGCCTTCTATAAAGCTGTTTGCAAGCCTTAACGAATTGCTTCGTTTGCCTTTTGGACTTCCGTTAATCAGAAGTACGTTCATGCTTTATGCCCTCCTGTAAGTATATAGTTAATTTTAGTATAGCGGATTGACAGGCAAAAAACAATTAAAGTTTAGACTTAGAAACAATACCATAATTATACATTCAAAATACATTAAAATTCTTAAGTATGCCTTGTAATTATAGTACTATGATAGTAAAATATACCTATATTATTACGAATCAGGAGAATTCATATGGGTTACGATGAAAAAATTTTTAAAGCAAAGGCGAATATCAAAGCCCGCAGATTATGGCTTGTTTTTGCTATTCTGCTGACCGCAAATTATGGTACCGACACAGCAAATGGCGCTTATTCTGTCAGTAATTATATCATTTTTGTTATTTTATGCTGGCTACCTTTCGTGTGTGGTGACATACTTCTAAAAAGGAAGGGGAAGGATAATGATCATTACAGGCTTGCATTTGTCATCGGATATGGTATTTTTTACGTATTTCTTTTGTGTACGACAACCTCACCGATTGCATTTACCTACATACTTCCGATAATCAGCCTTATTGTAATATTTAAGGATGAAAAATTCATGATTTACTGCGCTGTTGCAAATATGCTAAGCCTTATTGCAAGTATTGCATTTCACATATTTGTGCTGGGTCAGAACACTGCTATAGATCATAAAAACTTTCAGCTTCAGATAGCATGTCTTTTACTTTGCTACATAGGCTATATCATGTCGGTGCGTCACCTGACTGAGTCCGATGCTGCACTCACCGAGAGCATAAAGTCTGATTTGAATCGCGTTGTCTACAACAGATTGAGCAGGTTAAAACCGCTTGCAACACTATAATGGACGGTATAACCGTGGTCCGTGAGCTTGCTTCTGAAAACAAGCATGGCTCAGATGTTGTCGTTGAGGGAATGAATAAGCTTACTGGAAATAACAAGCAGCTTCAGTCCCACACTGCTTCTTCCCAGGAAATGACTACCGATATAAGCTCACAGGTTGAAAATGTTGCAGCCATGATAAACGATATGGTTTCCCTGACAGCCGAATCAGGCAAGCATGCCAAGGTCAGCTCTGAGGACCTTGAAGGTCTTGCCCAGACAGCAAAAACTATGTCGGAGCTTTCTACAGAGGTTGAAAACATCCTGACTACATTCAGAGATGAATTTGAGATGGTTAAAAATGAAACCGGAACAATTGATAATATTTCAAATCAGACAAACCTCCTCGCTCTTAACGCTTCTATCGAGGCTGCTCGTGCAGGCGAAGCAGGTAAGGGATTTGCTGTTGTTGCCGAACAGATCCGTACATTAAGCACTGAGACAAGAAATTCATCCGGTCAGATCAGCGAGGCGCTCTCACGGCTTGACGAGATTTCCGGAAAGATGACCTCATCCATTGAAGAAACGCTCCGCCTCATCCAGCTCACTCTTGAAAAGGTAATGCAGACCGGTGAAAATGTAGAGAAGATCACAAAGGATTCCCATAAGCTCGGAAGCCATATCCGTGAAATCGATGCCGCAATGCAGGAGGTTGAAGCATCTAACCAGCAGCTTGTCGACAATATGGAAAAGGTATCTGACATCGTAGAAACCATGACCTCATGTATCGGTGCTTCTGATGCGATAAGCCGCAAGATGCTCAGTAAATATGATGAAAGTGCAACGAATGTCAATAATATCGAGACCGTTATCCCAGTCTCTCATGCATGAGCTCGGAGTCGGTGGATTTATGGGACTTGATGATATCCGCCCTGGTATGAAGGCCAAAGTGATTATGACAGATGTACAGACCGGCAACGAGTTCCATTGCGAAGTAAAGGCTGTTGGCGAAAACTGTCTTAAGCTTGTATCAGGCGGCTTATCTGTAGACTCATCCAGACCTTGCAATCTGTGTGTTACAGTTGGCAATGTAATGTACTGCTGGAAGGATCTCACAATCACAGATGACCTTGTGATAACAGTCAATACGCAGCCTGAAATCTTGAACCGTAGGAAATACCCTCGCATGGATTTATCAAACAATTGCACTATCAAGCTTAAAGGAACAGACACCACATTCAAAGGAACTCTTGACAATATAAGTGCAAACGGCTTTGCATTTTTGACAAAGGATCCTTATTTCGTGGATCATAAAGGAGCGAAGGTTACTATCTCGATAGAGGACTTTGCGCTTGCTGACCACTCAGTATTGGAGGGATATGTAATCCGCTGCTCAAATAATGAGGGAACATATATCGTCGGCTGCCAGATGCCTGAGGATAATTATTATATCCAGACATATGTCAATGAACAGCTTCGTGCTCAACTCATAAAAATAAAAGCTATGAAAGCCTTTAACCGGGCTCTCATAGCTTTTTTGATTGATAATCTTCTATCCTATTATCTTCTATCTATTATCTTTATCTTCTATCTGCATGATGTTTTTCCTCTCTGGACTCTCATATATACATTGTAGCTGTGAATGCTGAATATTATGATACCTAGCAATGCACAGGTTATCACAATTGTACGGATGTTCTTCTTTTTTATAATCATAAATGTGTTCTCCATACCTTAGTACCTACATCGTATCTGTGCTTCGTTCTCTATTCATATCACATATACTTGTATTTCTGGTACTAATTATACAACATATAGTGCCTACAATCTATACTCTTGGCGCGAAATGTCGTTTTCAGGGTGTGAAATGCAGATTGGCAATAAAAACAAGGGAAAGTACTAAATACTTTCCCTTGCATAAATTATATATAGACTTTTAAATTAGAACCTTTGTCTATTTTGCCTGCTCTGCGATAGCAGCCTGTGCTGCAGCAAGACGAGCGATTGGTACACGGAAATGGTGAACATGAAACATAGTCAAGTCCAATCTTGTGGCAGAACTCAACTGATGAAGGATCTCCACCGTGCTCTCCACAGATACCAACGTGAAGGTTAGGATTAACTGGCTTTCCAAGCTTAATAGCTGTCTCCATTAATTTACCAACACCTGTCTGGTCAAGCTTAGCAAATGGATCGTTCTCGAAAATCTTGTTGTCATAGTAAGCGTTAAGGAACTTACCTGCATCATCACGAGAGAATCCGAATGTCATCTGTGTAAGGTCGTTTGTACCGAAGCAGAAGAAATCAGCCTCTGTAGCGATCTCATCAGCTGTAAGAGCAGCTCTTGGGATCTCGATCATTGTACCTACATGGTACTTGATGTCAGCATTTGCAGCAGCGATCTCAGCATCAGCTGTCTCAACTACAATCTTCTTAACGAACTTAAGCTCTTTGATCTCACATACTAATGGATCATGATCTCAGGCTCGATATCCCAGTCTGGATGAGCTTTCTTTACATTGATAGCTGCACGGATAACAGCCTTTGTCTGCATCTTAGCAATCTCAGGATATGTAACTGCAAGACGGCATCCTCTATGACCCATCATTGGGTTGAACTCATGGAGTGACTCACAGATAGCTTTGATTTCCTCTACTGACTTATTCTTAGCCTTTGCAAGCTTCTCGATGTCAGCATCCTCTGTAGGAACGAACTCATGAAGAGGTGGATCAAGGAAACGGATTGTTACTGGGCATCCCTCAAGAGCCTCGTATAATTTCTCAAAATCTCCCTGCTGATATGGAAGAATCTTGTTAAGAGCTGTCTCTCTCTCCTCTACTGTATCAGAGCAGATCATCTCACGGAATGCAGCGATTCTCTCTGGATCGAAGAACATATGCTCTGTACGGCAAAGTCCGATTCCCTCTGCACCAAGCTCACGAGCCTTCTTAGCATCTGCAGGAGTATCTGCATTTGTACGAACCTTAAGTCTTCTGAACTCATCAGCCCATGCCATAACACGTCCGAACTCACCAGCGATTGAAGCATCAACTGTTGGGATGATTCCAGCATAGATGTTACCTGTTGTACCATCGATAGAAATCTCAGATCCCTCTGTGAATGTCTGTCCTGCAAGTGTGAACTTCTTGTTCTCCTCGTCCATATTGATATCACCACAACCAGATACACAGCATGTTCCCATACCACGTGCAACTACGGCTGCGTGAGATGTCATACCACCACGAACTGTAAGGATACCCTGAGCAGCCTTCATTCCTGTGATGTCCTCTGGAGATGTCTCAAGACGTACAAGTACGACTTTCTCTCCTCTTTCAGCCCATGCCTCAGCATCATCAGCTGTGAATACAACCTTACCACAAGCAGCTCCCGGAGATGCTCCAAGACCCTTTCCAAGTGGAGTTGCAGCCTTAAGTGCAGCAGCATCGAACTGTGGATGTAATAATGTATCAAGGTTACGAGGTCGATCATTGCAACAGCCTCAGCTGGTGTCTTATGTCCCTCATCTACTAAATCGCAAGCGATCTTAAGAGCAGCTGGAGCTGTTCTCTTACCATTACGGCACTGAAGCATATAGAGCTTCTTGTTCTCAACTGTGAACTCCATATCCTGCATATCATGGTAGTGATTCTCAAGAGTCTCACAAACCTTAAGGAACTCAGCGTATGCCTCTGGGAACTCCTGCTCCATCTGAGCGATTGGCATTGGAGTACGAACACCGGCAACAACGTCCTCACCCTGTGCATTGATAAGGAACTCACCCATAAGCTTGTTCTCACCAGTTGCAGGATCACGTGTGAATGCAACACCTGTACCTGACTCGTTATTTAAGTTACCGAATACCATTGGCATTACGTTAACAGCTGTTCCCCATGAATAAGGGATATCGTTATCTCTTCTATAAACATTTGCACGTGGGTTGTCCCATGAACGGAATACAGCCTCGATAGCAAGCTTTAACTGCTCTACAGGATCTGAAGGGAAATCTGATCCTAACTGATTCTTGTACTCAGCCTTGAACTGCTCTGCTAACTCTTTAAGGTCAGCTGCTGTAAGGTCTACGTCAAATTTAACACCTCTGTCCTCTTTCATCTTGTCGATGAGCTGCTCGAAGTACTTCTTTCCTACTTCCATAACAACGTCTGAGAACATCTGAATGAAACGTCTGTATGAATCATATACGAAACGCTCGAATGCTGGATCTGGGTTACCAGCGATCATAGCTGCAACAACATCATCATTAAGACCAAGGTTAAGGATTGTATCCATCATACCTGGCATTGAAGCTCTGGCACCTGAACGAACAGATACGAGAAGAGGATTCTTAAGGTCACCGAATTTCTTTCCGTTAACCTCTTCCATCCATTTTACACCTTCCATAGTCTGAGCCATAATCTCATCATTGATCTTACGTCCATCCTCGTAGTACTGTGTACAAGCCTCAGTAGTGATTGTGAAGCCCTGTGGTACAGGAAGTCCAATCTCTGTCATCTCAGCGAGGTTAGCACCCTTACCACCGAGAAGATTACGCATGGTCATGTTACCCTCTTTGAAGGTATATACCCACTTGTTTGCCATTTTGCAATTCCTCCTAAATTTTATTTCTGGTATGGTAAAAAAACCATCCATATACTTGATTAATGTGTGCACTCATACAAGCGCACACATTAATAATACCATAATTTCAGCAAATATCAACTAATTTTTATTATCTTTTCCCTTATGTTTCATACTATTTTTTGAACACGGACAGACTTAACATTCTTTACTATGACAAATATCATAATTGCAAGAATTGCAACTATCCCAAGCGCACCAATAGCCAGCGGAACGACCATTCCACTCTCACTAATCACGGTGGCAAGCGGTACCTGCTCATCTGCTATATCATGCTTATTGTCGTTTGCCGCCTGCGGTACCTGCTCATCTGCTATATTAGTATTTGGCTGTGCCTGCGGTGCCTGGATTCCATCCTGCGGATCATTTTGTCCGTCAGGCACTATTGTGTTTGCGGCATTTGCTCCATCTGCAGCTCCGTTATTTGCCGCTCCTGCTGCATTGCCCGCTGCATTAGCTGCCCCGGCTGCATTTGCTGCTCCTGCGGCTGCCTGATTGCCGCCTGCTGCAGTATTGTCATTTGCTCCATTTCCGGCAGCAGCCATGCTTGATGCAGCCCTTGAATATACAAAATTGAACACGTTTTCTGACGCATTTGACGACAGCTTTCCTGTCTGATTATAGCTGTCCGGAATATATCCATCTATATACAGATAAGCTATAACCGCTCATCGCCCACATTACCATAATAGGTACGGCTTTCAGCAAGCTTATTGCCATCTGTATCCACATAGTTGACTGTATACTCAGCAAGCTCGCCCGGTATGCCGTATGCAACAACATAGTCCTGATCTCCCGATACGAGAAAAGCCGACTGTGCAACCGTATTATTGTCACGGCCGCTTAATCTGATTCCCTTTACATAGTACTTGCTGTTTTCATTAAGTGCCACACTGCCCTGTGCATCACAGCTGATGACATCTCCGTATTCAAGACCTGTGACAATTATTTTGTCTTCTTTAGCAGAAACAGAAACCGAAGCCCCATTGCCTGATGCCTTGCGCACCTGCACACCACCGTTTATGCTTCCCTGACCTCCGGCTGAAAAGGAAACAGTGTATGTATATGAAAATGCCTTTGCATCTGCTGTCTGTGCGAAAACACCGGTTATGACAACAAGAGCTGCAAGAAAATATTTAAGCAATCTTTTCATTTTGCTTAGCCCCCTTTCTGTCACTTACGAAAGCCAGTATCATCAAAATAATACCAATCACAAACACTACAGCTGACGCTATTGACCAGATATCTCCGGTCTTTACTTTGCTTGTTGTAGTTGTAAATGTAGGTGGATTTGATAAAGTTGGATCTGAGTTATCCTCTACCGCAAAGTTCATCATAAGCTTTGCAAGTGTATCCTGATATATATTACCCTGACTCTCTCCGTCAAGCCCTACTAAAAGCTTTACGCTGCCTCCCTCTCCAGGCTCTAATGTCTTTAAATAAAAGAACTTATCCAGAGAGTTTGTAGCCTCATTGAGTCCTTTTCCGGCTGTTGTCTCCTTCTCACCACCTACGCTGGTGCTGCTGTATATAGTGTCCTCTTTTCCATCCGGTCCTACAAATGTAAGAATATATGAGTATCCACCATTTTCAGCCACAGCCTGTGTATCCTCAAGACTCTTTAATACATCATTGGACATATACCATTTCGTCGAAATACTGCTGTTATTCTTTATATCAACGGAAAATGTGACAGAATCTCCGGGCTCCATCTGTGAGACAGAGGCTGCTATTTTATTTGAATCAAATGAGCTGACCATCTCCTTGCCTGTAAACTCACACGAGCCGGCTACAGTAGTATTTTCATCTGCAAATACAGTGCCTATCGAACCAAGGATAAACAACATGCATGATAATAATGCGATAAATTTTTTCATATTGTCCTCCTTTACTCTAGCTTAGTGCTCCATCATCTGATATATTTACATCAACACCCCACGCACTCTTAATCGCGTCCTTTGCATTGTGTGTCTGTACTGCATCAACAGTTGCTTCCAGCACAAATAACGCACCATCATACTCATACGTAGTGGTAATGGTTGTAAGTCCGTTATCATCAGTCTGTGATGTCTGATCCACTATGGTGGCAATATCACCGGCTATACTGATTTTGTCAGCAAAATCAGGTGAAGTCTGACCCTTTTTCAAAATAGAATTGTAGTAAAATACATTTCCTCTCTGTGCTTAGCACTCTCATCCTCTGTCCAGCCATCGTTTGTAAAGCCAAATCTGTATCTTGGATGGATCAAGGTTTGAAAGCTATCACCTGTCTCCTTGTCTGCCCAGTAATGCTGCACAGTCACTCTCACATACTCATCTATCGAGCCGCTGTTTTTGACAGCAAGCCTCTCATCGTACTTTTTGTCGAGAATCAGCTTTTCATCTCCGGCATTTTCTAACATATCGCCAAGCAGCACTCCTGTTGCCTCGCTCCAGTCATCATCCTTATGCTTATAATCACGCCAGCTCACATCATTGCCATTCTCAGTTAAAGTGACACCGATGGATTTGATGTCAATCTGAGCCAGATAATTATCACTCATATATGTAAGAGTTGCTTTTGTAGATCCTATCGTCGATGCTGCAAGCATTATTGCAGAGGATGCTACAAGTATAAGTGGAAGTTTTCTCTTCATTACTCTTCGCCCTCCTCTTTATCATACTGTGCTGTCGCATCCCATTTTGCATCAGGTGCGACACACGGATTGCCATTTTCATCATATGTGACAGGAGCACACTCCTGAACCACAACTACATTAAAGCTGGTCTTTACCTTTTCACTAACTGTGATAGCTGCAACAATTGGCTCGGTTTTACCACCAACCGGCACTACCTGACTGTAATACCAGTAGCCATCATCTGAAAGGCTCCAGTTTGAGCCTGATGCCTGTATATCAAACTGGCTCGCTGCAATTACCTTTACCCTGACAAAACAGTCTGCTTTTCCTGTATTCTCAATCTCAATAGTTTTCTTCCAGTCCTTAAACTTCTCCTTGACATCAGTTGTAGGACCGATATCTACTGAGATACCGCCCTTTGCCGTAGCATAGGTTGTAAAATATGCCAGTGTCGGTTTAACTGAAACACCACAGACAATGAGTGTTGCAGCAAAGGCTGCACATATAAGAATACGGTGATTTCTATTAAGTTTTTTACAAGACTCTGATAATTTTTTCATTAATTCTGCACCCATTCCCATCCGGTTCCGTCATACTCAAAATGGTTTACGACACCGGTACTATAAATCAATTTGTCGTTGTAATCGTTTGTGAAATCAACATCTGCGGTCTCACCGGCCACAATCTGTGTCTCTATGCTGTCTGAGGAGGTCACCTGATAACTGCCAGCGGCACATACCTCCTTACTATCACCCTTGACCCTGCCGGAATATTGTCAATAACTACGCTCTTAGCCCCTGTACTGTCAATCTGATTGATGCGATATCGAAAACACCACATTACCATCTGTCGTAGCCTCAACATCAAATGCAAACACCGGCTCACCGAGTGCTGTATTGTATGTCTTTAATGTCTTATTAATCTGTAAGCTTCCCATAAGCCCGGTCTGTTCAGGCTTCAGCTCGATATCGATATCATCATAT
>ENA-OQEB01000781-OQEB01000781.1-human-gut-metagenome-genome-assembly--contig:-NODE-781-length-12515-cov-1.826284_pt1 | contig 12515 bp, 17 predicted proteins | sample MGYA00242787_ERZ504619 | MGnify/ENA primary metagenome ERZ504619 (study PRJEB26092, sample SAMD00036317) | human gut metagenome | host: Homo sapiens | study: EMG produced TPA metagenomics assembly of... | reverse complement strand
AATAAATACACTGCCGATAAGAATTAAAAAACCAGTAGTAACAAGTACAAGCTTACTATTAATACTCAATTTGCCATTTGCGCTTTTGATAAATATCTAATAAAACAGCAAAACCCAATCCGCCACAAACAACTTCTATCAATAATATTAGATTAAAAAATGGGTGAAAAATATAATCTGCAAAATTACTTCCACCTAAAATATCAAAACCTGCATTACAAAAAGCCGATACAGAATGCCAAAAACCAAAATAAATAGCTGTGCCTACACTATAATCTTGACAGAAAATAATTGTTAAAATAACTCCACCGAATAAATTCAAAAGCAACAGTCATTTTCACAATACTTATTACAAGTCGCACTACTCCAGCCACTGACCATCTTTGCAATGACTCTTGAATTAATAATCTATCTCGAAGTTGAATGCGTTTACCCATCACCACTGCCAAAATAGTAGTGATAGTCATAATTCCTAAAGCTCCAATTTGCACCAAAATAATAATTATTATTTGCCCAAATACAGAAAAATTATCACCTAAACTAAATATAGAAACACCCGATACACATACTGCTGACGCTGACATAAATAATGCATCGACAAAGCTCAAAGGCTCGATATCTACCACAGTAATCGGCAACATCAACAACATAGTACCAGTCAATATTATTATCCCATAACTACATAAAACAATCTGGTATGGATTTAATTTTCTAATATATTTCATCATTTTATCTAAACCTAAAACTTATTAATCAACCTACCCCAATACGCTCTGAAGGATATCCGATTTTAGCTGTTTTTCGATTGCGCATAGCAATAGCCATCAAAAATGTAAGTACGCCTAGACGACCAATAAACATTATTAAAACCAATATGGACTTACCATAAACAGTTAAACTAGAAGTAATCCCTGTGGATAAACCTACAGTAGCCAATGCCGATGTAACTTCAAATAATATTTTTATAAATGGAAAATCTTCTGTCAAACATAAAAACATTGTTCCTAAAACTACTAAAGCTGCTGCTATATAAAAAATAGCCAAAGATTTTACAATCAAATCATGTTCAATACGTCTTTTAAATAATGTAACTTCTTCATTGCCACGAATAATAGAGGTAACTGTCGCAAAAATTATCGCAAAAGTTGTAGTTTTTATCCCACCACCAGTAGAACCAGGAGATGCCCCTAAGAACATCAAGATGATGATAAAAAATAATGAAGCTTCATGTAATGCTCCTGTATCCATCAAAGTATATCCTGCTGTACGTGAAGTTGTAGATAAAAAGAAAGTCCCTATTAACTTATGCCACCAATCCCAATTACCAATCGTATTTTCATTATTATATTCTAAAAAGAACAATACTATTGTACCAATTACCAATAAAATCAAAGTTGTCAATAAAGCAACTTTAGCATGCAAAGAAAACATCTTCCAATTATGTTTTTGGTAAAGTTCTACCGTTACACCATAACCAATACCGCCTAATATAATCAAAAAAGCGATAACTAAACAAAATAAAGGGTCAGTATTATATTTAAAAATATTAGTACCGCCAAAAATATCAAAACCAGCATTACAAAATGCCGATATAGAATGCCAAAACGCCATATAATATCCCATGTAATCCATAGTCAGGATATAGGCGAAAAGATAGTAATACGCCACCTACAAATTCAATACATAAAGTGGTCTTTACCAATAATTTAATTAATTTTACAACGCCCCCAACAGTCAACCTGTTCAATGATTCTTGAGCTATTAACCTACTTCTAAGCTGAATACGCTTTCCCAAAATCAAGGCAAATACTGTCGTCATTGTCATTACACCAAAACCGCCAATTTGAATCAACATAATAATTACTAATTGCCCAAATGTAGAAAAATATTGACCAGTATCCACCACAATTAAACCAGTAACACATACAGCTGATGTTGCAGTAAATAAAGCATCTATAAATGATAGACTGCTACCATCATTAGATGCTATAGGTAACATCAATAAAAATGCACCTACTAATATTAAGCCTAAAAAAGAAAAAACTAAAACTTGATAAGGACTTAACATCAATAGCCAATTATTAATACTCTTGGGAATTTCTGCCTGTTGCAAAATTAATTCCTCCTAATTGTTCACTAATTGCAATAACCAAAAAGCAAAAAAGCCTATGATACCGCCAACGATAGAGCCATTTAAACGTATCCATATCATATCTGTTTCGACTTTATCGTATACTAACTCATTTAATTGCTTATCTGTTAATCCTTCTAAAAATTTACGTGCTAATTCTAAGATTACATCTTCACCTTTTAAAGCACTACGATGAACAACATCTAATACAAAACGATTTATTTTTGATTTAAATTCATTATTTGTATTTAATTTTTCGATGCATCTATCTATTTCTTCACTTAAAATCTGTTCTATCGTCTGATAAAGCTTATTTTCTCTATTATTATTAGCTAATAGATATTCACAAAAATTACGCAAAGAATTTGTAGAATTTTTTCCACAATACCCATTTCCACAAAACTATCACGCAAAGTATTTAAGCTATCAACCCAATTTTCATCATCGCGAATATTCATCAAAGCTTCTTCATATAAATTTATGAGATTTGCATATAATTCGCCATCTTTATCGCTGACATCATCTAATAAATCTAAAATACGTTCATGAATTATCAAAGACAATTCATCTGGGTCTAAAGTATTTGTCGCTAAAGCCAAAGATAACATCAGACCGCCTAAACCACTTTCATATTGCTTTTGATAATTTTCAAGAAAAGCATCTATTCTAGCTTTTCCTTCTCTTCCTGAAAAATATCCTTTCAAGAAATTTATACCTTTATCTACAGCAAGCTGACTATTCTCACTTTTGAGCAATACGCCCATTAAATTATGCGATAAATCACCCATAGACTCTTTTAAAATAAGCTGAGCTATCTTTTCACTGTTTTTTTGTGCTACTTTAGCCGTATCTATTTCAGCGATTTTTTTCACTAAAAACTGCATAACTTCATTTAATATATATTTTTTATTATCAGGATTTTTAGCCCAATTTAAGCCCCATGATAATAAATCAGCATTGCATATACGTCTATAAATCTTGCGCTTAGATAAAAAATTCTGTCTGCAACATTCTCACGCAAGAATTTATAAAAGCATCTCTACGGCTTGGCAATATAGCTGTATGAAAAGGAAACCCTAGTGGCTTTTTAAATAAAGCTGTAACTGCAAACCAGTCTGCAATACCACCAACTAAACTTGCTTCACTGCAAAATAATAATAATTCAAAAATAATATATTGTGGATATAAAGTTCTTAAAGCTAAAACTACTAAAAAACAAACAAATAATACACATAATGTTTTATCTGCTCTATTAAATCTATCCATTATCCGCACATCCTTTCCACAACAAAGGATATTACATATAATCCCATACCGGCAATAGCACCAACTACAGAACCGTTTATACGTATCATTTGAAGGTCATCACCAACACGTTTTTCTACTAAATCGACAAATTCTTGCTGTGAATACTTCATCAATTCATCTTTGATATAATCTAAGCCCCATTGTGAATTATTTTGAATTATCTTCGTTATTGTATTAATAAAAAACTTATTTAATTTTAGCCTGCATTTCATCATCTACAGCTAATTTAGCAATAAGATTATCTATATAATCTTCAATCTGCTTCCATAATTGTTCTCTATTTTCGCTATTTTGGCAGAAATTATCGATTAAAGACACTAAATTATCGCTAAAATCAAATTTCTTAACAAAAAAGTAATGTTCTAATTGAGCAACTTTTTGCTTATAACCATTTCTACTACCTAGAATTTCTATTTTTTCTGCAAGTAAAGTTTTTAAATGTTCACGTTCTTTACTATCATAATCCAGTAATAAATTAGTATATTCATCCAATTTTTTATTTAACTTCTGTGTCAAATTTTCACTAGATAAATCCATCATTTCAAACATAAAACTACGTTTTTGACTATCTTTTATATATTTTTCTTTGATAATGCTTACATTATCGTCAATTAATTTATGCATGAAATCCTTTGCCAACAATTCAGGTACTGTAGCTCTAACCATTTTTATGATATAGTCTATGCATTTATCCCCTGCTGGTGTCTTGATAAAATCTAGTAAAAATTGAATGATAATCCTTGCTATATTAAAATTCTTGCGACGACTCTTCAAGCGCTTGCCAATGAATAACCTACTTTTTTCGTATCAAGTGAATTAATCACCTGCATAACTAATTCTTTTAATGCTACTTTGGCTTTTTCTTTACCACTCTTTGAGCGTACTCTACTACCATCATTGCCATATTATAATTTTTAATATTATTAATGATGTATTCTGGATTTAATAAATCTCTACCGATAAATTTTACTATCTCGTCCATGATGCGTTCACGATTACGAGGTAATATCTCCGTACGATAAGAGATAAAGCCCAGTGGTTTTCTAAATAGAGCTGTAACTGCAAACCAATCCGCTAGACCACCGATTAAAGCAGCCAAAAATCCATGATTTAGCAACAAGCCCCAAAAAGAATCTAATTTATATGTAGCAATAAATCCCAAAAACATGATGACTAAAACCAATGTAGCCTGTGTTTTTTTCGACATAATAACCCTCCCTTATTCAAATAATATAAAGATATTATACCGCAAAAGCCATGTTTATAAAATATTGTTGCCAAATTAACTGCCATATTAAACTATAAATCAAACAAAAATAAAGATTATTTAAGCCAAATAAATCAACTTAAATAATCTTTATTTCATTAAATATCATAAGATATAACTAAATTTATGATTAATAATTTAGGACAATCTCATTTTAAAATCTTCATAGCCAAAAGATTTTACTACTTCAATAGTATCATTTTCATGTAAAACGGCAATATCTGGAAGTGGCATACCATTGAAAGTATTATTTTTTACCATGGAATAAATAGCCATATCGCAGAAGATAATTTTATCGCCAACTTTTAAAGGTTTATCAAAAGAATATTCCCCTATGATATCACCTGCAAGACAAGTAGGGCCACCAAAACGGTAAGTATATGCTTTTTCATTTGGTTTTCCTGAATTAATTACATTTGGTCTATATGGCATTTCCAATACATCAGGCATATGACAAGCAGCAGAAGTATCTAAGATTGCAATATCTATGTCATTATGAATAAGCTCTAAGACTTCACTGACTAAATAACCTGCATTTAATGCCACAGCTTCACCTGGTTCTAAATAAATTTCTAAATCATATTTTTCTTTCATATGATTAATGCAATTTATCAAAAGCTCAATATCATAATCTTCACGAGTGATATGATGACCGCCACCAAAATTGAGCCATTTTAAATCATATAGATATTTGCCAAATTTTGCTTCAATAGCATCTAATGTAGTTTTTAAATCATCAGAATTTTGTTCGCAAAGTGTATGGAAATGAAGTCCTTTCAATCCTTCTAATTTTTCTGGTTCAAAATTATCAAGTGTAACACCTAAGCGAGAACCTTTAGCACATGGGTCATAAATATCATGTCCTTCTTGTGTAGAACATTCTGGATTAATGCGAATACCACATTCCTTGCCTTTAGCTAAAGCTATATCTTTATATTTTTCCCATTGGTTAAAAGAATTAAAAATTATATGGTCGCAAATCTCTACGATTTCAGCAAAATCTTTTTCTTTATATGCTGGGGAAAATATATGATTTTCTTTATCCTTCATGAATTCATGAGCTAATTTAGCTTCAAAAATACCACTTGCTGTAGCACCTTTTAGATATTTGCCAATCATAGGATAAAAATAAACATGGAAAAAGCTTTTGTGCAAGTAAAATATGACAACCTGTTCTATCTTGTACCATTTTTAAAACTTCAAGATTTTCACGAAGTTTTTTCTCGTCCATAACATAACTAGGAGTTGCTACATTTTGTAATTTTTCTTCTAATTTCACTAAATCACTTCCTTAAAATTATTTTTAATTAAATACTATAATATTCTAAATCAAAATCTCAATTTATTTAAATAAGACAGTACACCAACGGCATACTGTCTTATTTTTATTAAAAATATATTTTATTCTACTAAATCAGGATTGAAGCTTTCTTTCCATGGAAGACCCCATTTATTAAGAGCGTCCATAAATGGATCTGGATCAAATTCTTCAATATTATATACGCCTGGTTTTTTCCATGTACCGTTCATGATGAGCATTGCACCAATCATTGCTGGAACACCAGTTGTATAAGAGATTGCTTGAGAACCAACTTCTTTGTAGCATTCTTGATGGTCGCAAACATTATATAAATAATATGTTTTATCTTTACCATCTTTTTTACCTTGGAAGATACAGCCGATATTTGTTTTACCTACTGTACGAGGGCCAAGGCTAGCTGGATCTGGAAGTACAGCTTTTAAGAATTGAAGTGGCACGATTTTATGACCTTCAAATTCTATAGGTTCGATAGAAGTCATGCCTACATTTTCTAAACATTTTAAATGAGTTAAATAAGACTGACCAAAAGTCATGAAGAAACGAATACGTTTAATACCTTTAATATTTAAGCCTAAAGATTCAAGTTCTTCATGGTGAAGTAAATACATGTCTTTTTCGCCAATTTCTGGGAAATTGTACACGCGTTTTATTTCCATAGGTTTAGTTTCTACCCATTTACCATCTTCCCAGTAGCTACCATTAGCAGAAACTTCACGGATATTGATTTCAGGATTGAAGTTTGTAGCAAATGGATAACCATGGTCACCTGCATTACAATCCAAGATATCAATATAGTTAATTTCATCAAAATGATGTTTCATTGCATAAGCAGAGAATACGCCTGTTACACCTGGGTCAAAACCACTGCCTAAAAGTGCAGTAATTCCAGCTTTTTCAAAGCGTTCACGATAAGCCCACTGCCATTTATATTCAAATTTAGCAGTATCTAATGGTTCATAATTTGCAGTATCCACATAATGAACTTTAGTAGCAAGACAAGCGTCCATAATTGTTAAATCTTGATATGGAAGAGCTAAGTTGATTACTACATCTGGTTTGAATTCATTGATTAAGTTAATAAGTTGATTTACATCATCAGCGTCTACTTGAGCTGTAGTAATTTTTGTTTTGCCACCGCTTAATTTTTCTTTTAAAGCATCACATTTGCTTTTTGTACGGCTAGCAATACAGATTTCTTCGAATACATCACTATTTTGACAACATTTATGGATAGTAACACTTGCTACACCACCACAACCAATAATTAGAGCTTTACCCATTTGGCAAATTCCCCCTTTTATAAAAATTTATTTATTATTTATATTATAATCTAAAGCCAATAAATATTCACGTAGTAATTTTAAAGCAGTAGCTGTAGAGATACCACTTTGGTCATATGGTGGAGATAATTCTACCATATCACAGCCTACTACATTGCATTTATTAGCTACTAAATTCATTGCACGACGAAGTTCATCAAAAGATACTCCACCTGCTTCTGGTGTACCAGTTCCAGGGAATACAGCTGCATCTAATACATCTAAATCCACTGTAAAGTAAACAGGTTTTCCTTTTAATTTTTCTACAACATCTTCCAAACCTACAAAATCAAAACGTCTAGTCTGCACATGCTCTTTGCCCCAAGCAAATTCAGCACGTTCACCACTTCTGATACCGAATTGATAAATTTTATTATCGCCAACGATATCCCATACACGATGAAGCACTGTAGCATGAGATAATTTAGCTCCTAAATAATCATCACGAAGGTCAGCATGTGCATCAAAATGAATGATATGCAAATCATCATATTTTTCGGCTACAGCACGTACACTACCTAAAGTAACTAAATGTTCGCCACCAATCATAAGCGGAATTTTACCATCATTTACAATCTGACGTGTAAAATCTTCAATATCTTTTAGTGCATTTTCCACACTGCCAAAAGGAAGTTCTAAATCTCCGCCATCAAAAACATAGGCATCTTCTAAATCTAAATCAAGATACGGGCTAAAAGTTTCAAGACCATATGACTCTGCTCTCATAGTACGACTAGCAAAACGAGTCCCTGGTCTATATGAAGTTGTAGAGTCAAACGGTGCGCCAAATAAAACTATTTTCGCTTCATCATATTCTCTATCACAACCTAAAAATGTCTCAATGTTTTTCTTCAACATCTTCCATTAATTCCTCCACATAATTTGGTAATGCAAATGATGCATTGTGTAAGTTCGCATTATAATAGCGAGTTTTCAAACCTAAAGCATTCCATCTTTTAGCATCAAAATCTAAAACTGGATGATACTTTTTGGACGCAAAGCCAAATAACCAATGACCTGATGGATAAGTAGGGATATGTGCTTGATATACTCTACTTATAGGGAAAGATTTTACAATACGTTGATGTGCGCGTTGCATAGCAAAAGCATCTTCATCATAAAATGGACTTTCATGCTGATTTACCATAATGCCATCTTCTTTTAATGCTTTATAGCAATTTCCATAAAATTCCTTAGTAAATAAACCTTCCCCAGGGCCAAATGGTCTGTAGAATCAACGATGATTAAATCATATTCATTATTACAATGGCGAATGAATTTCAAACCATCTTCAAAATAACAATGCAAACGTTCATCATCAAAACTGCAAGCTGTCTGTGGTAAATATTTGCGTGAAATATCCACAACACGCTCATCAATTTCTACTAAATCCACTGACTCTACATTTTTATAACGCAATAATTCGCGAGCTGTACCACCATCGCCACCGCCAATGATGAGTACTCTCTTTGGATTAGGATGTACTGCCATAGGTACATGCACTATCATTTCATGATAAATGAATTCATCTTTTTCAGTTAGCATTACATAGCCATCTAATACCATCATGCGACCAAATTCTTTAGACTCAAAAATATCTATACGCTGAAACTCAGTCTGTTCAGAATGAAGTTGTTTATCAATCTGAATAGAAAACTTTACATACGGTGTATGTAATTCACTGAACCATAAATCCATTTATCTATCACTCCTTAATTACATTTAAACGTTTTATTTCCATATCTTCAGGGCCTGTCATGGAACAGCCTTTATCTTTAGCATAGTGAATATATTCCAAAATCTCTGGTGTAATTAATTCCCCTGGTGCCAAAATCGGTATTCCAGGAGGATAACACATTACAAATTCACTGCATACTTTACCACAGCTTTCATCTAATGGTAAAGATACTTTTTCACTATAAAAGGCATCTTGTGGTCCACACATTACTTTAGGGCTGATATATTCAGCTTCTAACATGCCTTATGGTCTTTTTTATAATTTCTGCGAATTTCTGCTAACGCACTTACTAAGCGTTCAATATCTTTGGCTCTATCACCGACTGATACATAAGCAAGTAGATTACCGATATCGCCAAATTCTGCTTGAATATCGTATTCATCACGCAATAAATCATATACTTCAATACCAGCAAGACCTACAGGTAATGTATAAATAGCTAATTTAGTAGTATCAAAATCAAAAACACTATCGCCATTTATCTTTTCATCTGCATAAGCATAATAATCACCGATATTATTGATTTCTTGTCGTGCATAATCTACTAAATCTATAACAAAATCAAAGATTTCACTGCCATGTACGGCTAAATTAGAACGAGAAATATCAAGGCTAGACATCAATAAATATGAACCACTTGTAGTTTGTGTCAAATTTATAATCTGATGAACATAACCTGCTTTTACATTTTTACCAGTGAGCAAAAACGAACTTTGTGTAAGTGAGCCACCTGATTTATGCATACTTACAGCTGCCATATCAGCTCCCGCATGAATAGCTGCTATAGGTAATCGTTTATTAAAATAAAAATGTGTTCCATGTGCTTCATCAGCCAAAACTAACATATTATGTTCATGGGCTACTTTTATAATTTCTTTTAAATTAGAACAAATACCATAATATGTTGGATTATTTACTAAAACTGCTTTAGCATCTGGATTTTCTCTTATAGCTTTTTTTACTTCCTCAACTGACATACCGAGCGATATACCAAGTTGTTTATCCATCTGCGGATTAATATATATTGGAATAGCTCCACACAAAATCATCGCATTTATAGCACTGCGGTGGACATTTCGCGGTAAAATAATCTTATCGCCACGCTTACAAGCTGTTAAAATCATCGTTTGTACAGCTGACGTAGTTCCACCTACCATAAAAAAGGCATGCTCTGCTCCAAAAGCATCTGCTGCTAATTCCTCAGCTTCCTTGATTACAGAAACTGGGTGACATAAATTGTCTAATGGTTTCATTGAATTTACATCTACAGATAAACATTTTTCGCCTAAAAAATTTAATAAAGCTTTATTACCTCTACCTCTTTTATGCCCTGGCACATCAAAAGGTACTACACGCATTTTTTTAAATCTTTCTAAAGCTTCCAAAACAGGCATTTTCTTTTGTGCTTGTCTATCCAATAATTTCACCAACCTTCTTTAATCAATCATTTAAGATTCATCAAAAAACATTTGTACCACTAAAAATCTCTAACATCTCACGACGCAAACGATTGCTTATTTCCAATCTAGTTTTTGGTGGTATTTCATAAATATCAGTATTAAATAAGTAATTACTTAATTCTGGTTCTTTAATCAACATTCTTGTATGAAATAAATTAGCCTGATACACATTTATATCCATTGCATCATAATTCAATAAAGTATCTGGCATAATATAATCTTGAATAGATGTTATTTTATGGTCCATAAATAACTTTCTACCACTGACATCACGAGTAAAACCTCGTACACGATAATCCATCGTTATGATATCAGAATCAAAATTTCCAATTAAATAATCAAGTGTACTAAGCGGAGTAATCTCTCCACAAGTAGAAACATCTATATCCACTCTAAATGTAGCAATACTCGTTTCTGGATGATATTCTGGATACGTATGCACAGTGATATGACTTTTATCCAAATGACCTAAAACAGTCTTACTACTCACACAATCTTCCACTTCATCATTTTTTGCCAAACGCATATTTTCATCTGCCAAGAGAATAGTTACACTGGCTCCTTGCGGATCATAATCTTGACTAGAAACATTAAGCACTCTAGCTCCTATCATTTCTGCTACATTTGTTAAAATCTTTGTCAAAACGCTCTGAATTATATTGTTCATCTATATATTTTATATAATCACGCTGTTCCCTTGGTGTTTTTGGCATAGCAAACATCGTAAATATTAAAGCTTAAAGACTTTGTCAAATTATTAAATCCATATAGTTTTTAATTTTTTCGGACACCTAATATCTATCCCTCTTCTAATATATATTTAGGTTAATAAAGGCAAACCTATAAACCTTTTTATTCAGTTAAATCCTTGCTCGAATGTTTTTCCGGCATCTTTATAGTAAAACCTCGTCCAGCAACTTCTGATGTATCTGTAATAATCATAAAAGCTGTCGGGTCTATAGCATTCACTATGAGTTTTACCTTGCTTACCTGTGTCAAATTCACCACTGCAAAAATTACCTTTTGATTTTTATGACTATATGCGCCTTCTCCATTTAAAAATGTAACGCCACGTCCAATATGTTGAATAATAGTCCAACCAATAATTTCTGAAAATGGTGATATGATTATTACTAATTTTTTGCGATTGAAACCAGCTACTACTTTATTAGTGATTTCACCAACAATATACATATTAATTAAAGTATATAAACCAATAGAAACATTGAACAATACTATACCTACTAAAATAATAATCAAGTTAAAACCAAATACTACTGTTCCTAAATCAAGAGAGTAATATTTTTTGATAACAGCACCCAATACATCAAAGCCACCACCATTAGAGTTGGCTCTAAATACAATACCACAACCTATACCTACAAGTACACCACCAAAAACAGAATTAAGTATAGGGTCTTCTACCAGGTGATAGTTTCCAATAAAACTTGTAGCATCAATAGCTACGGATAACATTACTGTTCCAATAATCGTATCAATCGCATATAATTTACCAAAAACTCTATATGCTAAATATACAATTGGGATATTATATACTATTAATTGTAAACCAATCGGTAAATCAATCATATAGTAAACAATAACAGCAATACCACTTGAGTCCACTAGCAAGCAACTTAGCAGGAATAATAAACGTACTATAACCTAAACCTGCAATTAACGATCCAATTAAGATTTTCAAGTAACGCCAAATATGTGTGTTTGCTAATTCTGAAATATGTCTCATCTTTCTCCTCCTATAAAATTTCAAAGTTATGTAAATCTCAGCAAGATGTATTTTAACATATTTAAATTATTATTTGTACCATTTTCACATATTCTTAACAATTCAAAAATAATACTATAAATAAGATTATTTTTCTACTAAAAAATGTTTCTTTTATTAAAATTCACTTTTTTATTATTCCGTTTATCAATCTCTCTATTATTTATTTTAACTTATCTAATTAT
>ENA-OQEB01000779-OQEB01000779.1-human-gut-metagenome-genome-assembly--contig:-NODE-779-length-12533-cov-1.772852_pt1 | contig 12533 bp, 16 predicted proteins | sample MGYA00242787_ERZ504619 | MGnify/ENA primary metagenome ERZ504619 (study PRJEB26092, sample SAMD00036317) | human gut metagenome | host: Homo sapiens | study: EMG produced TPA metagenomics assembly of... | reverse complement strand
AATTATCATAAGTATGCCGATAAGATGCGCCCTAAGGAGTATATCGAGCATGTGCGTAACCGTGAGATATACGACCCAGTGCTCACCTTCCAGCTGTCCAATGATTTCCATGTGCGTCGTGTCATCCGCAATTACTTGCCTAGCGATGAGGAGAGCGAACACTGCGCCACCCTCTTGCAGTGGGATAACATCTACTATCAGCCACCTACGGATAGCTATGTAGACCGCAAGCCTACCGTGCGTATCGGATTGGTGCAGTGGCAGATGCGTCCTTACGCCTCTGTGGATGACCTCTTCGAGCAGGTGGAGTTCTTCGTTGACTCGGTGAGCGACTATAAGAGTGATTTCATCCTCTTCCCAGAGTATTTCAATGCCCCATTGATGGCTAAGTTTAATGACCTGGGTGAGGCGCAGAGCATTCGCAAGATGGCACAGTATACCGATGAGATACGTGACCGATTCCGTGAGCTTGCCATCAGCTATAACATCAACATCATTACCGGCAGTATGCCTTACCTCAAGGGCGATTCGCTCTACAATGTGGGCTTCCTCTGCCGCAGAGATGGTAGTGTGGACATGTATGAGAAGATTCACGTTACGCCAGATGAGCAGAAGTGCTGGGGCTTGAGTGGCGGTAGCCATATCCAGACCTTCGATACTGACTGTGGCAAGATAGGTATCGTCATTTGCTATGATGTGGAGTTCCCAGAGCTTTCCCGCCTGATGGCAGAGGATGGCATGCAGATTCTCTTCGTGCCATTCATGACCGATACCCAGAATGCTTACTCCCGCGTGAGGGTTTGCGCCCAGGCTCGTGCCATCGAGAACGAGTGTTATGTGGCTATAGCTGGTAGCGTGGGCAACTTGCCACGTGTTCACAACATGGATATCCAGTATGCCAGAGTGCCGTGTTCACCCCTTGCGACTTTGCTTTCCCTAACGATGGCAAGCGTTCGGAGGCTACGCCTAACACCGAGATGATCTTGGTATCAGATGTAGACCTTAACCTCTTGAACGAACTTCACACCTATGGAGCCGTGCGCAATCTGCGTGATCGCCGCAAGGACCTCTATGAGATGAAAAGAAAGTAGCATTCAAGTGAAGAGTGAAGGACGAAGAGTGAAGAATTCAATAGTATATATGATACATGTATAAGATAGACATTTCGGAGCGTACGCTCCATTTCAAGCAGCCGGCAGGTACGTCGCGTGGGGTTTATACCACGCGACATAGCTATTATCTTACCCTCACCAGCCCAGAGGTTCCTGGTATAGAGGGAGTGGGAGAGTGTGCCACATTGCCCGACCTGAGTTGCGATGCCAAGCCTGAATACGAGGTGACGCTCCGACAGGTTTGCCAGATGGTAGAACAGATGGGGCGCATTCCGTATGATATGATTCGTGCTTACCTAGTATCACCTTTGGCATGGAACGGCTTTTGCCAGTTTCTTTGCTGCGGCAAAGAGGAATGCGGCTGCATCTTCTGCAGCTTTTTCGGAAGATGCTCAACAAGGTTTCACAGTTCCTGCTTGGGCAAAGAACTTGGTTGACCTCTACGACTCTCCATTCGGCAGAGGCGAGGAGGGCATCACCATCAATGGCTTGGTATGGATGGGCACTTACGAGGAAATGCTGGCTCGACTGGAAGAGAAATTGAAGGCTGGTTTCCACTGCGTAAAGCTGAAGATAGTGCCATCGACTTCCATAAGGAGCTAGACTTATCAAGCGCATACGTGAGGTGTATGGCAAGGACCAGATAGAACTACGTGTGGATGCCAACGGCGGCTTTTCGCCTGAGGATGCCATGAGCCGACTGGAGGCTTTGGCGCAGTATGACATCCATTCGATAGAGCAGCCTATCAAGCAGCATCAGTGGCCTAAGATGGCACAACTCTGCAAGGAGTCGCCATTGCCTATTGCTCTGGATGAGGAATTGATCGGTGTGAATGTGCGCTCGATGAAAAGAGGCTTTTGCTCGACACCTCCTCCGCAGTATATCATCTTGAAACCTTCGCTTCATGGTGGCATCTATGGATGTACCGAGTGGATACAACTGGCTGAGCAGCGAGGCATCGGCAGCTGGATTACCTCTGCCCTGGAGAGCAATGTGGGCTTGAATGCATCGCGCATTATGCCGCCAAGATGTATGGTCCGAATGTCGCCATGCCACAAGGATTGGGTACCGGACAGTTGTTTACCGACAATATCCCTATGCCGTTGGAAATCAGGGGCGACAAACTTTTCTTCTCTCCTTTGTAGACTTCTTCTTGCTGCAATCGTACGATTTGGAATATTCTTTTTTCAAAAATGAAATATGACATTAGAAGAATTTTTAGACACTTGGCATTCTCCAAGTGAGACCTTACTCGTACATACGAGCGGCTCCACTGGCACTCCAAAACCGATGCTGGTGGAGAAGCGTCGTATGCTCAATTCAGCCAAGATAACCTGCGATTTTCTGGGTTGAAGCCTGGAGATGCCGCCTTGCTCTGCATGTCGCTCGACTATATTGCAGGCAAGATGATGGTTGTGCGAAGCATAGAGCGCAGTCTCAAACTCATTTCTGTCAAGCCAAGCGGTCATCCACTATCTGCTGAATCTCTGAAGAATGCAAATGATGCAGCATGGAAACAAGGCATCACTTTCACTGCCATGGTGCCGATGCAGGTATACAATACCCTGCAAGTGCCTGAGGAGCGAGAGCGCCTTACCCATATCAAGCATCTCATTATCGGAGGTGGAGCCATCGACTCAGCTCTCGAAGCAGAACTTCGTTCGCTTTCAGGCGACATCGCCATCTGGAGTACCTACGGCATGACCGAGACTCTTTCTCATATCGCCCTGCGCCGCATTAATGGCAAGGAGGCAAGCGAGTGGTATCAGCCTTTTGATAGCGTAAAGGTGAGCCAAACCGAGGAGGCTGCCTGGTGATAGATGCTCCATTGGTTTGCAAGCAACCCTTGGTGACTAATGATATTGTGGAAATCCAGCCCTATATATATAATAAGGTATGCGCGGAAGGGGTGCGTTTCCGCATCAAGGGCAGAAAGGATAACGTGATATGTAGCGGAGGCATCAAGATACAGATAGAAGAGGTGGAGAATCTTCTGAAGCCCCATCTCCAGAAGCCTTTTATGCTAGCTAAGAAGAAGGATGAGAAGTTTGGAGAGATAGCCGTGCTCTTGACAGAGGATGGGGACCTCAAAAAAGTAGAGGCGACTGTTCGTCGCCTCTTGTCTGATAATTCTAAAAAATATTGGATTCCAAGGGAATACATACATGTGGAGAGTCTCCCGCTCACCGAGACAGGCAAGCCGAAACGTGCCTGCTTGCTCAGATAGGGCAGAAAAGTCTTACATTCCGTCTCTGAAGAAATCGAGGGCTTCCTTGATTTCCTCGGTGGTAGCGGTCTGGTTGATGCGAATGTCGCCGATGCCGCCCAGCATGGTGAAGTTGATGATGCCATTCTGGTTCTTCTTGTCGTGGTGCATCAGTTCGATGAGCTCGTCATAGTCATCGCAGGTGATGTCCAGCGTGCCATAATATTCCTTGATATACTGCACGGTCTGGCGCATCTTCTCTACAGGGAATCCCGTCTTAGCCACGCTGAGATACAATTCTGGTATCAAGCCGAATGCTACGGCATAACCATGCAGGATAGGATTGCGCTTCAAAGCCCAGCTCTCAAAGGCATGGCCGAAGGTATGGCCCAAGTTCAGCGCCTTGCGGATGCCCTTCTCATGAGGGTCTTGCTCCACGATGCGCTCCTTCACCTTCACACTGTCGCCCACCATGCGCTGTAGCTGCTTTAGGTCAGGCTTTTCCAGGTCGAAGCTAACCAGCTCCTCCCACATCTCCTCGGTAGAGATGAGTCCGTGCTTCAGCATCTCGGCATAGCTGAGCAGATGTTCTCGGCATCGAGCGTCTTCAGGAATTCTGTATCGAGGATAACATACTTGGAGTCATTGAACACACCAATTTCGTTCTTCAGTCCACCGAAGTTGATGCCCGTCTTGCCGCCCACGGAGGCGTCTACCATGGCGAGCAGGGTGGTAGGGATATTGATGAAGTTGATGCCACGCTTAAAGGTGCTTGCTGCAAAGCCGCCCAAGTCGGTCACCATGCCGCCGCCCAGGTTCACTAGGCACGAGTGGCGAGAGGCACCACCCTTTTGCAGTCCTTGCCAAACCAGCATCAGGCTCTCAATATTCTTCGCCATATCGGTAGGCAGGATGCTGATAACCTGTGCATCCTTCATGCAGTAGAACTTCTGGAGCACAGGCAGGCAGAGTTCTTCTGTGGTAGTATCGGTGAGCACAAATAGCTTGTCGTGCTCGCATTCGGAGAGAGCGGTCACCAGCTCGTTCTCCAGATGGGTAGATATGATTACTCTTTGATTCATAACGTACTAATTATAATTGTGCAAAAATGCATGAAATGATGCTGCAAAGGTACGATAAATAATAGATAATACAAAATAAAATGTACTTTTTTATGTAAAAAGCTTAAACCTTGATATATTTTAAGCGTCAAAACAATCGAAATGATATAAAAATAGGAAATAATAATAGTGACAAGATAAGAATGAAAAGACAAATTCTGACGATGCTATTGCTGATTTTCGCAATGGCGTCATTTGCCCAGGAGCGCTTGATTAGCGGTCAGATAACCGACCGCGACACCAAGGACCCCGTGGAGCAAGTAACTATCCAGCTGCTGAAGAGTGACAGCACCTACGTAACGGGTGCCATCAGCGACGAGAATGGCCTCTTCCACGTCTCCGCTCCGCAGAATGGCAAGTATCTCCTCAAGATTACGAGTGTGGGCTATAAGCAACCATCAAGCGCATCGAGATGACAGACGATAAGAATCTGGCGATGGGCAATGTGGTGATTGGTGCCGATGCATCATGCTGAAGGGAGCCGTGGTTACGGCGATGGCACAGAAGGTAACGCTCAAGGAGGATACCTTCGTGTACAACTCCTCAGCCTATCGCACCCCAGAAGGTTCGGTGGTAGAGGAACTCGTGAAGCGTCTGCCTGGTGCAGAGGTGAGCGATGATGGTACAATCAAGATCAATGGTAAGGAGGTAAAGAAGATACTCGTGGATGGCAAGGAGTTTATGACGGGCGATACCAAGACTGCCCTCAAGAACCTGCCTACCAGCATCATAGAGAAAATCAAGGCTTATGATGAGAAGAGCGACCTTGCCAAGGTAACAGGCATCGACGATGGAGAGGAGCAAACCGTGCTCGACTTCGGTGTGAAGAAGGGCATGAACAAGGGTGTCATCTCCAATGTGGACCTGGCGTGGGCAATAAGAGCCGCTACAACATGCGAGGCATGGGTGGCTACTTCAGTGGCAACAACCGCTTCTTCATCTTTGCCAATGCCAATAATACCAGCGACCGCGGATTTGGTGGCGGTGGTCCGGGCAGAGGCTTCTGGGGCGGTGCCAATGGATTGAACGCCAGCAAGATGATAGCCAGCAACTATAACTATGAGTTGAAAGACAAACTCAAGCTCAATGCCAACTTGCGCTGGAATCATAGCGATGGCGATGTATGGAGCAATAAGTCGGCAGAAAACTTCATGGGCACTTCCTCTTCTTTCAGCAACAGTCTGAGCCAGAGCTTCTCTCGTGGCAACAGCTGGAATGGTAACATCCGCTTGGAGTGGATGCCAGATACATTGACCAACGTCCTCTTCCGTCCATCCATCTCTTGGAGCAAGAACGATAGCCGCAGCAGTGGCATCTCTGCTTCTTACAACCAGGATCCATATACCATCACCGACGACCCGCTCTCTGATGAGGCATCGATGAGCTGGACAAGGCAGAGGCGATGGTGAACAGCCAGAACAGTAGCAGCTTGAGCTATACCGACAGCAAGAACATCAAGGGCATGTTGCAGTATAACCGTAAGTTGGGCAACAAGGGACGCAACGTTACCCTGCGTATGGATGCCCAGTATACCGACAAAGATAGCGAGAATATCTCCATCAACAATGCCAAGCTCTATCTGGTGCAGACGGCAGAGGGCAAGGATTCCACCTATCAGACCAATCGCTACAATCTCACTCCGTCCAAGAACTATAGCTATAGCGCACAGGCTACTTACAGCGAGCCCCTCTGGAAGGCTACCTTCCTGCAGTTCAGCTACAAGTTTACCTACAGCTATTCCAAGAGCGACCGCAGCACTTACGATTTCAGCCATTATGCCTTTGATGGCATTACCCCTGAATATCTGCATGGGATGCTTACTTGAATCCGTTTGCTGGTCATCTGGAGGAATATAAGGATGAGAACCTAAGTAGATTCTCGGAGTATAAGAACTATACCCACGACATCCAGGTGATGATGCGATTCGTGCGTCAGAAGTATAACCTCAACTTCGGTGTGATGATTCAGCCACAGCGCTCCAAGTATATCCAGGACTATCAGGGCTTGCATGTAGATACCGTTCGTACGGTGACAAACTTCAGCCCAACACTCGATTTCCGCTACCGATTCTCTAAGATGAGCAATCTGCGCATCAACTATCGAGGCACCACATCGCAGCCAAGCATCTCGCAATTGCTCGACATTATCGACAATAGCGACCCGCTCAATATCTCGATGGGTAACCCGGGCTTGAAGCAGCATTCACCCAGAACTTCCGCCTGTTCTACAACAACTTCGTGCAGAATCACAACAAGGGCATCATGACCTTCGTCAACTTCTCTACCACCAACAATAGCATCAGCAATAAGGTGACTTACGATGAGAAGACAGGTGGACGCATCACTCGCCCAGAGAATATCAATGGCAACTGGAACGTGATGGGCGCCGTGATGTTCAACTGCTCCATCGACAGCGCAGGCGTATGGAACGTGAATACAGATACCAATCTGGGCTACAACAACTACGTGAGCTATCTGAGCCTGAACCAAGGCGAGGATGCACAGAAAAATACCACCAAGAACCTGACATGGCGCGAGCGACTCTCCATGAGTTATCGCAACGACTGGTTGGAGGTTTCGCTCGATGGAACGCTCACTTACAACAAGGCAAAGAACAAGCTTCAGCCTACGAGCAACCTCAACACTTGGCAGTTCTCTTACGGTCCAAGCTTCACGCTCACAGCTCCTTGGGGCACCAGCCTGAACTCCAGTCTCTCCATCAGTAGCCGTCGTGGTTACAATGATAGCAGCATGAATACGGACGAGTTTGTATGGAATGCGCAGCTCTCCCAGAGCTTCTTGAAGGGCAGTCCGCTCACCGTGATGCTCCAGTTCTATGACATCTTGCGCCAGCAGAGCACCTTCTCTCGCGCCATCTCGTCTTTGGCTCGTACAGATACCGAGTATAATGCCATCAACAGCTATGCCATGCTCCATGTGGTGTATCGCCTGAACCTCTTTGGTGGCAAGCAGGCACGTCAGGATGCCAAGGGTGGTCCAGGTGATGGTCCTCGTCCTAACTTCGGTGGCCGTCCATTCAATGGCGGTCCTATGGGGCCACCTCCTGGTGGTCGCCGCTGGTAATACTGGGAGGGCGGGTAACAAACCTGCCTCCCAGCATATCTTGCTACAGCCTCAAAAATAAAAATCCCCGCTCTTCAGGATGATTCCTAAGAGCGGGGATTTTTAATTTTTATTATTTGTAATTGATAGATTTACAATTTAAACTTGTAGCCCAAAGTAATCTGGAATACAGAGTTCTTGCTGTCAGAGCCGTCAATCACCTTGGTCATACCGATGTTGTAGCGAGCGTCCAAGCAAACGTTCATGTACTCATAAGAGATACCTACAGGGATAGAGAAGTCAAATGACTTGAATGTATCTTCCAAATCCTGACTAGCAGAAACGCCACCCTTTTTGGCCTTTACTGAGCTATTTACCTTGAATCCTGGCTGTACACCTGCTTCAGAGCCAAGCCCTGAGCCACGTAAACATTGGCGAGGATAGGGATGTTGATATAATCATTCTTCAATGTCAAGTCAACGCCATCTTCGTCACCCTTGCAGCCCTGCATAGAATAGATAGCACCTGCACTGATACCTACGAGAGGAGATACGTGATACTCAAATTCTACACCAGCAGCCAATCCTGCGCGAGTCTTGCTATCATCAACATCTGTGTAGTCAGAGATATTCAAACCTACCTTAGGCTGAACAGTGATGTCACCTGCCTGATACTGTGCGAAAGCACCTACTGAAGACAGCACCATGGCTGCCATTACCAAAAACTTCTTCATAGTCTTACAATTTTAATTAGTTGTTAATACTTAATATTTCCTTTCGGTTGATTATCAAAGATCACGAGTTTTAGTCTCATTACTTATACTAATCGACTGCAAATATAAACTATTTTTCAATACGCTCCAACCTTTTCACCAATTTTTTTAAAATTTTTTATTAAAATATGATACACTTGTGGCGAAATAGAACATTTTCTGTCCTATTCCGCCACATAAAAACTTAATTTTCCCTCGCTTCCATTTTCTTCACTTCCTTCACAAATCGGTGCCAATAGAGGTAGCCGGCAGCCGTGAGTCCGAATGGGAAGGCTATCCAGATGCCAGGATGCCCAGCCCGCATGGGAAACCGAGGGTATAGCCCATAGGCAGCGAGATGATGAAATAAGCGATGAAGGCATAAGTAACCATCGGCTTCACGCAGGCGATGCCCCTCAAGGCATTGGCAAAGGTATATTGCAATCCGTCGCCAAACTGGTATACCATCATCAGGATAATCAGCACTGCCACGTTCTGCTGCACCTCCACATTGTCGGTGAAGAGCCCGCCTATCTGGTGGCGGAAGAGGAACACGGGGATGCCCATCAGCGTGGAGAAAAGCAGTGCCAGTCGCCATCCATCATAGGCATTGCGGCGCACGGCTTGATAATCTTTCTGCCCACGAAGTGGCTCACACGTATCGCCATTGCCGAAGCCATGCCCGAGAGCACCAGATAGAAGAGCTGCGAGATGGTAATCATCACCTGATGGGAGGCAAGCGGTATGGTGCCCAGCCAGCCCACCATCACGCAACTCAGCGTAAAGGCAGCCGATTCCATCGCCAACTGCAATGCCACAGGCCAGCCCAGGCGATTCATCTCCTTGAAGTCAGCCTTGTTCACATGGCTATGGATGATGTCCTTGCGATATTGCTGGAACTTCTTCTTGCCCAATACCATCGCCACCATTGCTGCCGCCATCAGGATGCGAGAGCCCATGGTGGAGAGTCCGGCACCAAGCAAACCCAGCTCAGGGAATGGACCTACGCCGTAGATGAGCATCCAGTTGCCCAGGATGTTGACCACGTTGCCCATAATCATCACCCACATCGCCACCTTGGTATGTCCGATACCGTCCAGAAATTGCTTCATCGTATTGAATACACCCACGAAGAGCACCGAGATCAGATTCACGATGAAGTAAGGGCGGATGAGGGTGAGCAGTTCCTCGGGCTGTCCGATGCGAGAGAGATTGAAGTAGAGTATCACCATCGCCAGGGTGAAGATGCAGCCCACCACCATGTTGGCGAAGAGCGAATTGCGCACCTTCTGACCTATCTCGTCGGTTCGCTCCATGCCATAGAGTCGGCCGATGATAGGGGTGAGTCCGTAAGAGAAGCCCATGTACGAGATGAGTACGAGGCATAGATGTTGTTGACGAGTCCTGCCGCCGCCAGTTCCTGAGTGCTATGATGACCTATCATGAGCGTGTCGGCGAAGCCAAGCACGATGGTGCCGAGCTGTCCGATGATGACAGGTATGCCGATGGCGAGTAGTTCTCGATAGTGATGTTTCTGCTGTATGGTTGTCACGTTTTGCTTCATATTCCTTTTCTTCTATATATAATAATGTGTAAAGTTTTGGGCTGCAAAGTTACTAATAATAAATGATATGTGCAAATCTTTTCTGTTTTTCTGAGATGATACTGGGAGGGCAGGTTTGTTACCTGCCCAATTGCCACAATGCAAGCATATTACTCGGCAGCCTAAGAGCCAAGCGTAAATACTAGTTCTAAAATTACATCGAGGATGTAGTTGCAATTACATCCCCGATGCATTTATCTCTGCATCGAGGATGCATTTCCACCGACATCGAGGATGCAATTTTCCTTCATCGGGATGTATTTCTTATTGCATCGGTATGAAAAATACCGAAATTGAGATAAAAATGGGTCAAAATTGAGATAAAAATAAGCCGAAATCATCAAAAAATGAGCCAGAATCAGCGAAAAAAGCCAGTTTTGTGGCAGAACGTGGCAGCAAGTGGCAGATAATTTTGTTCCTCTGCCACGCATAACTATCATATACACAATAATTTACAAGAGCGTGGCAGATGTTGCAGCAAAAATTAAAACTTTTCACGTATTAATAATACGGAAATATGTCCTCAATTTCATGCTCCTATCAGCATCACCAATGTTGATATGAGCGATAGCTGACGCTGATATGAGCGTTAACTGATGCTGGTATCAGCATTGCAGGCTGCTGGTATCAGCATACACGGCATGTGCTAACACCATATATAGCATAGCCATTTACTGTGTTTTATATCCTATTCCAACAAATAATTCCCAATTTCTTTGCTAATATCAACAAAAATGAGTACCTTTGTGAAACCATTATAATGATTAAAAAACTTAAGATATGGAATCAAGATTCTTAACTAATTATACCGAGACGACATTTCTGTCAACTATTCAGATGAATCTGCGTAAGTGCCTTTCATTTGAATTCTCTGTCAGTCTTTAATCAAAAAGCTGGTTGATACTCTTGTCCAAGGACATCAAGGCAGCCATTGAGCGTGGTGTAAGGGGAAGGTTGATTACATCTACCTATCAAAATTTCACGGATATAGAATCTTTGAATTTCTTCTTAAGATTGGCTTCGGAACATTCCAATTTTGAATGCCATTTGGATGATGAATGCTTTCAGAATAAGAAAGATTATACCAAAAATGGATTCCATACCAAAGGATATATGTTTGATTTGGGTGATGCTGTGGAGATGATAGTTGGTTCATCCAATATTACTCGTTACGCCTTGTTGAAAAATATAGAATGGGATTTAGTGGTAAACTGTAATAAGCAGAACTCCGCTTATTTGCAGGCTATGGCTGAATATGAGGACTTTGGCAGAAAACATATACTCTGTCGCAGGACTTGATTAATTCGTACTCTACAAAAATCAGCTTTGCTATCGAACGTTGGGATATGGACTATGACTTGGCAGATAGGGACATAAAGCCTAACTATATGCAGCGACGAGCCTTGAGAGAACTGAACAGAAATCGAGCGCTTGGAGTAACTCGGTCATTGGTTATTTCAGCAACAGGTTCCGGTAAAACATATTTGGCAGCATTTGATGCTCTGAATTTCAATCCTGATAGACTGCTGTATATTGTGCATGAGGGTCCATCTTGAAGAAATCACTTGATACCTTTCAGCAAGTTTTTGGCGGAGCAAAGACTTGTGGACTATATTACTGGTGAGTCAAAAGAGATAGAAGCAGACTTCTTGTTTTCTACCAATGTGTCAATGTGCCGTTCTTTGGAACTCTTTGATAAAAAGAAGTTTGACTATATCATTATAGATGAGTGTCACCATGCTGTAGCAGATAGTTATCGCCGTATCATAGATTATTTTGAGCCTGAGTTCTTGTTGGGTCTGACTGCCACGGAGAATCGTATGGATAATCAGGATGTGGTAGAGCTCTTTGGTAATAATATTCCATACGAACTGCGATTGAGAGATGCCATCATCAACGACCTGATAGTACCATTTCATTATTATGGCATCCGTGACGAACTGGTGGATTATGGTCTTACCAGTTCGGGTGAACGTAAGTTGATAGCTCAAATATCCATGCCGGAGAATTGTGAGTTCGTTCATCAGCAGATAGAAAAGCATCGCAAGGAGGGACAGAAGCTGAAGGCGTTGGCCTTCTGCAGAAACATCCAGCATGCCCGCATGATGGCTGATAATCTGGGTGATTACTATCATACCGCATTTCTCAGTGGAAAGAACAAAACAGGTGAACGACTCCGTGCCTATAATGATTTGCAGGATGACCAAAAAGAACTTGAGATACTTTTTGCTGTAGATATATTGAATGAGGGTGTGGATATTCCAGGCGTGAACATGGTGTTGTTTCTGCGTCCAACGGAGTCAAGTACCATCTTCTTGCAGCAACTAGGCCGCGGTCTTCGTAAATATCCAAACAAACCTTATGTAACTATTCTTGATTTCATCGGCAATAGCTACAAGCGCAGTGTGCATATCGCTCTTGCACTAGGCAGTTTATCAAGAAACTCCATATTGGAGAAGAAGCTGTTGAAGTTTATGGTAAAGAATGATTTCCGAACCTAGGCTTGGAAGACTATGGAGTGCAGATACATATAGACGACCTGTCGAAAGAGGAAATTATAGATAAGATAGAAAGCGAGAATTTTAATCGCATCAATTATCTGAAGATGGATTATCAGAATTTCAAGGCTTACCTGAAGTCTCCTTCCTATCCAAGTCACATGGACTATATGAATAGC
>ENA-OQEB01000777-OQEB01000777.1-human-gut-metagenome-genome-assembly--contig:-NODE-777-length-12553-cov-1.168196_pt1 | contig 12553 bp, 24 predicted proteins | sample MGYA00242787_ERZ504619 | MGnify/ENA primary metagenome ERZ504619 (study PRJEB26092, sample SAMD00036317) | human gut metagenome | host: Homo sapiens | study: EMG produced TPA metagenomics assembly of... | reverse complement strand
AGAAGATCAAGGATCTCAAAGACAGACCGCTGCTTCTCTTTACACATGAGTGGAGCATCCGGATGACACAGGAGCGGAACGAAGGGCTGATCCTGTCAGAATTCGGGCGCTCATGACCCTTGTCAATGCAGGGCATGTCTGATATAATATGAAAAGAAGATTAGCGCAAACAGTAGACACAAACAGGAGGGTCTTATCATGGCAAAGGACGAAAGAAATATTTATACAAATACAGGATGACTCCAGCATGGGAGAAGTAAAAATAGCAGATGAAGTGGTTGGGATTATCGCAGCACTTGCCGCTACAGAGGTAGAAGGTGTGGCATCTATGGCAGGCAATATCACCAACGAGCTGATCAGCAGACTGGGAATGAAAAATCTTTCCAAAGGTGTGAAAGTAGAACGTGCTGGAAGGCGTTGTGACGGTATCGTTGGCGTTGAATATGAAGTATAATTACAGCATCATGGATGTATCTGCCAAGGTGCAGGAAAAAGTAAAGAGCGCTGTGGAGAATATGACAGGACTGGAAGTTGCGGATGTCAATGTGAAGTGGCAGGCGTGGAGATGGAGAGTCAGGAGTCTGCAAAATAGAAATTCATTGCAAAAGACAGGACAGCTGTAGTATAATAAAGGATGTCGCAGGACATCCTTTTTCTGTTTTAGAAAAAGCAAAAGCCCTGCAAAAAGAAATATGGACGAAAGAAGCATAAGGGACGGAAGGAGCCGATATGGTAAGAACAGAACTTCGGGAGCACATTTTTAAGATGTTGTTCCAGATTGAATTTAATACATTAGAAGAGATGCCAAAGCATCTGGAATTGTACTTTGAAGAGCTGACAAGCGCAAAAGAGAAGGATAAAGAGTACATACAGAAAAAGCTGGAAGCAGTGGTTGAAAAGCTGGAAGAGATCGATGCGATTTTGAATGAAAAAGCAACAGGATGGAAAACCTCCAGAATGAACAAGGTCGATCTGGCGATCCTCAGACTTGCGGTTTATGAGATCAAGTGGATGATGATGTTCCTGTAAAAGTTGCAATCAATGAGGCAGTGGAACTTGCGAAGAAATTCAGCGGGGAAGAAGGTCCTGCATTCGTAAACGGAGTACTTGCCAAGATTGCAGATTAAAGATGGCGGGGCGGACAGATGCTGAAGAATGTCTACACAGTAAAACAGGTCAATGCCTATATCAAGAATATGTTTACACAGGATTTTATGCTGAACCGGCTGTACGTCAAAGGGGAAGTGTCCAACTGTAAATATCATCCATCAGGCATATATATTTTTCATTAAAAGATGAGTCCGGCACGATAGCCTGCGTGATGTTCGCAGGCTCACGGTCAGGGCTTTCTTTTCGTATGCAGGAAGGACAGCAGGTGGTTGTTCTCGGCTCGGTCAGTGTCTATGAGAGGGATGGCAGATACCAGATGTATGTCCAGAGGAGATCATTCTGGACGGAGCAGGAGAGCTGTACTTAAGTTTGAAGCGTTAAAAAAAGAGCTGGAAGAGATGGGGATGTTCGCACAGGAGTACAAGCGACCGATTCCGCAGTTTGTAAAAAAGTCGGGATCGTGACTGCATCTTCGGGAGCTGCGGTGCGGGATATCATCAATATTGCCGCCAGAAGAAATCCGTATGTACAGCTGATCCTCTGTCCTGCCAAGGTGCAGGGGGAAGGCGCAGCGGAAAGTATCGTGCAGGGAATCCGGATGCTGGAAGAACAAGATGTGGACGTTATGATCGTGGGACGCGGAGGCGGATCAATCGAGGATCTGTGGGCATTCAATGAAGAGATCGTTGCGCGTGCGATTTTTGAGAGCCGGGTGCCTGTGATTTCCGCAGTAGGGCATGAGACGGATACGACGATCGCGGATTATGTGGCGGATCTTCGGGCTCCGACTCCTTCGGCGGCTGCAGAGCTTGCGGTGTACGAATATCAGGCTGCAGAGAATCTGATGAAGGAGTATCAGATGCGTTTGAGCAGTGCGGTTTTGAAAAAGGCGGAACAGAACCGTCAGTATTTGAAACAGGCGGCACTGAAACTGCGGCTGTTTCACCCAAGGCAGAAGCTCCTTGAGAACAGGCAGTATGCCTCAGATCTGGAACTGCAGCTGCGCAGCCGGATGGAAGAGATCCTTCAGCAAAAGAGACACCAGTTTGCTCTTTATGTGGAAAAGATGAAGGGATTATCCCCGTTGGAAAGCTGAACCAGGGATATGCTTATATAGAAGATGAGAAAGGCCGCCCGGTGCGGCAGATTGCAGAGGTAAAAGAAGGAGATGCGATCCGTATTTATGTATCGGACGGAATGATCGAAGCGCAGGTAAAAGGAATGACAGAAGAAATCCAATATCACGCATAAAGGAGGCAGACATGGAAAATCAGGGACAGAATACGCCCGGTCTGGAGAAATTGTTTGCAAGACTGGAAGAAGTAACAGCAGACATGGAAAAGTCAGACATTACTCTGGAAGAGTCTTTTGCATTATATAATGAGGGAATGCAGCTGTTAAAGCAGTGTAATGAGACCATTGACGCAGTAGAAAAGAAAGTTCAGGTTCTGGACGAGAATGGAGAAGTTCATGAGTTTTAAGGAGATACAAAAAAGAAAAAACAGCACAGATCGAACAGATTTTAAAAGCATATCTGCCCAGGGTGCAGGGGTATCAGGAAGTGATCATGGATGCCATGAGCTATAGCATGCTGGCAGGGGGAAAGCGTCTGCGCCCAATGCTGATGCAGGAGACATACCGGCTGTTTGGCGGAGCGGACAGTGTGATCGAGCCGTTTATGGCTGCCATTGAGATGATCCATACCTATTCCCTTGTTCATGATGATCTGCCTGCCATGGATAATGATGAGTATCGCAGGGGGCGAAAGACGACCCATGTGGTATATGGGGAAGATATGGGGATCCTGACAGGGGATGCGCTTCTCAATTATGCATTTGAGACAGCAGCATCGGCATTTGAGACGGCGCCGGAAAAGAGTCTTTTGATCGGAAAAGCAATTCGTATCCTTGGACAAAAAGCAGGGATCTACGGAATGATCGGCGGTCAGGTGGTGGACGTGAAATCTTCCGGTAAGAAAATTGACGGAGAGAAACTGGAGTTTATCTACCGTTTAAAAACAGGAGCTCTGATCGAGGCTTCCATGATGATCGGAGCAGTTCTGGCAGGAGCGGACGATGAGAGTGTACAGGTAGTGGAAGAGATTGCAGCAAAAGTGGGAATGGCTTTTCAGATCCAGGATGATATTCTGGATGTGATCAGTACTACTGAAGTGCTCGGAAAACCGGTGCACAGCGATGAGAAAAATGAAAAAATGACGTATGTTGTGTGGAAAGGGCTGGATGTGGCCAAACAGGAGGTGGAGCATTTGTCCAGAAAAGCCATCTCAGACGTAAGAGCACTGAATCCAAAAGATGATTATCTGGAGATTTTGCTGGAGTCATTGATATACAGGGAAAAATAAGGGGGCATACCTTATGCTATTAGAAAAGATTCAAAAAGAAAATGATATCAAACAGTTAAAGCCGGAGGAGCTGGAAAAGCTGGCAGAAGAAATCCGTCAGTTTCTTGTGGAGAAAATCAGTGTCACAGGCGGGCATCTGGCATCGAATCTCGGTGTGGTGGAGCTGACGATGGCGCTGCATCTGCGTTTGAACTGCCGCAGGATAAGATGATCTGGGATGTGGACATCAGTCCTACACACACAAGATCCTGACAGGACGGCGCGCGGATTTGACGATCTGAGAAAATATGGCGGCATGAGCGGATTTCCAAAGCGAAAGGAAAGTGAATGTGACGCATTTGATACCGGACACAGCTCCACCTCTATTTCCGCAGGCCTCGGGTACGTGGCGGCGAGAGATATCAAGGGAGAAGAACACAGCGTGATCTCTATCATCGGAGATGGAGCCATGACCGGAGGGATGGCATATGAGGCACTGAACAATGCGTCCCGTTTAAAAAGCAATTTTATCATTGTATTAAATGACAACAATATGTCAATTTCTGAAAATGTGGGCGGGATGTCCAGATATTTGAACGGACTGCGCACGGCAGAGGCATATACGGGACTGAAAAAGGGTGTTGAGGATACCTTGATGAAGATTCCGCTACAGGGTGAGAAGATCCTGTACCAGATGAAAAAGACGAAAAGCGGACTCAAGCAATTATTTGTTCCGGGTATGTTTTTCGAGGATATGGGAATCACCTACCTGGGACCGGTGGACGGGCATGATATCCGAAAGCTGTATAAGACATTTCAGGAGGCAAAACGGTAGATCATGCAGTTCTGGTTCATGTACTCACCAAGAAAGGAAAGGGATACGTCCTGCGGAGGAGAATCCATCCAGATTTCATGGGATCGTTCCGTTTGACATTGAGACCGGGGAGGCAAAAGAGAAGAGCTCTAAGGACAGCTATACCGATATTTTTTCCAAAGTATTCTGTGATATTGCAAAGCAAAATGATGCAGTAGTCGGAATTACAGCAGCCATGGCGGATGGAACCGGACTTGCCAGATTTGCAAGGATGTTTCCGGATCGGTTCTTTGATGTCGGGATTGCAGAAGAGCATGCGCTGACCTTTGCAGCAGGGCTGGCAGCAGGGGGACTAAAGCCGGTTGTTGCGGTGTATTCCTCGTTTTTGCAGCGGGCGTTTGTACCAGGCGATTCATGATGTGTGCCTGACAGAACGTAGCGGTGATGATTGCAGTGGACAGAGCCGGTCTGGTGGGCAGTGACGGAGAGACACATCAGGGACTTTTCGATCTGTCATTTCTGAATATGATCCCGAATATGACGATCCTTTCACCGAAAAACAGATGGGAGATGGCGGATATGGTGCGGTTCTGTGCGGATTTCCAGTATCCGGTGGCACTGCGTTATCCAAGAGGCGCCGCTTACGAGGGATTGTCGGCGTTTCGTACTCCGATCGTCTATGGAAAAAGTGAGATCCTTTATGAAGAGGAGGATATTGCGGTGATCTTTGTAGGGCACATGGCAGAGCTGGCAGTTCAGGTGCGTGACAGACTGAAAGAGATCGGATATCATTGCTCACTGATCAATGCCAGATTTGTAAAGCCTCTGGATACAGAGATGCTGGAAGCTCTGACAAAGGATCACAGACTTTTTGTGACGATTGAAGAAAAATGTATTGTCCGGCGGATTTGGAGAACAGGTACTTCACTATGTATCGAGAGCAAAGCTGGATGTAGGTGTCAGATGCATCGGAATTCCGGATGACTATGTAGAACACGGCAATGTAGACTGCTGCGCAGGGAAGTCGGACTGGATGCGGAGACGATTGTAAAACAGATTATTGCAGATTATGTGACGATAGGAAAAGATTGACATGAAAGAACGATTAGATGTATTGCTTGTAAAAAGAAATCTGGCAGAGTCCAGAGAAAAGGCAAAAGCTGTCATTATGGCAGGAAATGTGTTTGTAGAAGGACAAAGGGAGGACAAAGCTGGAACGACATTTCCGGATACGGTACAGATTGAAGTGCGCGGTCATGTGCTTCCTTATGTGAGCAGGGGCGGATTGAAGCTGGAAAAGGCGATCGCCAACTTTGACGTCAGTGTGGATGGAAAGTCTGTACAGATGTGGGTTCGTCCACCGGCGGATTTACGGATTGTATGCTTCAAAACGGTGCCAGAAAGGTATTTGCGATTGATGTGGGAAGAGGACAGCTGGACTGGAAACTCAGACAGGATGAGCGGGTTGTGTGTATGGAGAAGACCAATATCCGTTATGTAGTGCCCGAAGATCTGGGAGAACCGATTGATTTTTCTTCCATTGATGTTTCCTTTATTTCGCTGACAAAAGTGCTGGAGCCGATCCGGAATTACCTGAAGGAAGACGGTGAGATCGTGGCGCTCATCAAGCCGCAGTTTGAGGCGGGCAGAGAAAAAGTCGGCAAAAAAGGGGTAGTCCGCGAGAAGAGTACCCACCATGAAGTGATTGAGAAAGTAGCGCTGTATGCGCAGTCCATCGGATTTAAGATTTTGAATATTGATTTTTCACCGATCAGAGGCCGGAGGGAAATATTGAATATCTGATTCATCTGAAAAAATGGCCGCATCCGGTGGAGGATGCACTCTTGGAAGATTTGAGTCTGGTTGTGGATAGGGCATTTGAGACACTTGCAAAATAAGAGGTGTGGTATGGAGCGTTTTTATATTATTACAAATCTGATGAAAGATCCGGATTATGGGATTACAAAGGAGATTCAGAAATATATAGAACAGCATGGCAGAGAGTGTATTCTGGCAAAAGAAGATGAGCAGGGATTTATTTTTCCCCGGAACTGTGCCGGAAAATGTGGACTGCGGGATCGTGCTGGGCGGTGACGGAACACTGATCCGTGCGGCAAGAGAGCTTGCATGAATATGAATTTCCGCTGATCGGGATCAATCTGGGGACGCTTGGATTTCTGGCAGAAGTGGAACGGTCGGATTTTTCATATGCGCTGGAGCGATTGTTTAAAAATCAAGTGGGATTTGAGGAGCGGATGATGCTTTCCGGTGAGGTTTCCGGCAACAGCAGTTATCAGAATGTAGCAGTCAACGACATCGTGATCACCAGAGATGGAAGTCTTCGGATCGTTCACTTTGATGTTTATGTAAACGGAACGTTGCTCAATAGCTATATGGCTGACGGTGTGATCATCTCCACTCCGACAGGAACGACAGGCTATAATCTGTCAGCAGGCGGACCAGTTGTAGAACCGACAGCCAGTATGTTTGTGATTACGCCGATCTGTTCTCATGCGCTGAATACCAGCAGTATCGTGCTTTCGGCGGAAGATACGATCGAGATTGTGATCAGCCAGGGACGATATGGAAAAGACGAGCAGGCACTGGTGACGTTTGACGGGGCAGATATGCTCCGCCTTGGTACCGGAGACCGTGTCACGATCAAAAGATCAGATCATGTGACAAGACTTGCAAAACTTAGTGAAGAGAGCTTTATGAAGACAATGAGAAAAAAGATGAAAGGAAACTAATACAATGAAAGTAAGCCGTCATGCAAAAATTATTGAACTGATCGCACAACATGACATTGAAACACAGGAAGAACTGGCAGAATATTTGAACAGAGAGGGATTTAAGGTGACTCAGGCTACCGTATCCAGAGATATCCGCGATCTGCGGCTTACAAAAGTGGCAGTGGACGGCTCCAGACAGAAATATGTGGTACTGGCACCCGAAAAGGATGAGATGAATGAAAAATATATCCGTGTGCTCAGAGACGGATATATTTCCATGGATATGGCGCAGAATATTCTGGTGATCAAGACCGTTTCCGGAATGGCAATGGCGGTAGCGGCCGCAGTAGATGCCATGAAATGGAAAGAAGTAGTAGGGTGTATCGCAGGGGATGATACGATCATGTGCGCGATCAGAAGCGTACAGGATACGGAACATGTGATGGATAAGATTCGAAAGATTGTGTCAAAAGGGATATAGGAAAAAAAATATGCTTCAAAATTACATGTAAAAAATCTGGCGCTGATCGATGAGGTGGAGGTGGATTTTGGACCGGGACTCAATATTCTCACAGGAGAGACAGGAGCCGGTAAATCCATTATCTTAGGTTCCGTGAATCTGGCACTCGGCGGAAGATACAATGCGGATATGCTCCGAAAGGGCGCCAGGTTCGGACTTGTGGAACTGATGTTTCAATTGAAAATCAGGAGTTGATCCGTCAGCTGGAAGAAATGGATATCTTTCCGGAAGACGGGATGCTGATCTTAAGCCGGAAATTGATGGAAGGCAGAAGTGTCAGCAAGATCAATGGAGAGACGGTGACGATGGGAGTACTGCGGGATGTGGCAAGTCTCCTGATTGATATTCACGAGCAGCATGAACATCAGCGTTTGTTAAATAAGCGCAATCACCTGACGTTTCTGGATGTATATGCCAAAGAGCAGGTGGAAAAGCCAAAACAGAAGATGGCCCTGGCTTACCGGGCATATCAGGAGTACAGCCGCAGGCTGGAAGCATCTGGAATGGAAGAGAAGGAGCGGCGCAAAGAGATTGATCTGACGGAGTATGAACTGCATGAGATTGAAAGCGCGCATTTACGCATGGGGGAAGACGAAGATCTGGAAAGTCTCTATCAGAGGATGACGCAGAGTAAAGATCTGACCAGTGCGGTGGCCCAGACATACCAGTACACCAGTGAAGATGACCGAAACAACGCCAGCGACCTCTTAAGCCGTGCAATCCGTTCCCTTCAGGAAGTGGAACATTTCGATGAAAAAGGAACTGCACTGTATGGCCAGCTGGTGGAGATTGACAGTCTGCTCAATGATTTTAACCGGGAACTCTCGGAGTATGCCAAAAGCTTTGAATTTTCAGAAGAAGAGTTTTATGAGACAGAGAACCGCCTCAATGAGATTAATCGATTAAAGGCAAAATATGGAAATACAGTCAATGAAATCCTGGAATACGCAGAGGAAAAACGGCAGAGACTAAATGAACTGGAGCATTATGAGACTTATATTGAAAATCTGCGGTCTCAAACCGAAGCGGCGCAAAAGGAAATGCAAAGCTGTGCCGAAAAGTTGAGTAAGATTCGAAAAAAAGCAGCTATTTCCTTTACAAAAGAGATCAAAGCCGGGCTTGAGGATCTTAATTTTCTGGATGTACAGCTGGAAATGCGTTTCTTACAAGAGGCAAAAATGTCTGCTCTGGGAATGGATGACGCGGAATTTTTTATTTCTGTGAATCCGGGAGAACCGCCAAAGCCGCTTGGAACTACGGTTTCAGGAGGTGAACTCTCAAGAATCCTTCTGGCGATCAAGACTGTGCTGGCAGATAAAGAAGACACGCCAACACTGATTTTTGATGAGATCGACTCCGGGATCAGTGGAATTACAGCCGGAAAGGTGGCAGAAAAACTGCATATCATCGGACAGAAGCGTCAGGTGATCTGTATCACCCATCTTCCGCAGATTGCGGCAGCTGCCGATGCTCACTATCTGATTCAAAAGCAGACGGATCAGACAACGACAAAAACAGGCATTTTTCCGTTGGATGAGGATGCTTCTGTGGGCGAGCTGGGCGCGTCTGCTTGGCGGCGCCAGGTAACGAAAAATATTCTGGACAGTGCAAAAGAAATGAAAGAAATGGCAAAGAGAGTATAGAATTCCAGTGTGAAAATAAAAAAATGTCACATACTAAAACGGATACCTTTTGGTGTCCGTTTTTACGTTTGGCAGAGAGGATGTGACAAAGATGAAAAGAAAGTATAGGCAACTGGCAGCTGTTCTTATGTTCCTTGTGTGTCTCTCCGGCTGTGCGATGTCTCCCAAAAAGGAGACACAAAAGGTCAGAGAAGCCAGTACCCAGGCAGTCATGGAAGAAGGCGTCATACCAGGCGGCATGCCGGTCGGGATTTACATGGAGACGGATGGTGTTATGGTACTTGGTACAGACCAGATCACCGGCGCAGACGGAAAACAGTATCACTGCAGAGAATCTGGTGCGGCCGGGAGATTACATTGTGGCATGGAATGATGAAAAGATTGAAAATAAAAAAGAACTGTTCCAGAAATTATCCGATCTGGACGAAGATCAGGTGGCGCTGACACTGCGAAGAGGGCAGCAGGAGCTGACAGTTGCGGTCAAACCCGTAGAAACGAAACCAGACGAATATAAGCTGGGAATCTGGGTGAGAGACAATGTGCAGGGACTTGGGACGATTACCTTTATGACCAGAGACGGAGCTTTTGGAGCGCTGGGGCATGGGATTCATGATATGGATACAAGCGCGCTTTTGTCGATTCGGCAGGGGACTCTTTATAAGACCAGTATTCATTCGATTCAAAAGGGACAGAACGGAATTCCAGGGAGTATGGAAGGAATGATCGTGTACAGTCATTATAATCGTCTTGGAACCATAGATAAAAATACGGAGGCGGGGATTTACGGGACGATTGAATCCGCAGAAAAACTGTTTTTGCAGCAGGAGATGGTTCCGGTGGCAGAGCGGGGAGAAATACAAAAAGGAAAAGCTGTGATTCGCTGTTATGTTAACGGAGAAGTAGAAAATTACGACATTTTGGTGACAGATATCGACGATTCCGGACAGGAAATCAACAAAGGGCTGGTGATCGAGATCACAGATCAGAGACTGCTTGATGCGACCGGCGGCATCATACAGGGGATGAGCGGAAGCCCGATTTTACAGAACGGAAAGCTGATCGGAGCGGTTACGCATGTGTTTGTACAGGATTCGGCAAAAGGCTACGGTATTTTTATTGAGAATATGTTGTCGAATCTTTCTGCCTAGTTTTGTCGAATAAGGTCTCCCTGATTTTCTTGCATTTTGGCAGATAGGGCAGATATAATGAAAAGCGTGGCGTTTAAAAGTTCAGGCAGTGAACAGAGGGAGAGGAACTATGGAACAGGTAAACGTGGCGATTGCTGACGATAATGAGCGGATTTTGGATCTTCTGGAGGAAATCATCAACATGGACAAAGAACTTCATGTTGTAGGAAAAGCAAAAAATGGGGAAGAAATGTGTCAGATCATCCGAAATAAGCAGCCGGATGTCGTATTATTGGACCTGATCATGCCGAAAATGGATGGTCTGACTGTGATGGAGAAGATCAATCAGGATAAAAATGTACAGAAGCGTCCGGACTTTATCGTAGTGACAGCAGTCGGCCAGGAGCGGATTACAGAAGATGCATTCAATCGAGGCGCAAATTACTATATCATGAAGCCGTTTAACAACGAAATGCTGTTAAATCGGATAAAAACAGTCAGAAGACCAGTGAGAAGCTGCGAAAAGAGGAATGATGAACTGTCATCACAGGTTCCATACATCAGAGAAGGGGATTTGGAGAACAGAGTGACAAACCTGCTCCATGAGATCGGAATTCCGGCACATATTAAGGGGTATCATTATCTGCGGGATCGATCATCATGGCAGTGCAGGATATGGATGTGTTAAATGCGATCACAAAGGTGTTGTATCCAACCGTAGCAAAACGGTATCAGACGACATCCAGCCGTGTGGAGCGGGCAATCCGTCATGCGATCGAGGTAGCATGGAATCGTGGAAAACTGGATACACTGGATGAGCTGTTCGGTTATACGGTCAGTACCGGAAAGGGGAAACCGACCAACTCAGAATTCGTGGCATTGATCGCAGATACGATCCAGTTGGAATACAAACACAGATAAACCACACAGAAACCTTTGCAATCTTCGGGAAATGGAGTATAATGTAGAAAAATACTGGCTTAGTAAAACGGAGGGAAATGGGAGGGAAAGCTATGAAGAACATTTTATTTGCAGCTTCAGAATGTGTGCCATTTATCAAAACAGGAGGACTGGCAGATGTTGTCGGTTCACTTCCAAAATATTTTGACAAAAAGAAATACGATGTGCGGGTGGTACTTCCGAAGTATTCCTGTATGAACCAGAAATGGAAGGACCAGCTGGAATATATGGATCATTTTTATATGAATCTGGCGGGAGAAGACCGTTATGTAGGAATTCTGAAATATGTGCAGGACGGGATCACATTTTATTTTATTGATAACGAGTATTATTTTAATGGATTTGCACCGTATGACGGAGATCCGAGATGGAATATCGAGAAATTCGCCTTTTTCTCAAAGGCTGTGCTGAAGTATCCTGCCGGTGATCGACTTCCGTCCGGAGCTGATCCATTGTCACGACTGGCAGACAGGCTTGATTCCGGTTTATCTGGACAATTTTAGATTTCTGGGTGAATATTACAGAGGAATCAAGAGTGTCATGACGATCCACAATCTGAAATTCCAGGGCGTGTGGGACACCAGCACTGTACGTCAGATCACAGGGCTTCCGGAGTATTACTTTGCTCCGGATAAGCTGGAGCATACCGGGATGCCAATCTGTTAAAAGGCGGTATCGTCTATGCGGATAAAGTGACAACGGTAAGTCAGACATACGCGCAGGAGATCAAGACACCGTTTTTTGGAGAAGGTCTCGATGGTCTGATGAGTGCAAGATCCAATGACCTTTGTGGAATTGTAAATGGACTGGATTATGATGAGTACTGTCCATTTAAGGATACACGGATCGCAAAACGTTTTACGGCCGATACATTCCGCAAGAACAAGGTTTCCAACAAGCTGTCTCTGCAGGAGGAGCTTGGACTGGACAAGGATCCGAAGGTGATGATGCTCGGTATTGTGTCCAGACTGACCGATCAGAAGGGATTTGATCTGATTGATTATGTGATGGATGAGCTCTGCAGGATGCAGTACAGATTGTAGTACTGGGAACCGGGGAAGCAAAATATGAGAATATGTTCCGCCATTTTGCATGGAAATATTCGAATAAAGTATCGGCCAATATTTTCTATTCAGAGGATATGTCGCATAAGATCTATGCATCTGCAGATGCATTTCTGATGCCGTCTCTGTTTGAACCATGTGGATTGAGCCAGCTGATGAGTCTGCGTTACGGCACGCTTCCGATCGTGCGGGAGACAGGCGGGCTCAAGGATACGGTAGAGCCTTACAATGAGTTCGAGAAG